>Ga0105047_10005122_pt1 | contig 22631 bp, 12 predicted proteins | sample MAT04_FD_78384 | JGI IMG/M metagenome (GOLD analysis project Ga0105047, IMG submission 78384) | Freshwater microbial communities from Lake Fryxell liftoff mats and glacier meltwater in Antarctica - MAT-04 (megahit assembly) | ecosystem: Environmental > Aquatic > Freshwater > Ice > Liftoff... | reverse complement strand
GCGACGAGCCGCTCGGTCGGCAAGGCACGCATCGATGAGCTCGATGCCGTCGTCGTGAACGTGGCGCCTGGACGGCTTGCTGCGACCAAGCGCGCGCTGCTCGCCCGTCCCAACGTGAGGTACGTGGAGATCGACCATGTCGCACACGCCTATGGCCTCGAGCCCGTCGCCGCCGACGGTGTTGTTGCCCAGGGCGCCGATCTGCGCGCCGCCTGGCACCCCAACGACACCTTCTACTCCCAACAATGGGCGCTTGCCACGGTGAATGCCGAGCGCGCATGGGAGCTGAGTCGTGGCACGGGCGTGACCATCGCGGTGGTCGATACTGGTGTGGACTACATCCATCCCGACCTCGTCGGTCGCGTCGATAAGGGGCACGACTTCGTCGATAACGACGAGGACCCGATGGACGTGCAAGGGCACGGCACGCACGTGGCTGGCATCGCCGCAGCGAGCGCCGACGACGAGAGCGGCGTCGCTGGACTTGCATCCGGAGCGCGCGTGCTCGCAGTGCGTGTGCTCGACGGCGACGGTGCGGGCAACTACTCGCAGGTCGCCGACGGCATCGTCTATGCCGCCACCCATGACGCCAAGGTGATCAACCTGTCGCTCGGTGGCTCTGAGGGCTCCGCGCTCTTGGAATCCGCCGTGGCCTATGCGGCCTCGCGTGGTGCGATCGTTACCTGCGCGAGCGGCAATGAAAGCGCCAAAGCCGTTGGCTTCCCCGGCCGCTACGACGGCTGCGTCTCCGTGGGTGCCACCGACGAGGCTGACGGTCACGCTCCGTTCTCCAACACGGGTGCCGGGCTCGACATCAGCGCACCGGGCACGCAGATCCTCTCGTCCACAATGGGAGGTGGCTACGAGGCATGGGACGGCACGTCCATGGCCACGCCCTACGTGAGCGGGCTCGCTGCGCTGCTCATGTCCCAAGGCCTGAGCCGGCGCGATGCGCTCGCCGCAATGACCTCGTCCGCTCGCGACTTGGGCGCGCCTGGCGTGGACACCTCGTTCGGTGCCGGGCGCATCGATGCGGCCGCAGCCGTCGAGGCCGCGTCGCGCATGCCGCGCTCGGCCGGTGACGTGGTTGCGCCCAGGGTCGCGGCGCTCGACGCCCTGCCCACGCGAACGACGGTTGCCACGACCTACAAGCAGGCGTGGAAAGTCACCAAGAAGACGGGCTTCAAGCGCGTCGGCACCACCGAGTTTCGCGGTCAGTACTCATGGAGCAAGACCGCTGTGCGCGGCACACTGCGCACGGTCACTACGTGGCAGATGCGCGGCGGCTTCGTCTACAGACGAACGGTCGTGCAGAGCAAGACCAAGACGCCGACACGCACGACGACGTCCGTTATCCCGATTCGCGTCACCGCAAGCGACGACGTCGCGGTCGATCGCGTCGCGATTGCGCTCAACGGTCGTACGCTCGGCGTCGACTGGGACGGCGCCAACGGCTGGGTGGTCAACGTCCCGTGTGTGAAGACCCGCACCGCAACGCTCGTCGCCTGGGCCTATGACGCGGCGGATAACGAGGGTGGCGGCAAGGCCACGCTCAAGCTCGCCTGCTGAGGCTAGCTGCGCGCGTTCTTCACGTGTTGAGCCGCTGCTCCCCGCTCGCGTTGATAGTCTGAGCGGGATGGAATCTGACAACGTGCGTCCAATGCCGCCTCGCCGACCCCAGCGCCCCGCCGGATCGGCGAAGGCGCGCCGATGGCGCAATCGCATCTTGTCGATCGCTATTCCCGCGATCCTGGTGATCGCCAGCCTCCTGCGGTTCTGGGTCGATTTCCTCTGGTTTGACGAGCTCGGGCAGAGGGACGTCATCGTCACACGCCTGCAATGGGGCACCGCACTCGGTGTCGCCTTCGGCGTCTTCGCGTTCGCGCTGCTCTTCGGCAACTTCATCATCGCTCGCCGAGTCGCGCGTCGGGATCTCTACGTGCCGTTCCTCGCGGGCGGGGATCCTGAGGCGCCCGAGCAGCCCACCATTCCGCACTACGTGCTCAAGCCAGTCCTGCTCGGCGTCGCCACGGTTGGAGCGATCATCTCCGGCATCATCATGAGCGGGAAGTGGGAGATCCTCCTGCGCTTCCTCGGCCGTAGCGACTTCGGCGTAAACGACCCGCAGTTCGGCAAGGACGCATCGTTCTATGTGTTCACGATGCCGCTGCTGGAGCTCATCACGCGCTCCTTGCAGGTACTACTTGTCGTCACCGCGATCGCGGTTGTGGTCGCCTACGTTGCCACCGGCGTCATCCGCTATGTGCCACTGCCGCGCGTAGCTCGCCCGGCCATCGTGCACCTCTCATGGATCGTCGCGGCGTTCCTGGTTGTCTCCGCCTTCCAGTTCCGACTCTCGATGTGGGACCTCGCCACCTCCACCCGCGGTGTGGTCGCGGGTGCAGGGTGGACGGATGTGCATGCGCGCATCCCCGGGTACTGGCTCATGCTCGTCGCCAGTGTGGTGCTCGCCGGCGCTGTCGTGATGTACGCACGTAAGGAGCGCTGGCGTGTGGTCGGCGGCGCGATCATCGGCTGGGTCGCGCTCAGCATCATCGTGACTGGTCTTATCCCCTCCGGCGTGCAGAAGGTCCTCGTGGAGCCCAACGAGCTAGACCGCGAGCAGAAAGTCCTCGAGGGCAATATCAAGAACACCCGCGCGGCGTTCGACCTCGGCAAAATCGACACGTCCCGCTTCGACGATGAGGCGAAGCTGAGCGAGGAGCAACTGCTGACCAGCAACACGGGCACCACGGACAATCTCCGTCTGTGGAGCCCTTCTGTGCTCGGCAAGGTGGTGAACCAGGAGCAGGCGATCCGCCGCTACTACAAGTTCAACATTCCCGATATCGACCGTTACACCGTCGATGGCGACTATCGCCAGGTCATGGTGAGCGTACGTGAGCTCGACCCGGGTGCGCAGACGGTTGCGAGCGGGTGGACCAACGAGCGACTCGCCTTCACACACGGCTATGGCGCCGTCGCCACGTTCCCCAACGAGGTCACGACCGAGGGCAAGCCCTCGTACCTGCTCAAAGACCTCGGGCTCTCCACGACCACTGCAGGCAAGGAGACATTCGACATCAAGCGTCCGGAGGTCTACTTCGGCGAGGAGAGCAGCGACTACGTTATCGTCGGCACCAAGCAGCGCGAGGTGACGGGAGGCTCTGACGAGAGCGGCGACGACGCCACCGCGGCACCCAAGACCTCACGCGCCTACGATGGCACTGGTGGCATCAAGGTCTCCGGGCTGGCGCGACGTATCGCCTTCGCCACCTCGTTCAGCGACGCGCGGATTCTCTTCACGGGTCAGCTCAAGAAGTCGAGCAAAATCCTCATGCGCCGAGACATCGAGGATCGCGTACGCGAGCTCGCGCCGTTCTTGGAGATTGACCATGATCCGTATGCGGTGGTCTCCGACGGCCGCGTGAAGTGGATCATGGACGCATATACGACGAGCGACCGCTTCCCGTATAGCCAACGGGTCGATGTCGAGACGGGCACCACGGCCGCGCGCTCGTTCAACTACGTGCGCAACTCGGTGAAGGCCGTGGTGGACGCGTATGACGGGTCAGTCACGCTGTACGTCGCCGACGACAAGGACCCGATCCTCAAGTCCTGGCGCGATATCTTCCCGTCGCTGTTCACGCCCATCGAGAAGATGCCCGACGAGCTGCGCAAGCACGTGCGCTACCCAGAGGATCTGTTTGAGATGCAAACTGGGCTGTGGAAGCGGTACCACATGTCCGACGTCGCGGAGTTTTACCAGCGCGAAGACGAGTGGGCGGTCCCCACGATCGACAACACGGACATGGACGGATACTACGTGCTCGCCAAGCTCCCAGGCGAGACAAAGGAGGAGCTGCTGCTCATCCGGCCGCTCACACCGCTCAACCGCAAGAACATGGTTGCCTACATGGCCGCGCGCAGCGACGGTGAGCACTACGGCGAGCTTGACACGCTGCGCCTGTCGACGCAGAAGCAGACCCAGGGCCCGTCGCAGGTGCAGGCGCTCATCAAGCAGGACAGCGACGTTGCGCGTCAGGTACGCGACTGGACTACCGGAAATAACACGGTGATCTTCGGTGACCTGCTCGTGCTGCCGGTCGACACGAGCCTGCTCTATGTACAGCCGGTCTACCTGCAGAACAAGGAGGCGGAGATCCCCGAGTTCCAGAAGATCGTCGTCGTCCTCGGCGATACCATTGCGTGGGGGGACACCTTCCAGGACGCGGTGGAGTCGCTGCTCACGAAGCGCTCGAACGATGTGAGTGGCACGGATGGGAACACGCCGTCGACTGGCGGCAGCACGCCCACCGACGGGACAGGTTCGGCCCCGAGCAATCCAACGGGTAGTAACGGGAGTGCGCCGTCGACTGGCGGGGCCACGATCGATCTGGACGGCATGTCGGAGGCGCAGCTCAAGTCGGTGCTCGTCGATGTGAGCGCGGCGTATGACAAGGCGGTTACGTGCCAGCGCGCAGGTGACACCGTCTGCTACGCGCAGCAACTCGAACAGGTCGAGCAGCTGCTCACTGATGCCAAGGCCGGTTCGACGGGTGCTCCTGAGACGAAGTAGCGCCCGACGCTCGATAACCAGTTGATGTGCCCGGGGGGACCGTGTGCACGTGACCAGGGGATTCGATCGTGGGTCTGGAGATCTCAGGGCGAGTGCACGTGGAAGGCGCACCATTGTCGCGCGCCGTCGCGATGCCCGCGCTCCCAGGCGCTGTGCATTACCAGCCGGCGAACACCGACCGGATGGGCGAGCAGTCCCAGGCGCACCCGATCATGACGATCGGTGGCACCATCCTCGGTAGCATCGCGGGTGCGAGCCTGCTCCGCGCCGGACACGGCGGCATCCTGCGGGGCATCATCGGAGGGCTCCTGGGCGCGGCAGCCGGCTTCGGTTCGGTCACCTGGGGGATGGCACTCGCTGATGCTGAGCGTGCACATGACACCAGCGCCTCGCAGTCCGGGCGCGCCGCCGATCCGCGTGTGCAAAACGGTGAGCACGTTCGCGTGATGACCTGGAACGTGCACGGCGGTATGGGTGGCCCCAACGAATTTCTCGCCAGTGAACGCGAGCTCGACCTCATTGCAGCCGCCGTGCGTCGCGAGCACCCGGACGTCCTCGTGCTGCAAGAGGTCGACCGCTACGCCGCTCGGAGCAACCTCACCAACACGCTGCAGGAGATGGAGCGACGGCTCGATCCCACCTCAGCAGTGGGTGCAACGGCCAAGACGCAGATCGCGGGGCGCGACCAAGAGGTCGCCGTCATGACGTTCAACGGGTTTGAGGTGGAAAACGCGCGCGACGTCATCCATCCTGATCCGCGCGGCGGGAGTATGCCGGTTCGCTTGGCTGCATGGTGGCGCGACACGCGCGAGTTTCTGGGTGATCGCATCGGCCAGGACTGGGCGTCCAGCGAGGTCGACTACCAGGTGCGCAACACCATCGACACGATGGTACGTACGCCGGCCGGCACGAGCGTGCGTGTGCTGAGCGGTCACTATGAAGGCCCCAACCAGCAGTACGACCACCAGGAACTGCAGATCCGGACGCTCGCTCAGGCGCTCGACGCGTGGCAGGGTGCAACCATCTGGGGTGCGGACTTCAACGTCAGCTCGGCGGGCGCGAACGGCGCCAAGGAACGAGCCATCATGGCTGATGCCGGTCTGTTTGACTCCTTCGCAGACGTTGGCTACGCCCCAGACGACCCACGGCGCTTCACCTCATCTGAGGGCACGCCGATCGATCGTATCTACCACTCTCGCCAGTTCTCCGCGAGCGGTACGCACACCGTGCGCGCCGACTGGGCCAGTGACCACGAGGCGGTCGTCACCGACCTCGTGCTGCATCCCGACGCCGTTCAGCGCTCAAGCGGCCGCAGAACGGCCGTCTCCCAGCGCCGGGTCCCACTGGCGTGATCCCCTGACCTCGTCGTACGTTTACTCGGGGAAACGTGGAAGTACGAGGATATGGAGGACGTATGGACGTTGCCATGCCGCACCGACTGGTGCGCGCAGGGACGCCGAACGGCTCGCCCGGTGCCATCGCCACCGCCAGCACGACGGACGGACCACCGTCGACGCTGACGAACACGGGCGACGGATCGAGCGCGCCATCAGGAGACGGAGCGCTCGGCGCCTCGTTGCTCGGCGCGCCTGTCGCGCCTGCCGTCACCATCGTGCTTCCGGACATCGTGTCGCCTGCTGAAGCGGAGGGTGCGAGCACGCCTGCACCGCAGATCGAACGTGATGCGCCTGTTGACTTTGAGCCCAAAGGATTCCTCTACAACGATCGCTACTTCGCCAAATTTCACGACGCGAAAGCGATCGACCTGGCTGACACGAGCGCCATTGAGCGTCGGGTCGCGAAGGCGACGATGGCGTATCTGCTCGAGGAGCTGCCGGACGTCGATGACTTCGGCATCCAGTCGATCTCGATGCGGCCGGTCGACCCGGTCGCAGACCGTGACCTGCTCCACGTGAATCCACGTGCGCACTACATCGTTGAAGTCCACGGGGTGGACGGGATGGGCGCGCCCATGGATATCCCAGTAGTGTTCAACCGCGACGGGGCCGTGTTCGTCGATCCGAAGGCATCGCGACTATGACTACCGTCGATCGCCAGACGCTCACCCGCGAGCTAACCGCCTTCCTGACCACCGTCGGATCACGCCCGCGAGCCGTGCTGCTCGTGGGTCCCGGCGGAATCGGCAAGAGCATGCTGCTCGACCTGCTTCAGGCCGAGGCGCTCGCGGTGGGCGGATACTCGGTGATCGCCATCGACGACGTGGAAACGCTCACAGATGAGCGCATCAGCCAGCTGCGCGATCGCATCGCGGGCGATCCACGGACGCGTCTGCTCGCAGCAGGACGCTCGCTTCCGACGGAGCTGCGCGACATGGTGGAACGTGCGTGCGAGCGCCGTATCGTCGAGGTGCCAGCACTCTCCGACGACGAGGCACGCGGCGTGCTCGCGGACCTCGGAGTCGCACCGTGGAGCCTGCACGCAGCGCAAGCGATACGCCGCACGCGGGGAGTGCCGCGCGAGCTCGTCGACGAAGTGTTCCTCGACGTGGATCTCACCGAAGTGGTGGCAACGGACACGAGCCTCTCGGGGCACGGATGGTCGAGCGCTGCGGCGCGCCGGCTCGAGCTTGGCTGCATCGGCGACGCCGCTGCGATGGCCGTGTTCGTGGACGAATGCATGGCAGTCATCGACGGATGCACTCCGGCGCGCGACTCGGCGCTCAGCGACGCCGTCGACGCGTACGTCGTGCTCGCCGAGCACGCGCTGCTCAACGGCGATGACGAGCTGGCCATCCAGTATGGCGAGCGCGCAGCGGTGTCGCGTGGAAGTGCGCCCGACGGCATCTGGGGGAGCGCGCTTGCCAGCGCGGCCCGCGCTAGCCGTGGCGAGCCAACCGCGCTGCTTTCCATGCACGCACTTGCAGGCGCGGCGTCGCGCGGTGGGCACGCACAGCTTGAGAGCCTGGTATGGGCACTCATCTCGTGGGTGGCGTGCGTGCAGGGTGACGTGGAGACCGCTCGACGATCGGCGGTGCGTGCCATCGTCATCGCCGACGACGTCGGCGCGGTCGTGCTCGGTACGCGTGCACGACAGACGCTTGCCGAGCTGTTGGTTGCCGCCGACGACGCCGCCGGCGCGCTGCCCTACCTGCGTGAGATTGCGCGAGTCTCGGAGCGTTTTGGCCACCACGTGATGTGCGCCAATGTTCTGGCCAACCTGGCGGAGGTGCACCTGGCGCTCGGCGACAATGAGGCGGCGTGTGTCGCTGCAGACGCTGCTGTCGAGCTGTCGCTGCGCGCGGATCTCCCGCGTTTCTCGCGGGTGATCTCGACGGTGCAAGCAGCGCGTGCGCATGCCGCCGTCGGCTCGGTCGCGCACTCGATGCGTATCCTCGGTGAACCGGAAGCGATGCATGGCACGGATGGTCCGGCGTTCTGGGTCGCGCTCGAGGCGGTTCGGATCCTCGCTCTGGCGGGGAGCGATCCCCCGCAGCTGACCCGATGGGTGTTGGCGATGCGGTCCTACGACGCGAACGGCCACGGTGGCGCGCTGCGCGCCGCGCATGCCGAGACCGACGCGTGGGAGGCGGCCGCACGCGGTGATCGCGCAGACGCACGGCGGCTGGCTCAGCGCGCACGTGTGCTGTGGACGGAAGCAGCGTGTCGTGCAGAGGCGCGACTCACCGAGCCACTCGTGCGTGATGTGCCCATCGACCATGGACCTCGCATCACGCTCGTCGGGGGTGGGTCCGGGTTCGTGCATGCCGGCGGCGGTGACCCCGTGGCGTTCGAGGCGCTGACCAAGCGCGAACGGGAGATTGCACGCTACGTGGCGGGAGGGCTCACCAACCCGGAAATCGCAGGTGAGCTGCACCTGAGCCCGCGCACGGTTGAGCATCACGTGGCCAGCATTCTGCGCAAACTGGAGCTGCCCAGCCGGCGTGCGATCGTGCTCGGCCGGGTGTGATGGGCGCCACGCGACGCGCGTGACGTTCGCTGCTGCCGCACCGCGGGTACCCGCAGCTCGTGCGTATCGTCGTCAAGATCGGATCGTCGTCGCTCGTCGACACCCAGGGGCAGCGCCAGATCGGCCTGCTCGGTCATGTCGTCGAGGACCTGACGGCCATCGCCGCCGCCGGGCACCAGGTCGTGCTCGTCTCCTCGGGGGCGATCGCCACGGGTCTCGGTATCCTCGGGCGGACGACGCGACCGACCGAGCTTCCGGGGCTCCAGGCCGCGAGCGCAGTTGGTCAGGGCGCACTATTCGCCACGTGGTCGCAGCTGTTTGAGCTGCGAGGTGTGCGAGCCGCGCAGGTGCTGCTGACGATGCACGACGCCGCCCACCGCTCATCCTGGGTGAACGCCAAGGCAACGCTTGAGCAGCTGCTCGACTGGGGTGTCATTCCGGTCGTCAACGAGAACGACACGACGGCCACCGATGAGATCACCTTCGGTGACAATGACGCGCTCGCGGCGCAGGTCGCCGTGGCGCTCGGCGCGGACATGCTGCTGCTCTTGACCGACACGGACGGGCTGTACACCGAACACCCTGATAGCCCCGACGCACGTCTCATCGAGGTCGTAGACGACCACTCGTTGCTCGGACGCATCGACACCGCTACGAGTGGATCGCACTGGGGTTCGGGCGGCATGCGCAGCAAAGTGATCGCTGCGGAGATGGCGAGCGCGGGTGGCACCGTCACGCACATCGCACGTGCAGGCGAGCCAGGTGTGGTGGGACGCATCATCGACGGGGAGGCGCTCGGGACGCGCGTCGTCGCGCAGCAGCCCACCGGACGCCGGCGCGATAGCTCTTTCAAGCTCTGGCTGCGTCATGCGAAGCAGCCTGCGGGCACGGTCATCGTGGACGCGGGTGCGCGTGACGCAATCATCGAACGCGGTGCGAGCTTGCTCGCCATTGGGGTAGTGGGTGTGTCCGGTAGCTTCGCCCCAGGTGACGCCGTTGCGGTGGCGCTCGGCGTGGGCGACAGGCCCTTTGCTAAAGGTATCGTCGAATACGCGAGTGGCGATGTTGAGCTGCTCGCGGGCGATGCCGAGCGCGCTCGGGGCGCCCGTGAGGTGGTGCATCGCGACCAGCTCGTGCTGCTCACCGCCACAGCCGTGAGCTGAGCACGACGAACGGGTACGACACCCGCATGCAGACGCAGATCCGCCGATCTACATCCCAGCCCGTCGACCCATCCCTGCGCCGTCGGCTCTTCAAGCTCGGCGTGTTCGCGATCATCGTGCAGCTCATCGTCGCGGTCACGGTCCTCATCCGTTCCAAGTACGCCGATCGACGTCGCGAGGGCTTGCGCCCCGCGACGTATCCAAGCCGGACGTTCGAGCCAATGCTGCTCGAGCACTGCGACGACGAGGTGCGCTTGTACATGCGCGGCGAGGATCTGGTGCACGACCTGATCGATGCGATCGACCGGGCCACTGATGAGGTGCTGTTTGAGACCTTCATCTGGTGCGATGACACGGCCGGGCGTGCTGTGCGCGACGCGCTTGGACGTGCGGCCGATCGCGGGGTGACGGTCAAGGTCTTGTGGGACTGGCTTCTGAGTGATCACTCGCTTGAGACGGGCTTTTTTCCGGCGAACATCGAGGTCTACTCGTTCAAGCGGATGCACCTGGGGCCTTCCGCGCTGCGTCCTGGCAACGTGCTGCGCGACCACCGCAAGGTCGTCGTGGTCGATCAGCGTGTCGCGTTTCTCGGCGGGTACAACATCGGCGACGAGTACCTGATGTGGCGCGATACGCACCTACGCATCGAGGGCGCTGCAACACGCGAGGTGGCCAACGCCTTCGCAGACTTCTGGAATCAGCACACACCCGCCTTAGCCAACCGGATCGCCAACGTTTCCGACCGGCCGTGGGACCCGCACGTCATCGCGCACCGCAACGACCCAACGCTCGCCATCTTCCCGATCCGCGGCATGTACCTGGAAGCGATCGATCGGGCTGAGCGCAAGGTGTGGATCACCACCGCGTACTTCGTTCCTGATCGCGCGTTCCGACAAGTGCTCACCGAGGCAGCGCGGCGCGGTGTGGACGTCCGCGTGCTCATCCCAGCGCGCTCCAATCACCCACTCACCGACGTGCTCGCGCATGGGATGTTCGATGACCTGCTCTCCGCTGGCGTGCGCATCTTCCTCTACCGCGACTTCATGCTCCATGCCAAGACGGGTGTCATCGACGACACCTGGGTCACTGTCGGCACAGCGAACCTCGACCGGTGGAGCATGCTCGGCAACTACGAGATCAACCTCGAGCTCCGCAGCGCCAAGCTCGCGGCGCAGATGACCGAGTTGTTCGAGATCGACCTGCGTCAGTGCGACGAGGTGCACCTCGAGGGCTGGCGTCGACGCCCACTGCACTGGCGCGTGTCCGAGCGAGTGCTCCGGAGCCTTGCGCCGCTCATGTGACGCACGCGTGGCGCCCCGCTACAGGTTGGCAGGATCGTCGGGGTCGTTTGCTACGCCCGGTTTGCCGTCGCGGTCGGCGTCGGGCGCGGCCGGTGGGATCTCGCCGGCAGGTACACGCACGGACGGCGCCTCGAGCTGCGCGTTGCCATGGTCGTCGATGAGCTGACGAACGAAGATCTGGATGACGCCGGCCACGGGCACAGCGAACAGTGCGCCGAGCACTCCGAGCAGCTGCGAGCCCACGAGCACCGATACGAAGACGATGAGTGGTGAGAGCGACGCGGCCCGGCCCTGCACGCGCGGCTGGATGATGAGGTTCTCGATCTGCTGGTAGGCCACGACGATGACGATCATCACGATGCCTTCGACAGTGCCGCCCGCGACGAACGCGACGATGATGACGGGGATTGCGCCGATCGTGGCGCCGATCATCGGAATGATCTCCAAGAGCATCATCCACAAGCCGAGCGGCAGCGCATAGGGCAATCCAAGGGCGAACCCGGAAATCGTCACGACCGAGCCACCGATGAGTGCGATGACGATGGCCCCGCCGACGTACGCCGAGATGCCGGTGTACGCGCCTTGGACGATGGACCACCATCGCCGCTCGGCCAGACGCGGGTACACGCGCACGGCGCCGTTGACGACCTGCCCACCACCTAGGAGTAGGAACACCGTGAGAAAGAGGATGGTGATGGTGCCGAATACTCCGGCAGCGACCGCGCCGAACACCGTACCGATCTGGTCGCTGACGATGCCCGGGAGCTTTGCGGCCTGGTCGCTTACCGTCTGGACGACGCCGAACCGCTTGTCGAGGTCGGCAAACGCTTGGCTCTCGTTCACATCGTTGATGATGCCTGGCGCTGCGGTGATGAGCCGATCGCCCTGCTCGACGAGCGGCGGCACGAACACGACCCCCATGACGCCGACGGCGGCGAACACGGTGAGCATGACGACGCCGACGGCCTTGCCGCGTCCCACGCCACGCCGCTGCAGCTTGCGCACCACCGGATCTGCTGCCACCGCCAAGAATGCCGCGATGGCGATCTGGATGAGCAGGCTGCGGAGCTCAAGGAGCACGTTCACACCCAGCCAGAACACCGCGCCGATGAGCAGCGTCTTGACGATCACCTTGCTCGGGATCTCGAGGCTGACGGAGCTCGCGGACGGCTCGAGGTCGCTCTCGGACGCGTGCAGGTCGCTGGACGTGGATGTGGATGAGGGGGAGGAAGGTGTCACCGTGTGGATGCTACGGTGGCTGGGGGACGCGGTCCGCCCAGGGACGTGTCCGTCCACGGCCGCCAGCGCGGCCCCACCGGGCACGAGCTGCCGAGGCGCCATGGACACCCGGGCTCCCGGAGCGACGAACGGGGGACATGAGCAGCCTCGCCTCCCTCTCCCAAGTTCGTCCCATGCCCACCGGTATCGACCGGCTCGGGTTCCCGTCGTACGGCCACCTGCCCGGAGGGGTGCCCAACCCGCCGAGCGCCTGGGCTGAGGCGAACGAGTTGCAGATGGTTCGCACGCTCAACGCCCGCGCGCTCCAGTCACCGGAGGCCGTGCACTTCACCGAGTACATGACCGAGCACGGTGGCATCGACATCTGGAAGGACTTCGCCAAGCAGTATCGACAGACGGCCGGGCTCGCCAAGGGCTGGGCCGGCACCGCGATGATGTGGGCGGCGATGGGATCTGCGACCCTGCGCACGCAACTCGCGAAGAACGGCTACGACCGCTTGCGTCCCTACCAGGTGGATCCGTCGATCCGGACGATCGGGAAACTGCCCAAGGATGCGTCGTACCCGTCCGGACACACGAGTTCCGCCTACGCAGCGGCAACCACGCTCGCGAGCCTCTGGCCTGCGCGCGCACAGGAGTTCATGTGGTGGGCCAAGCAGGTCGGCACGAGTCGCGTACACGCGGGCGTGCACTTCCCCAGCGACGTGAACGCCGGCGCTCAGGTCGGCATCCGCGCGGGCCTCGCTGCGACGTCCATCCTGCGCTGAGCGCGTTCCAGCTGCGCTCAGCTCAGCTCGCGGCGTGTAGGTGATGGCCATCGCGGGTTCGTGTCACGCCCTGCCCTTAGTGTGCGCGCCGCGTCATGCGACGTGGCCCTGCCGGGTAGGGTTCGAACATGAAGCCCGAATCCTCCAGCACCATCGAGACCATCGAACACAACGACCTGCCTCGCTATGACCCATCCGTGATCGAGTCCAAGTGGCGTGCGGCGTGGGAGGCGGCGAAGGTCTCGACCGTGAGCAATGACGAGGTGCTCGCGGACCCGGATCTCCCTGCCGCGTACGTGCTCGAGATGCTCCCGTACCCGAGTGGCACGCTCCACATGGGGCACGTCAAGAACTACACGATGGGTGATGTGATCACCCACTTCCGCCGCCGTAACGGCGCGAAGGTGTTGCACCCGATGGGCTATGACTCGTTCGGTCTGCCAGCGGAGAATGCTGCCATCAAGAGCGGCGGTCATCCGCGCGCGGTGACCGAGGGCAACATCGTGAACATCGAGGAGGAGTTCGCGCAGCTCGGCTGGTCGATCGACTGGGATCGTAAGCTCTCCACGCACGCACCCGACTACTACCGCTGGACGCAGTGGCTTTTCCTGCGCTTTCACGAGCAGGGTCTGGCCTACCGCACCAACGCACCCGTCAACTGGTGCCCCGTGGATCAGACGGTGCTGGCCAACGAGCAGGTCGTCGACGGCGCGTGCGAGCGCTGTGGATCGCTGGTGGAGAAGCGCTCGCTCAACCAGTGGTACTTCAAGATCACCGACTACGCGCAGCAGTTGCTCGACGACACCGCGCAACTCGAAGGGCAGTGGCCCGAGCGCGTGCTCACCATGCAGCGCAACTGGATCGGCCGAAGCGAAGGCGCGCGGGTGACCTTCCGCTGCGACGAGCTGGGGGAGGACCTCGACGTCTTCACCACTCGTCCCGACACGCTGTACGGTGCAACCTTCTTCGTGCTGGCGCCGGAGCACCCGCTGCTCGCGCGCGTGAACAGCGACAAGGTGCGCGCATACGTGGAGGCATCCGGTCGACTCTCGACCATCGACCGTGCCAGCACCGAGCGTGAGAAGACCGGCGTGTCCACGGGCCTGACGGTGACGAACCCGATCAACGGCGAGCGCATCCCGGTGTGGGTGGCCGACTACGTGCTGCCCGACTACGGCACAGGCGCCCTGATGGCCGTACCCGCGCACGACGAGCGCGACTTCGCCTTCGCGTACGCCTTCGATCTGCCCGTGCGCCGCGTCATCGCATCCGCGCCGGGCGTGGAGGACGAGCTGCCCTTCCCCGCCCAGGACGGCGTGCTCGTCAACAGCGGTGGTGCGAGCGGCATGTCAATCGCTGATGGTGCGACGGCGATCGTCGAGGGGCTCGCGGAGAGCGCCGAGTTCACCGTGAACTACCGCCTGCGCGACTGGCTCATCTCGCGGCAGCGCTACTGGGGTTGCCCGATTCCGATCATCCACTGCGAGGAGTGCGGAGCTGTTCCCGTGGGTGACGAGGAGCTGCCCGTGCTCTTGCCCGAGGTGGAGGATTACGCGCCCAAGGGTCAATCGCCGCTCGCCTCCGCCACGGACTGGGTGCGCGTGCATTGCCCGAAGTGCGGATCGGACGCCAAACGCGAGACTGACACGCTCGACACGTTCGTGGATTCGTCGTGGTACTTCCTGCGCTACACCGACCCCCACAACACCAAGGCGCCGTTCGACCGCGACGTGGTGGATCGCTGGATGCCAGTAGATCAGTACATCGGCGGCATCGAACACGCCGTGCTGCATCTGCTCTACGCGCGCTTTTTCACCAAGGTCTTGTATGACCTGGGGATGGTCGGTTTTCGCGAGCCGTTCGCGAAGCTGTTCACGCAGGGGATGATCTACAAGGACGGCGCGAAGATGTCCAAGTCCAAGGGCAACGTGGTGCCGCCGTTGCCCACGGTAGACACGTACGGAGCTGATGCGCTGCGCATGTACACGCTGTTTCTCGGCCCGCCCGACCAGGACGCGGAGTGGCAGGACACCGGTCTCGACGGCACGCGTCGCTATCTCGATCGCCTGTGGCGATTCGCGCAGACGGTGGCGCGGAGCGCAGATGTCAATGACGGCATCCAGCAGTGGCCATCACCTGATGAGCTGGCGGCTGATGAAGTTGCGCGTGAGCTCACAGCTGCGGCGCACGCGGCGATTAAGAAGGTGTCGGCTGACATCGAGCCACGCATGCACTTCAACACGGCGATCGCCGCGCTCATGGAGCTCGTGAATGCTGGTACCAAGCTCGTGGTGGCGGATGCCGCGCGCCTGGGCGAGGGAGTGCCAGCCGTGCGTGTGCGCGCGGCTCGCTGTGCGGCGCAGGCGGCGGTGAGCCTGACGCAGCCGTTCGCGCCGCATATCGCGAGCGAGCTGTGGACGGTGCTCGGTGGCAGCGAGGTGTGGACCGAACCGTGGCCCGTGCACGACGATGCCTACCTGGCGCGCGACACCATCCAGATCGCAGTGCAAGTCAACGGCAAGCTGCGCGGGCAGGTGGACATCGCGGCCGACGCGGACGAGGCGACCATCCTCGCAGCTGCGCGCGCAGACGAGAAAGTCGCGGCCGCGATCGAGGGAATGACCACGGTCAAGGAGATCGTCGTGCCGGGTCGCCTGGTGAACCTCGTGGTGCGCCCGGGCTGACGCGCGAACCGGTCTCTGTACACTCGCTCGGCTGTCGTGATGGGGCCGTGGGGCCGCGTTAGGAGGAGACCAGATGGCGACCGAGCGAGTGGTGATTGAAGGTTGTGCCGTTGCGACCGTGGATGCGGTGCGCACCGAGCACGAGGACGGGCACATCGTGCTCGAGGGCAGTCGTATCGTTGCTGTGGGCGCGGGCGCCGCGCCTGAACATCTGCGCGCGGGGGCATCCATCGTGCAGCGCCCGGGTTTTCTCGCCACGCCCGGCTTGGTGAACTGCCACCACCACATGTGCCAGGCGCTCACGCGTGGCCTCGCGCAGCAATCGACGCTCTTCGAGTGGCTCGTCGAGCTGTACCCGACCTGGGCGCACTTCGACGAGGCCGGCGAGGACGCCGCCGCGCGCGCCGCCATCGCGGGACTGCTGCGCTCAGGCTGCTCGCTCGCCACCGATCACCACTACCTGCATCCGGCCGACGCCGGTGATCTGCTCGCCGTCGAGATTGCCGCCGCGCGCGACCTGGGCATCCGCTTCCATCCGTGTCGGGGCTCGATGGACCTGGGTATGAGCGATGGCGGGCTCCCGCCCGACCACGTGGTGGAGGACACCGACGCCATCCTCGCGGCCACCGAGACGGTGATCGGTCGGTTCCACGACACAGCATTCGATGCGATGGTGCGCATCGCGGTCGCCCCGTGCTCACCGTTCACCGTCACCGAGCGACTCATGACCGAGAGCGCCGCGCTCGCGCGCCGCCATGGTGTGCGCCTGCACACGCACCTCGCAGAGACCGTGGAGGAGGATGCGTACTGCCTCGAGCACCACGGCTGCCGCCCCGTCGAGTACCTGGACAAGCTCGGCTGGCTCGGCGATGACGTCTGGCTCGCGCACTGCGTGCACATCAACGACGCCGAGGTGGCGCAGTTCGGTGCGCGCGGTGTGGGTGTCGCGCATTGCCCGAGCTCTAACGCGCGACTGGGCGCGGGGCTCGCGCCGACCGCCGACCTGCTCGCAGCAGGTGCTCCGGTTGGGCTAGGCGTGGATGGCTCTGCGTCGAACGAGAGTCTTGAGCTCAACGTGGAGGTGCGCGAGGCGATGCTGTTCGCGCGCCTGCGCGGCGGGCCCGCCGCGATGTCCGCTCGCGATGCGCTCGCGATGGGGACCATCCACGGAGCGCGTTGTCTAGGTCGCGAGACGGAGGTGGGCTCGCTCGAGGCCGGCAAGCTCGCCGACGTCGCGTTGTGGGATCTCAACGGCCTGGCCCACGCCGGTATAGCCGACCCGGTGGCCGCGCTCGTATTCGGGTCGCCGCGCCGCGTGCATACGCTGTACGTCCAGGGGCGCGCCGTGGTTGAGGACCGCGAGCTGCGCACCGGCGATGAGGCGGTCATCGCTGCAGATCTCACGCGTGAGGCACGCCGGCTCGTGGATCGTGCGCAGCGCGCGGGCGCACGGGCCTGATCCAGCCGTGCCGCTACGGCTCAGCTCGTGGGAGCGGCGGTGGGAGCGGCAACATCCACGAGCTCGAACGCGTCGACGTCCACGTAGCCACGATCGGTGAGCTTGAGCGACGGGATGACGCTCAGCGCGACAAACGACAACACCATGAAGGGTGCGTCGACCTCGACGCCCACTTGGCGTAACAGGGCGTGCAGATCGTCCATCTTGGCGGCGACCTCGCTCGCAGGACGATCGCTCAGGATACCGGCCACCGGGAGGGGCAGCTCGTCGAGCACCGTGCCGTCCCGCGCGACCACGATGCCGCCACCGATCTCGACGAGGCGCTCCACGCACGCGCGCATGGACGCGTCGTCGGTGCCGGCGATGACGACGTTGTGCGCATCGTGCGCGACGGTGGAGGCGAACGCGCCGTCGGTCAGCCCGAATCCGTGGACGAACCCGGTGCCAATGCGCCCGCTCGCTGTGTGCCGCTCGACGACCGCGAGCTTGACGATGCCTGCGGCCACATCAGCTTCGATCGCGCCATCGCGCACCGGCAAAGTGTCCGTCCGGTGATCGGTGAGCAGTTGCCCGTCGAGCGCGCCGACGACGCGCACACGAGCCGTCGCGGCCGCAGCGTCGGGTGCTGGCACGCGAAAGCTGTTCGCGTCGAGCGGTGCGACACGCATCGTGTCGCGCACAGCTGCGGGTGCCTCCCGCCCGATCGGGGAGAGCAGCGCGCCGTCTCGTGCAACGAGCGCTCCGCCCATCCAGACGAGGTCTGGCAGGAAGCTCTTGAGGTTGGGCAGCACGAGGAGATCGGCGTGTGCGCCGGGGGTGATCGAGCCGTGGCCTTCAAGCCCGTGCGCGAGTGCGGGATGCAGCGTCGCCAGCAGGAGCGCGTCGATCGGATCGAGACCCGCCGCGACGCAGATACGCAGGAGATGATCGAAGTGACCCTCGCCGAGCAGGTGATCCGGCTCGCGGTCGTCGGTGCACAGGGCGCAGAAGGCGGGCCCGTACTCGCGCACGAGCGGGAGGAGATCGGCGAGGTTGCGAGCGTTGGACGCTTCACGCATGAGGACCCACATGCCGCGCCGCCGCTTGGCGAGCGCCTCATCAACCGTTGTGCTCTCATGGTCAGAGCGGATCCCCGCGGCGACGTAGGCGTCGAGGTGCCGCCCAGTCACGCCGGGAGCGTGGCCATCCGCATGGCTTGAGCCCGGCACACACACCTTAGCCAGTTCGGCGGGATCGCCCGCGACGATCGCGGGGAAGTTCATGAGCTCACCCACCCCCAGCGCGCGGGGATGCCGGAGGAGGGAACGCATTCCCTCGAGATCGATCGTGGCACCGGCCGACTCGAACGGGCTGGCCGGCACGCAGCTCGGCACCATGAACCAGCAACGCAGCGGCAGGCCCTCGGCACTGTCCATGAACCAGCGCGTACCCTCGACCCCGAGCACGTTGCCGATCTCGTGCGGCTCGGCCACCACGGTTGTGGTCCCGCGTGGTACGACGGCGGTAGCGAATCCGTCGATGGTGAGCTTGGAGGACTCGATGTGCACGTGGGCGTCGATGTAGCCGGGTACGACGAATCGACCGGTCACGTCGTGCATCTCGCGCGCCTCACGCACCGTGCCATCGCGCGGGACGACCGCGGCGATACGGCCCTCCGCGACGAGTACGTCGGCATCGAGCCACTCCCGGGTGTGGACGTTCAGCACGCGACCACCCACGAGCGCCAGGTCAGCGGGCTCGTCCCCGCGCGCGACCGCCGCGAGCCGTGTCGCGTCGCCTCCTGTCGCTCCCAACATGTCGTGCTCCCAGGTCCTGCATCACTCGCCCACGTGTGTACGCGCGTGTGAGAATGCTAGCGCCGACGTCGGAGGAGGGCCGTCGCCGGGCACGATCAACTCAGCAGATGGGTACAACCCAGGTGCGGCCGCGCGGTGTCCTCTCCCACGCACTGGTGGGCGCGATGCTTTCCCAACTCCCGAATTCGTCGTAGGCTGGTTGCATGATCCGCGTTCGCCATCTCCTCACACCGCTCGTCGCGATACTCGCGATGGCCGTGTTCGTGCCCGCTGGTGCGCGTGCCGCAGATGTGCTGCCGCAGGAGATATCGGATCCGCCGACCGCGTTCGAGCCGCAGCAGCCGACGACTCCTGCGCCGCTCCCCGTGGCTCCTGCCACACCGGCAACCCCGGGCGCGCCGGCTGATCCTGAGGTTGTTGTCGTCGAGGCGGCGGATCCCGCTGCGCAATCAGGTGCCGTCAACCCGGTGACGCCCACCGTCGCTGGCGCCCGCCCGAACGGGGCGCCGGCGTCTATTGACGGTGTGAGCGCCGGTCCGGCGATTGCCACTGGAGGCGGTCCGCTGCCATTCACGGGGAGTGGCTCCGGTCAGATTATCGCGCTGCTCTTCGTCGGAATCGCGTCGATTGGCGCGGGCGGCCTGCTTCGTCGGCGCGCCACGCTCGCCACAGCCGGAATCTGACGAACGCTTCCAGTTCCTTCAGTTCCAGTGCGATGAGGGTGCCGAGTGGCCCATAAGCCCGCTGCACTCATTCCAACACGCTCCAAAGGACTTCAGGTCGCGTAACCCCGCCGCCGATGACCCCTCCATGGGTCGATGTGCGCTCGATGCACGTCGCCGGGACGGGAAAGACAGGTAGCGATACATATGGCGCCGCGCGCCGCTTCGACACCCCGACGCCTCTTTGCCGCCACCGGTACGTTGGTGCTCGCGGTGGTGCTTGCGTTCGCTTCACAGGCTGGAGCGAGCGCGACGCCGGCCGAGGGTGACACCGTCGATTCCGCCGAAGCCCCCCTGAGCGAACTCCAGCTGGACGTGCAAGGGGCGCTGCTCGCCTCGCTGCGCGGTCGCCTTCCCGCCGCCCTCAGCTCGCGCGTCGTCGGCGCCGAGCGCCAGGACGTCGACGTCACGTCATGGGCCGAGCTCCCTTCCCAGCTTGACGGGCGTGTCCGTCTAGGCAGTCCCCACAACGACGTGGCGCCGGGTCGGGCCGGCTGGGAGATGCTCGGCGTTTCCGGCGCGCAGCGACTCAACATCGCTGGCGGCGCCGCGTACCTAGGTCCCGAGTGGGACGTGCTCCAGATGGTCGATCAGGATCGCCTGCGCGAGTACGTCGTCGTGAACGAACACCAGGGCATGCGCACGTGGAGGTGGAAGCTCTACACCGCACACGAGAGCCAGCGCCCGAAGCTCCTCGCCGACGGCCGCGTGGATCTCGGCTCAGGCTACCACCTCGATACCCCAAAGCTGCTCGACGCGAAGCTCGCTCAGCTCGATCAGCACGTCGCGTGGAAGCTCAACGGCGACGTGCTCTCACTCACGTTCGACGACTCAGCGCTCGCGCTCCCGTACGTGATTGACCCGGACGCCACGCCGCCGATCACCAACTTCGTGCAGTGGGCGGAGAGCTCGCCGTACGCCTATTACGACTCGGCCACCAACATCACGCGGCTGTGGTTCAACCCGAATTTCACGGGTTCTGCTACGGCCTCCATCGACGCCAATGATCCTGAGAGCGCTGTGCAGTACGTCACCTGGCCCGCAGGGCCGTCTGGCTGGACGCCACCGAGCAGCAATGACTCGAGCGCCTCCAGTGCAAGCGGCCTGGTCGGCACCTACTGGGACAACTCGCAGCAGCCGGGCAGCGCAGGATGCACGATCGCGCCGCGCTACCCGTGCGCGAACTTCACGGGTCCGAGCTTCGTGCGCATCGATCCCGACATCAATTTCGGCTGGGGAGCCGGCACGCCGTACGCCGCGCTCGGCGTCGATACCTTTTCGATCCGCTGGGTCGGCAAGATCCTCGCGCCCGAGACGGGCACGTACTACTTCCAGAACTCCTCCGACGATGGCGTGCGCATGTGGGTCAACAACGTCGAGATGTCCTCGTTCTGGAACGACCAGGGCCCGACCCCGCATACTGGCTGCACGCCCGGCATAAACCTAGTGATCGGAACCAAGTACGACTTCAAGATGGAGTTCTACGAAAACGGTGGCGGTGCCGATATTCGCGCCCGTTGGCGTCTCCCCAGCGATGTCGGCATGGCCGTGCCGAGCGGTGCGTGTACCACGACCGCGAGCCCTCCTTCCACGTACACGAGTGGATTCGGCGGCGGGAGCCAGACCTACAACACCATCCCGAGTTCCGCGTTCTCGACCGGCGGCGGCACGTACTCGCGTACCTTCAACTGGGGTACGAGCGCGTCGGGTGGCACCATCAACGCAACCGCGACCAACACTGATGGTTTCGTGTCGGGCAATGTGCCGTTTGACATGACGGCAGACGGCACCGCGCCAACGGTGAGCGCCGGGACGACGAGCCTCTCAGCGACGCTGGGTTGGACGACCTCCAATGCCGTCACCCTCAACTTCCCTCCGACCGCCAACTTCGGTGATGCCGGTGTGGGCCTGCCCACGACCGGGCAGCGTCGCATCCAGCGTCGCGTCGGCTCGGGCGACGGCACGGGTGCGTGCGTCGCGTTCGGTGTATGGACCGACACCGGCGTCGTTGATCCGGCCGGTACGACGAGTAACAACCCAGGCGGAGCGCTCGCTAGCAACACGTGTGCTGAGTACCGCTACGTGATCACGGACCGTGTCGGCAACGAGCTGATCCAGACGGCTCCGGGCTTTCGCGGCTACGACCTTGCGGTCCCGTCCATCAACTGGGCCTCGTACACAGAGGGTGTGAACCCCGACAACCAGATCGCCGTCGGTGCGACGATGTACTTCAACCCGGCACTCTCGGGCAACTTCGTGGTCGCGATGACCGCAGCGGATGCCGAATCCGGTATCGCCAACATCTCGTTCCCGGCCGTTAACCCGGGCGGAAACTGGACCCCGTCGAGCCCGCAGGTCGTGCCGTCGCCCGGTCCCTACTCGTATACGTACGCGTGGAGCGCGGCTGCGGCCAACCCGGGCAACGAGTCGCCGACCGCCACGGCCAACTCGGGTCGCACGAACACTGCGGCCTTCACGCTGACGCCCGACAGCACCGTGCCCGGTGTCCCCGGCGGTACGACGCTCACCTTCTCAAACGCCTGGGTCAACACGCTCAGCGTGCCCGTCACGATGGCTGGCCTGATGACCGACACCCAGGCGGGCGTGCGCGAGTATCAACTCCAGCGTGAGGAGGCCGCCTGGACCGGGCCGGGCACGACCTGCGCCGCGTTCACTGGCACGTACGCTAACGTCGTCGCGCCGGGCGCCAACGCCTCCGCCGTCTATCCGGCCGTGCCCGCCACGCTCGGCACGGTGACCGACACAACCGTCATCGATGGCAAGTGCTATCGCTACCGCGTCGCCGCCACCGACAATGTCGGTAACGTCGGGTACCTCGCGCCCGCGTTGACCGTCCGAGTCGATGACGTGGATCCGACCGCTGCATTCACCGGCACCTACGTGGCCGTCAGTGGCAACCCGGTCGTCGTGAGTGGCACGTCCGCCGACACCATGAGCAATGTGGCCAGTGTATCGGTCTACTATCAGCGCACG
>Ga0105047_10005121_pt1 | contig 22631 bp, 22 predicted proteins | sample MAT04_FD_78384 | JGI IMG/M metagenome (GOLD analysis project Ga0105047, IMG submission 78384) | Freshwater microbial communities from Lake Fryxell liftoff mats and glacier meltwater in Antarctica - MAT-04 (megahit assembly) | ecosystem: Environmental > Aquatic > Freshwater > Ice > Liftoff... | reverse complement strand
CGCTCGACACGCTGTGAAACCATGAGGTCATGACGCTCACATCGCTGCCGCTACACGTCCTGGGCCACATGGCCGACCCGGAGAGCGAGCGCGGTGTCGAGTGCCCCGGCGATCTTCCGGCAGCGAGCGACCCCGACCTGGTAGTCCGCGCCCATGCCGCCAAGGCAGCGCTCGGCGAACGCCTCTTCGTCCTGGGGCACCACTACCAGCGCGACGAGGTGATCCAGTTCGCCGACGTCACCGGCGACTCGTTCAAGCTTGCGCAGCAGGCGGCTGCCCATCCTGAGGCCGAGTACATCGTGTTCTGCGGCGTTCACTTCATGGCCGAGAGCGCCGACATCCTCACCGCCCCCGAGCAGCAGGTGATCCTGCCGGACCTTGCGGCCGGATGCTCGATGGCCGACATGGCCGCCATCGCGCAAGTGGAAGACGCGTGGGAGGTGCTGCAGGACGCCGGCGTGGCCGATCGCACCATCCCCGTCACCTACATGAACAGCACGGCCGCCATCAAGGCGTTCACCGGTCGCAACGGTGGAACGGTATGCACATCGTCGAACGCGCGCCGCGCTTTGGAGTGGGCCTTCGAACGCGGTGAGAAGGTTCTCTTCCTTCCCGACCAGCACCTCGGTCGCAATACCGCGGTTCTTGAACTCGGTCTGACGCTCGATGACTGCGTCGTCTTCGATCCGCATCGCCCCGGTGGCGGACTCACCCAGGAGCAGCTCGAGAACGCCCGCGTGATCCTGTGGAAGGGCCACTGCTCGGTGCATGGTCGGTTCACGGCTCAAAGCGTGGCCGACGTACGCGAACGCGTCCCCGGTGTGCAGGTTCTGGTTCACCCCGAGTGCACGCACGAGGTCGTGTCAAGCGCAGACCTCGTAGGTTCCACCGAATTCATCATCAAGACCGTCGAAGCTGCGCCAGCGGGTAGCGCGTGGGCGATCGGTACCGAGCTGAATCTCGTCAAGCGCCTCGCCGACGCACACCCCGACCAGCAGATCGTGTTCCTGGACAAGGCTGTGTGCTTCTGCGCCACGATGAACCGGATCGACCTGCCTCACTTGGTGTGGGCGCTCGAGAATCTGGTCGAGGGCACCGTGGTCAATCGCATCGAAGTGCATCCCGACGTGGCTCAGTGGGCCAAGGTGGCGCTCGACCGGATGCTCGCGCTTCCCGGCGTTGTGGCCCCGTCAGCGCCCGCCATCGACTGAGCGGAGCAAGTTGTTCCATCGACCTACTGCTGATGCATCCAGCAAACGTCAGCCTCGGAGGTCGTCCACTTTGGCCCGACCCCAGCGGGTCGCCTCGGCGCCAAGACCCTTGGCCACCTTCACCGGAGTGATGAGCCGCAGCTCGCCGTGCTTAGCAGCTGCTCCAGCAGCGATGAACCGGACAAGGCGGGCCGATGCCACCTGGGGCGGATCTCCGAGCACTCGCATGACCACCGGGTACACCTTTTGCAGCCGTGGATCAACGTCTGCCAACTGCTCGGCCTCGGCCCGGTCCATGCGCTCGGTGGTCATGACTCCGGGATTGAACCCGACGACGTGCACACCCTGTTTTGCGTACTCGCCCCGCAGGGTCTTGGTGAACGAACGGATCCATGCCTTACTGGCGCCGTACGGGTTCGTGTACAGCGCGGGCCGCAGATCATCTCCGCGTCCGGTCACGTTGATGATCGTGCCGCTGCCCTGCGCGAGCATGATGCGCAACGCGGCCATTGTTCCGTTGTAGGTACCGATCACGTTCACACCTGTCACGGCATCGAATGCTTCATCCCCGTACTCCAGAGAGCGCGCCATCCCCGGCGTCTCGAAGGCTGCGTTGTTGACCCAGACGTCGAGGCGTCCGAACTCCTCGATCGCCGCGCCGGCCAGGGCACGCATCTGATCCCGATCGGTCACGTCGCCCAAACACGCGATTGCGGTGAGCCCGGCGCGCTTGAACTCGTCGACGAGCTCGTCGTTCTCATCCTTCCACGGACTCGACACCACGACCCTGGCTCCCGCATGGGCAAGATCACTCATGAGGACGCGTCCGAAGCCTCGTGTGCAGCCCGTGACCACGACGACATCGCCATCGAGCCGAACCGTCTTGGACACCGGACCTCACCTCGTCCTCATGCGGTGGCGGCGATCCCTCGTGAGGCGTCACCAGGTCGCCGCCTCTAGCCTGTCACCATGTTCGGTAGGAAGTCAGGCGCTCCCCAGGAATCAGCAGAAGCGGCCTCGCGGGCGGCAACTGCCGATGATCACGGCCCCGCCGCAGCGCCCAAGGGCCGAGCCACGCCCAGCCGCAAGGAGGCTGAGGCGGCCCGCAAGCAGCGTCTCAAGCCCCCCGTCGATCGCCGCGAGGCGTCCCGACGTGAGCGTGAGAACCGAACCCGCCAGCGAGAAGCGATGAGAAGCGGAGACGAGAAGGCTCTGCTCCCTCGCGACCAGGGCCCGGTGCGGCGCTCCGCGCGAACCTTCGTCGACTCGCGTCGCAATGCTGGCGAGCTCTTCTTACCCGGCGCGCTGCTGATCCTGGTCCTCGGCTTTATCCGCAACGTGCAGGTGCAGCAGATCTCGTTATGGATCTGGTTTGCCATGGTGCTGTTGATCGTCATCGACACCTTCTTCATGCTGCGCGCAATGAAGAAGGCGCTGCAGGTGATGTTGCCTGATGAATCCCTCAAGGGCGTGAACTTCTACGCAGTCATGCGCGCCCTTCAGGTTCGTCCGCTACGCATGCCGAAGTGCCAAGTGAAGGTGGGCGGAACACCGATCAGCAAGCGCTGATCCTTACCACCAGCAAGACACCGCCCGACGATCGATCATTTAGCGAGGCGTGGTGGCCCGGTCTAGGGTCGCCGAATGGAGCATCGTCGTCTGGGCCGCAGCGGCCTCATGATCAGCGCTATTACCTACGGCAACTGGATCACCCACGGATCTCAGGTCGAGGAAGACACAGCGATCGCCTGCGTGGCTCAGGCCCTCGACCTTGGCATCACGACGTTCGACACCGCCGACATCTATGCGCAGGGTCGCGCTGAAGAGGTGCTCGGCCGCGCACTCAAGGGCCAGAGGCGCGACGGCCTCGAAGTCTTCACGAAGGTGTACTGGCCGATGGGCTCGGGACCCAATGATCGAGGCCTCTCACGCAAGCACGTAATCGAAGGCTGCCACGCATCGCTTCGCCGCCTCGGCATCGACCACATCGATCTCTACCAAGCGCATCGCTACGACTTCCAGACCCCGCTAGAAGAGACGCTGCGAGCCTTCGACGACCTCGTGCGCCAGGGCAAGGTGCTCTACGTCGGAATCTCCGAATGGACTTCCGCACAGATTGCCGAAGCGGTTGAGATCGCCGATGCGCTTGGCTTCGACCGAATCATCAGCAGCCAGCCGCAATACAACATGCTGTGGCGCGTGATCGAGGCCGAGGTCGTGCCGACGTGCGAGGACCTCGGCATCGGGCAGATCGTGTGGTCGCCGATCGCCGGTGGAGTGCTCAGCGGCAAGTACCAACCCGGATCGGCTGCTCCCGAGGGTTCACGCGGCGCCGATGAGAAGTCGGCCATGTTCGTTCGCGGGCTGATCGAGCGTGACGAAGTGCTGCAGGCCGTGCAACGGCTCGCACCGATCGCGGCCGAACTGAATCTCACGCTGGCTCAACTGGCGCTGGCATGGGTGTTAGGACGACCCGGGGTGAGCGCAGCGCTCGTGGGTGCCTCGCGCCCCGAACAACTGGTAGAGAACGTCGCGGCACTCGAGGTGACCTTGGACGAGGCGATCATGGCGCGCATCGATGAGGCCCTCGGCGAAGCAGTCATCGAGCGCGACCCGGCGCGCACAGCCTTGATGAGCCCTAATCCGCGCCGCTGATCAAGGCCGCAGGCTCATGGGTCCGTACACCTCGCGGTCGTCCTCGAACAGCGTCACGGCTTCGACACCCGAGTCGAGCAACGCCTGAAACTCCTGCCCCAACCACGTCTCGGCATCTGCCTGGGCCGGGAAGTCGCTTGAGCGAGCGACCCGTGCCTCGCCCGATGCATCCTCGAGAGACGAACCTGATTCACGTGCGTACACCCAGAACCACGACATGGGGGTCCTCCTGATCCATGGCTGCCTGCGAGGGACACGCGGACGCTAGCCGACTTTGACGCGCGGGGGTCGCGCGTGGTCGGATGCGCATGCGCGCTCCAAGAGATTGTGGCTTCGGCTGCGATTTCGAGGACGTGCACCACAACTGCATCCACGTTCGAGTTCCAGGGGAAGCCGGTGCGAATCCGGCGCTGTCCCGCAACCGTGAACCCTCAGGGGTGAGCCGGAGCACCTGGCGATCGTGCAAGCGGCTCCATGTCCGTCGTGTTGAACGGGGCGGAGCCCGAGCGTCCTGCTCGAAACCGCCCCCGTGTCCGCGCATCCGCGCGTGCCGGGGGTTTTGTCTTTCAGGGCGTGAGGACCCGTCGCGATCCGCTGCTCAGAAGGGTTCCTCCGTGTCCATCCGCTTCAACAGATCGCCGGCTTCACGCCGCGCACTCACCACCCTCGCCGTCGCAACGGCCGCCGCGCTCGTGGCGCTGCCACTAGCCGCCGGCACGGCCGCTGCCGCTCCGGCGGCCTCGACCAACCCGGGGCTGTTCGGAATGCAGGACGCGACCTACGACGGCGTCTACCGACAGAGTTTGGCGATCCTTGCTTACGCCGCGCTCGATGCCGAACCACCGGCCATCGCGATCGACTGGCTGCTCGATCAGCAGTGCAGCAACGGCGGCTGGCAGGCCTTCCGATCCGACACCGACACTCCGTGCGCGGCATCCGACATCGCCACTTACACAGGTCCCGACTCAAACTCCACAGCCGCCGCCGTCCAGGCGCTCGCTGCGATCGGCGAGTTCGACGCGGCCGGAGACGGTCTGGATTTCCTCGAGTCGCTGCAGCAGAGCGATGGCGGCATCGCCTACCTCGAAGGCGCCGCGAGCGACACCAACTCCACAGCCCTGACCGCGATGGCGACGAGTTCCGTCGGGATCCCGCTCAGTGACACCGACAACGGTTCGGGCAACACCTTGCAGGACGCTCTGGCCTCGGCCCAGATCGGCTGTGAAGGCGCACCCGCCGATCGCGGCGGCTACCGCTTCCAGATCCCCGATGACCCTTTCGGCAACAACTACGCCTCGTCGCAAGCCGTTCTGGGTGCCACCAGTCTTGCGCTCCCCGTGCTGAGCACGGGCAGCGATGACGACCAAGCCGCCCCCACCTGTCCTGCCACCGATGAGCCATCAGCGGCCGACCGCACCGCTGCTGGCGCCTGGTACTTGGCGCAGCAGCTTGATGCCGGAAACGGCACGATCGAGTCGGCGTTTTCACCGGGAACGGCCGACTGGAGCAGCACCCGTTTCGCGGTGATCTCGCTGGCGGCCAGCGGTCACGGCCGCACCGCCATGACCGATGCGTTGGCCGCGCTGGCCGGGTCGCAGGCCACGACCATCGCCGACGACGACGCCCAGGATCGCCCCGGCGTCCTGGCCGAGCTGATCCTGGCCAACGAGGCGGCGCAATCAGCTCTGACTCCACTCTCAACGCGATCGGGACGATCGTCAGCACCCGCCACCGCGAACGCGCCGAAGTCGCAGCCAACGAGCCGTCCGCCCTCGCCTGCGGTCACGGCCGCATCCCCCACCGGCGATGCACCAGCAACAAGCGATGCCCCCTCACCCGAAGCATCGCTCGCACCGCGGCAGGTTGGGCCGACGACTGACGCCGCCCCCACCCCGACCGCGACCCCGTCGAGTCCTGTGACATCGACCGTCCCTCCGTCCGAGGCGGCAACGTCGCCGGCACCGGCCACTCCTAGGGCACCGGTCATTTCGACGGCACCGACCAGTCCGAAGTCATCAGTTGCACCCTCACGGGTACGTGCGCAGGCGCAGGCACCCGCGATCGACGGTGATGCGCTACTGGATCGACTCGATGCCACCTTGCAACAAGCAGCGATCACGTCGAGTCCGGTCACGGCATCGGATGCTCCCGCCACCACGACCGCACCAACAAGCGATGACGAGGGCAGCGGCAGCAATCTGGCCCGCACCGGCGGCGTCCTGCCACTCGGAGCCGTGCTCCCAGCTGCAGCCGCGCTGCTGGTCGGTGGCGTCGCGCTTCTGGTGCTCACCTCACGCCGCACGCGCGGAACGCACTGATGCCGAGCCGTGGACGGGCGGGATTCACGCTACTGGTGACGACGGCGGCCATTGCTGCTGTCCTCCTGCCAGCCGCGCTGGCACCGTCCGCGGCGCACGCAGTCTCGTACCGCTACTGGTCGTACTGGGTTTCGTCAGGCGACGGGTGGACGTACTCATCACAAGGCGCTGGAAGCTTCCGTCCCAAGGACGGAAGTGTGCAGGGGTGGCGGTTCGCCGTCTCACAAGGGGCCAGCAGTTCGACCACCACACCCCGTACCGCTCCTAGCTTCGCCTCGCTCTGCCAAGGCGTGAAACAAACCGCTGGAACCCGACGCGTCGGACTCGTCATCGACTATGGCATCGCCTCCGATGCACCCTCCGGCGAAAAGCCTCCCGCCCAACAGCGCTCCTGCGTCCTCATAGCCAACGGCGATACGGGACTGACGGTGCTGACCGCCGTCACCTCGATCCGGGCAAAAGGCGGACTCGTCTGCGGGATCTCCGGGTTCCCAAAGGCTGAGTGCACAGCAATCGTGAAGCAGGCCCCGGCAGCTCCACCAACGCTTCGGCCCACCGCTTCGTCCGGTGGGCCGGGTAGCTCGACGTCTCCACTAACACGGTCGAACGGCGACACGAATCCGCGATCGACGTCGAGCGCCACCGCACCGGCAACCGCAGCCGCCAAGGGATCAGCGCCGTCGACAGCAACGCCCCGCACGACGCCGTCGGCAGTCGGTCCCTCCTCTGTACCGGGCGAACCGATCGACGTCATCGACGCGACCCAAACCTCGGCTGCAGGCAACGCAGGAACTCCCCTACCCACCGCCATCGCGTTCGCGCTCATCGTGGCGATCGCGGCCGCCGTTCTCATCGCGCGGCGGAGGCGGACGTGAACGGTCGAGGCGGGCTTCGATGCCGTGCATCGCGCCTGCTGCACGCGGGCGCGTGGTGGCTATGGGCGCTCGGACTCGCGGCAGCCGCGTCGCGCTCCACCAACCCGTTGATCCTCGGCCTGATCGTGGCGGTGACCGCCGTTGCCGTGACGCTGCGCGCCGGCGACACCCCATGGGTCGCGGCCTACGGTGCAGCCTTCCGACTCGCAGCCTTCGTCCTACTGATCCGCGTCGCTTTCGGGATCCTGTTCGGCTTTCCGATCCCCGGAACGGGGGTCCTGACCCTTCCCGAGATCCCGGTTCCCGAATGGGCCGCCGGCGTGCGGATCGGAGGGGAAGTGACGATCGAACAGATCGCGCTCGCCTTCTACGACGGTCTCCGGTTGGCCACGATCATCATCTGCTTGGGCGCGGCCAACGCGCTCAGCAGTCCTACGCGGCTGCTGAAGTCTGTGCCCGGTGCGTTGTACGAGCTGGGCGTGGCCGTGGTGGTCGCCATGAGCCTGGCTCCGCAACTGATTCTTGATGCTGCACGAGTGCGTGATGCGCGTCGACTTCGTGGTCGCAGCACACGAGGGGCCACCGGCGTGGTGGGGCTCGTCGGTCCGGTCCTTGACGGTTCGCTTCGCCGCTCGCTGGATCTTGCAGCCGCGATGGACACGCGAGGATACGGACGCACGGCCCACGTCCCGGCAGCCGTTCGCCGCCTCACCTCGGGACTCGTACTCGCTGGGGTCGTGGGCATCACCATCGGCATCTATGGATTGTTCGACGGCAGCTCGTCGCCCTGGATCGGGTTGCCGATGCTTGGCGCCGGGATGCTCCTGGGCGGCGGCGGGCTACTGCTAGGCGGTCGCCGCACTGCTCGTTCGCGCTACCGCCCCGACGCGTGGCGCGCGGCCGAGTCGTGGGTCGCGCTGGGGGGCTGGGCGGCAGCCGCATCGGTGTGGTTCGTCACCACCTCCGACCCGGCACAGGTGGAGGCATCCGTGACGCCGCTGACGTGGCCAGCTCTGCCGTGGCTGCCAGTCATCGGACTGGCGGTGGCCGCGCTGGCAGCCGTGGTTGCCCCCGCCCCACCCCCGACGATGGACATCGCCCCGGACGACGACGAGCCGACCCGCTCGCATCGAACCGGCATCAATTCGAGCGCCACGATCACGAAGAGCGTCAAGGACAACGGCCAGGTCACCGAAGCGGATCGCCGAACCGCGGGGGTGGGAGCGTGATCGTCTTCGACGACGTCTCCGTCGTCTACGCCGATGCCAGCGAACCGGTGCTGAATCACGTGAGCCTTGCCATCCCCGAGGGCGAACTCTGCCTCGTGGTGGGACCCAGCGGTTCCGGCAAGACGACCCTGCTTCGTCTGGTCAACGGGCTGGTGCCGCATTTTAGTGGCGGCACGTTGCACGGCAGGGTCACGGTCGATGGGCGCGACACCCGCACGCATCCGCCTCGTGAGCTGGCCGACATCGTCGGGTTCGTTGGCCAGGATCCCTCGGCCGGCTTCGTCACCGACACGGTCGAGGACGAACTCGCCTACGCCATGGAGTCGATGGGTATTGCTCCTGATGTGATGCGGCGTCGTGTCGAAGAGACGCTCGACCTGCTGGCCCTTGCGCCCCTGAGGCGACGGGCCCTTCGCACCCTCTCCGGTGGTGAGCAGCAGCGCGTGGCCATCGGATCGGCGATGACGACACACCCGCGTGTCCTGGTGCTCGACGAGCCGACCTCGGCACTTGACCCGTCGGCAGCCGACGAGGTTCTCTCGGGTCTGCAACGGCTGGTGCACGACCTCGGGATGACCGTTCTGCTCGCCGAGCACCGCCTTGAACGCGTGGTGCAGTACGCCGATCGCGTCGTCCTGGTTCCCGGTGATGGTGCTCCGTTGATCGTGGGTGAGCCGGCCACCGTGATGCGGAATGCTCCGGTGGCACCGCCGGTGGTGGAACTGGCGCGAGTAGCGGGGTGGAGCCACACACCGCTCTCGATCCGAGATGCCCGACGAGCCGCCGTCGACCTTCGAACAGCGTTGGCCAGCAGCGTTCCCCTGCTCGACGCCGATCAGGATTCGGCTCCCCCCATTGGCGATTCTCTGCTGACGCTTCGCGATGTTCGAGTCGGCTACGGCCGACGCGAAGTGCTCCATGGCATCGACCTGAGCATCAGCACCGGCGAAGTGGTGGCAGTGATGGGTCGCAACGGCGCCGGAAAGTCGACGCTGCTCTCCACCATGGTGGGCCTGCGCGTTCCCTTCGCCGGCGAAGTCTGCGTGCTCGATGCCGACCCCGCGTCACTCAAGCCGAAGGATCTGGTGGCACGTATCGGACTCGTGCCGCAACAGGCGGCCGATCTTCTGTATGCGGAGTCGGTCGGCGAGGAATGCCGTCAGACCGACGAGGATTCGGGCCTTGAGTCTGGCACCACAGCAGCAATGCTGCGGAGCATTGCGCCGTGGGTCGTTGACTCGACGCACCCAGGCGATCTGTCCGAGGGGAGCCGTCTCGCCCTCGCGCTCGCGGTGGTGCTCGCCCCTGATCCTCCGGTGCTGCTACTCGACGAACCCACGCGCGGCCTCGACTACACGGCTAAGCGCCACCTCGTCGACGTGATCGCTGCCGCCTCGGCGCGCGGTCGCGCCGTCGTGATCGCCACCCACGACGTCGAGTTGGCTGCCGAGGTGGCCACACGAACGCTGGTGCTGGCCGACGGCGAGATCGTGTCCGATGGTCCGACGCGACGCATCGTCACGTCCTCGCCCATGTTTGCCCCACAGATCGCCAAGACCCTTGCGCCGCTCCCCTTCCTCACCGTGGGCGATGTGCGACGTGCCCTCGCCTCGCTACCGGATGCCGGATGAGCGCGCGCAGCACGGCCATCCCGGTCGGACGACGCTCGCTCGTGGCCTTGGTCGTCGTGAGCCTCGTCGGGATGGCGGCGTTCAGTTGGCCGTTGGTGATGACGCCGTCGGCAGGCATCGCGCACGGAGCTGACGCACCCTGGATATTCGCCGCCGTGCTGCCACTTCTCATCGCGGTCATCGCCGCCGAACTGGCCGACGGCGGAATCGACGCGAAGAGCGTGGCCATGCTCGGAGTGCTGGCCGCCGTGGGTGCCGCACTGCGGCCCCTGGGCGGCGGAGCCACTGGATTCCAGCCAATGTTCGTCGTCATCATCCTGGGCGGGTACGCCTTTGGCGCCGGTTTCGGCTTCGTGCTCGGGGCGGTGACGATGCTGGCCTCGGCCCTACTCACCGGCGGCGTCGGCCCCTGGCTGCCATTCCAGATGTTCGCGGGGGCGTGGGTCGGCATGGCCGCAGGTCTGCTCCCCCACCTCGTCGTTCGCGGCCGGCTCTGGTTACTTGCTGCGTACGGATTCGTCAGCAGCCTGGCATTCGGACTGTTGATGAACCTGTCGTTCTGGCCATGGGCGCTGGGGCTTTCCTCCGAAGGCGCCAGCAGCCCCTTGGCTTACGTCGCCGGAGCTCCGTGGCAGGAGAACCTGCGCACCTTCGCGACCTTCCACCTGGCAACCTCGATGGGATGGGACGTCACCCGCGGAATCGGCACCGTGGTGCTCGTGCTCGTCGCAGGTCGTGCCGTTCTTGGCGCTCTGCACCGGGCCGGACGACGCGCTGCTTTCGATGCACCGCGCGAATTCGTGCCACCGCTTCCGAGAATCGGCGCTGGATCGGCGCCATGAGAGTGCTGATGCTGGGCACCGGTGCGGCCGATGGTTGGCCCACCCCCTTCTGCCGATGTGCCTCGTGCACCCGGTCAGCCGAGTTGAATCATGTGCGGCGGCAAACCGCTGCCGTGATCGACGACGTGGTACTCATCGACTGCGGATCCGAGGCCGCCCGATCGGCCGTGCAAGCGGGCCGCCCGCTCGATGGCCTCCGCCTCATTCTGTTCACTCACGCTCATCCCGACCATTGCGATCCGCAGGCGTTGCTGTGGCGCTCGTGGTCGGGAACGACGGAACCGCTAACCATCGCTGGGCCAGCTGATGCGCTTGAGCGCTGCCGCCCGTGGATTGGTCCCGACGACCCCATCACACTGATCGAGCTCTGCGCCGACGATCGGATCGAGGTCGCTGGCTACAGGGTGCGAGCGGTAGGCGCGACACACACCCCCGGCGCTCTGCTCTACGTGATCGAAGCACCAACGGGCGGATCGCTCTTGTACGCCACCGACACCGGCCCGTTGAGCGAGCGCACGTTGCAGGCGCTGGAGGGCGCGCAGCTGGATGCAGCCATGCTCGAACTCACGTGGGGCACCGTGATCGATCACGGCACCGACCACCTCGACGACAACACTTTCCCCGACGCCCTGCGGCGCTTGCGAAGCATCGACGCGATCACTCCCGGCACAGACGTGATCGCCATCCACCTGGGGCATCGCAATCCGCCCGAGCCGCAGCTCTCGCGCAAACTGGACGCGTGGGGAGCCCGCTCAGTGCTCGACCACGACGAAATCGTCGTCGCCGAGCCACTCATCACTCACCCACCGTCCCGAACCGTTCGTGCACCTCGACGAACCCTGGTGCTCGGCGGAGCACGATCGGGCAAGTCGTTCGAGGCCGAGCGTCTGGTGGCAGCTGATGTCGACGTCCACTACGTCGCAACCTCGACCGTGCCCACCCTCGCCGATCAGGAATGGCAGGAGCGCGTCGCGCGCCACCAAGCCCGTCGGCCCGATCACTGGAACACGGTCGAGTCCATCGATCTAACCCGACTGCTGCATGAAGCACCCGAGGGCAGCACGCTGCTCGTCGACTGCCTGACCCTGTGGCTTACCGCGCATCTGGATGCACTGAACGCCTGGGGCGTGTCGTCGGTCGGGTTGCCCGGGGGTGTCGACGCACTGATCGATGGCCTGGTGCTGGCCCTACGGTCCACCCGCGCCCGTGTGGTCTGCGTGAGCAACGAGGTGGGATCGGGAATCGTGCCGGAAACCGCATCAGGTCGATTGTTCCGTGATCTGCTCGGCATCGTGAACGCCCGCGTAGCTGCTGAATGCGATGACGTGCTGCTCGTCACCGCTGGCCGCGTCCAGCGGCTCGAGTGAGCATGGGCACGTTTCACCGCACTGCGTAGCCCGCACCACGACCACCTGACCGACGAACGGAGAGCATCCGCCCATGCCGCTGGATCTTGAGGCGCTGGCGCAGGCCATCACCGCGCCCGACGAAGCGGCCCGCCAAGCCGCACGCGATCGACAGAGTCGGCTCACCAAGCCGGCCGGAGCCCTAGGACGGCTCGAGGAACTGTCGGCCTGGGCTTCGGCGGTGCAGGGAATGTGCCCCCCTCACGACTTCACTCGCGCCGTCGTGGTCGTTTTCGCCGGCGACCATGGTGTGGCCACCACCGGTGTGTCGGCCTACCCCTCCGAGGTCACGGCTCAGATGGTGCTCAACTTCGTGGCCGGCGGTGCCGGAATCAACGTGCTGGCCCGTCTGAGCGGGGCGCGCGTGCGGGTGGTCGATATGTCGGTGGATTCGGACTACAGCGACTTCGGAGGCATCGCGCCCGAGGTCGTGGCCTACAAGGTGCGCCGTTCCACCGGAGTAATCGGCCGTGAGCCCGCAATGACCCTCGAGGAGGCCGAGCAGTCCTTTCGCGCCGGCATGACCATCGCCGACGACGAAGTTGATCGCGGCGCCGACCTGCTCATCACCGGCGATATGGGCATCGGAAATACGACACCCAGTTCGACGTTGGTCTCATTGCTGACCCGCTCCGACGTCGTGGACGTGGTGGGGCGGGGAACGGGAATCGACGATGCCGCCTGGATGCTCAAGTGCGCCGCGGTCCGCGACGCCGCGCGTCGCGGTCGAGCGGTCAAGGGTGATCCGATGGCCCTGCTTGCCGAAGTGACAGGACCCGACCTGGCAGCGATGACGGGGTTCCTGGTGCAGGCCGCCGTCCGTCGCACTCCGGTGCTTCTGGACGGCGTGGTCTCGGGAGCGTGCGCATTGGTGGCCCACCGCATCGCGCACCAGGCGAAGGGATGGTGGGTGGCCGGGCATCGATCCACCGAACCGGCTCACACGCAGGCACTGGCACGTTTGGGGCTCGATCCGATCCTCGATCTCGGCCTCCGGCTCGGCGAAGGGTCTGGTGCTGCTTTGGCGCTACCCGTGCTGAATGCCGCTGCCGCGACGCTCCGCGACATGGCCACGTTCGACGAGGCCGGCGTGAGCGACCGCGAGAGGCCGTAGCCTCTCCCCACCTCGACAGGTCTTGCACCACGCGAATGAAGGATTCACCGATGAGCACCCGCCCCGCCACCTGGTCCGATGCCGTCGCGCTTAGCGTCGGCACGTTCACCATCGTGCCGGTCAGGCCGCCGACGTCGATCGACAAGCGGAGCGCCGGCCGAGCCGTCGTGCTATCGGTGGCAATCGGCGCGCTCATCGGTGCCGCCATGTGGGGCGTTGTCCTCGTCTTCGATCTCGGCTGGGAGCAGCCGTTCATCTCAGCCCTCGCGGCGGTCACGTTCTCCACCGCCATCACACGAGGACTGCACCTGGATGGGCTGGCCGACACTGCCGACGGCCTCGGATCGCGTCGCAGCAACGCTGAAGGAGTGGCGGTGATGCGGCAGAGCGACATCGGTCCGTTTGGCGTGGCGGCTTTGTTGCTCGCCCTCCTCACGCAGGTGTCGTGCATTTCTGTGTTGGGGTCCTCCGGCATCACCTGGATGCTCATCATCATTCAAGCGGCGGCACGCGCCGCTGCAGTGCTGGCCTGCCAGCGACGCGTCCCCACAGCCAAGCCCGAGGGCCTGGGTGGCTGGGTGGCGCAATCGCTGGGTCGCACCTCCGCACTTCTCGTCGGCGGCTTGCTCGTGGCCGCGGCCGCATCCACCGGGTTACTCCCCGGAGTCAGTACGAACGATGCGGTCCGCCTGGTGGTGGCTCTGATTCTGGGATGGTCTGCCGCCTCCCTACTCGTGCGCACCTGCGTGCGCCGGTTCGGCGGCATCACTGGCGACGTGATCGGCGCGGCGATCGAGATCGCACTGACCGTGATGCTCGTGGTGGCGGCGGCCACCGCCTTCTGACCCTGCCGGTAGCTCAGCGGGTCGAGGCTCAGCGGGTCGAGGCCTTAACGAACGGCGGCTTCACCACGACGAAGGGCACTGCGCGGCCGCGCACATCGACGAGCACCTCGTCATCGACCGATACGTCGGCATCGAGCAGAGCCAACGCGATGCCGCACCCAAGCGTGGGCGAAAACGTGCCGCTAGTTACCTCACCGATCACCACACCATCGGCCGTACTCACCAGCATGTGCGCCCGCGGAATGCCGCGCCCGGTGGCCAGCAGTCCGCGCAGCCGTCGCACGGGGCCTGCTGCCCGCTCGGCCACCAGCGCCTCGCGTCCTCGGAAGGCTGCCTTGCCCCAGCCGACGGCCCAGGCCACTCCGGCCTGAACCGGCGAGATGCCGGGCGAAAGGTCCTGCCCGTGAAGCGGATAGCCCATCTCGGTACGCAAGGTGTCGCGGGCCGCCAGCCCGCACGGGACGACGTCGATGCCAAGCGGAGCGGCCAGCACGGCGTCCCACAACGCGCCAGCAGCCGACGACTCGATCACCAGCTCGAACCCGAGTTCACCGGTGTAGCCGGTGCGACAGACGGTGACGGGCCGGCCCCCGAAGTCGGCGTTCGAGAACTCCATGTAGTCCATGTCGTTCGGTAAGCCAAGAAGCGCCAACACCTCGCCAGAACGAGGTCCTTGCACGGCGATGATCGCGCGCTCGGTGTGCAGGTCGACGATGTCGAGAACTCCTGGCAGTACGTCGCGAAGGATCTGCAGCACCGTTGCCGAGTTCGAGGCATTCGGGATGAGCAGGATCTCGTCACTGCTCACGCGATAGACGATCAGGTCGTCGACCACTCCGCCTGCCTCGTTGCACAGCATCGAGTACTGGGCCTGACCGTCGGAGATGCGATCCACATCGTTGGTCAGCACGGCGTTCACTGCAGCTGCGGCTCCCGCGCCGCTGACCACCGCCGTTCCCAAATGCGAGACGTCGAACACTCCAACTCCGGAGCGCACCGCCTCGTGCTCACGCGTGACGCCCCCGCCGGCGTACTCCAGTGGCATCGACCAGCCGCCGAAGTCGGCCCATTTGGCACCAAGCGTCTTGTGCCTATCGTGCAAGGGCGATTGAAGAGGAGCACCGGTGGTGGCAGATTCATGGTCGGGCGGCATGAGTTGGACGCTACTAGGGTGAAGCACGAGCCGCCGAACCGATGACACCGATGGACTGGGGATCACCTTGACCAAGCTCGACCTAGCCCGACCCGATGTGTCCGCGCCATTCGATGTGCTGATCGTGGGCCTGAAGCCGACCGATGACGGCGTCTCCGTCGTCGGTCTCGTCACAGCCGACAGGGCAGCGAAGGCAGAACTCGAAGCGGTCTTCGCCGCGGTCAGCGCCTCCGGCAAGGCAGAGACCACGACCACGATTCCCGGGGTCGCCTCGGTAGGCGCCGCCCGTGTCATCGGCGTCGCCATCGCAGCGACTGCGCGAGGTGCGAGCAAGGGCCGACGCCATGAGGCACTTCGGGCGGCGGCAGGTGCTGCGATGCGCGCCGTCGGCACGGCCTCCTCGGTCGCCATCGCCCTTCCCACCACTGACGCCGATTCCGTCGCCGCGGTGGCCCAAGGCGCGGTGCTGGGCGCCTATAACTTCACCCGATTCCGCTCGGGCGACCAGCCCGATGGTGTGGCATCGATCAGCGTTCTCACCGCCCTCGCAACCGACCGTCCCACCAAGCAGGCAGTGGAACACGCTCACGACGTCGCGAACCGCATCAGGCAGGCACGCGACCTGGTCAACACTCCCCCATCGCACCTTTCGCCTGCCACGTTCGCCGACATCGCCGTCGAGGCGGGTCAGACTCTCGGCTTCGACATCGAAGTGCTCGACGAGGACGAGCTGCGCGAAGGCGGCTACGGGGGGCTCACCGGTGTGGGCCAAGGCTCGGCCAACCCGCCACGACTGGTGCGCCTGGCCTACCGACCGCGCGGAGCCAAGAAGCACCTGGCGCTGGTGGGCAAGGGGGTCACTTTCGACTCCGGGGGCCTCTCGTTGAAGCCACCGCAGGCGATGGAGACGATGAAGTCCGACATGGCCGGTGCAGCAGCAGTGCTGGCAGCGATCCAGGCCATCGCCGCACAGAAGATCAAGGTGAACGTCACGGCCTATCTGGCGATGGTCGAGAACATGCCGTCGGGCACCGCGCAACGCCCCTCCGACGTCATCACGATCCACGGAGGCAAGACCGTCGAGGTGCTGAACACCGATGCTGAAGGACGCCTGATCCTGGCCGATGCCCTGGTCCGCGCTGGCGAGGATGATCCCGACGTCGTCATCGACGTGGCGACCCTCACCGGTGCGCAGATGGTGGCGCTCGGCTCTCGCTACGCCGCGGCCATGAGCAACGACGACGCCACCCGATCGGCCGTCGTCGATGCCGCCGGTGCTGCCGGCGAACTCCTCTGGCCGATGCCGCTTCCCGTCGAACTACGCCCAGGCCTGGACTCCACGGTGGCTGATCTGAAGAACATCGGAGACCGCTACGGAGGCATGCTCAGCGCCGGCCTCTTCCTTCAGGAGTTCGTTCCCGAGGGTCTGCCCTGGGTGCACCTCGACATCGCCGGCCCTTCGTTCAACGAGGGCTCGATCCACGGCTACACCGGCAAAGGCGGAACCGGTTATGGCGTGCGCACCCTGGTCGAGTACGCCGCGCGTCTGGCCGCGAAGTAGCACCAGCGGTACCGAACGACTGATCGCACCTACGGTGCGGTCAGTCGTTCCTGTTGTTAACGGCCTTCTTCACCATGAACAACGGAAGGATCAATCCGGCCAGCAGCGCGGCCAGCCACACGATCAAGGTGGCGAGGATCCACTTCGAGACACCCGTCGGACGATGGAATTCAGCAACGGCGAGTCGCGCGCGTTGCATGCCGCGCAGGTATCGGGCAAAACTTCCCGCACTCTTGGGCATCCGCAGGATGTCGATGCCGACGCCCTCGTGACCGTTCTCGGCGCTCAGGTGGCCGACGTCACCGATCGGCCCTGACCGCAGCCGACTGACCCCTTCGCGCTTCACGCCACATCGTGAAGACCTCCGGAGCCCCGCCCGGAGGCGTGAACGAGTCGAGCACTTCGAATCCGAACCGTTGATACAACGGAACGTTCACCACGTTGCTGGCCTCCAGATACGCCGGAGCGCCTTCTGCATCGATCGCTCGAAGGTTGTCCGCGAGCAGACCCAGGCCGTATCCGTGGCCGCGCCGCGTGGGATCGGTCCCGAGCAAACTCAGGTAGTAGTGCGGAACATCTCGAGGGTGCGTGCGGTCGAACAACTCGAAGGTCGCTTGTACGGGTCCGGCATGCGAACCAAGCAGATCCACGACCAGTGCGTCGAACCCTTCCTCCTGCTCAGAAGAGAGCTCGGTGCCGCCAGGGGGGATCCACACGGCGGCGGCCGATGCACCGTCGGCCAACCACACGTACGGGTAGCGAAGCGCGCCATCGACGGCAGCGCCCCAGAGGGCCCTGTGCTGCGAACGACGCTGACCAGGGTCGGGGAAGGCCCAACTCCACAGCGGATCCTCGTAGAAGGCCTCGACGAGCAGGTCGACCACCTGATCGCGTTCGCCGTCTCCGGCGATTCGTGGCCCGACGGATGATCCAGGCACATCGACGGGCATCACACCACCGCCAACTCGGGGCTCACGCTCCGGGCGCGACGTCACGCCGCTCGACATTGCGGAATCGCTTCTCCGCACCATCGGTGTTGATGCCCCAGCTCCAGATCACCTCGGGGGTGATCCGGATGCGCAGCAACTCGTTGTGTTCTTCAAGCGCGGCGGCTCCGCGCACCTTGACGCCGCGCGGCGTCCATGGATCCACCGCCACGAGGTCGTCGATCACGATGACCGCGCGCGGATTCTTCAGCAGGTTGCCGTACCGAACTGTCTTGGTGATGTCGTACCCACCGCTGATGACGGCGTCGCCGTCGATGCTGAACGTAACGGCGGCAACGTCGGGCAATCCCGAGCTTGAGGCCGTGGCCAAACGCGCCATCTGCTGCGAGCGCAGGTAACTCAGTTCCTCGTCGGTGAAAACACCCATGGCGGCAACCCTTTCTTCAACGTCCATATAGGCAGAGGCACAGTTCAGGGAATGAGCACAAGCTTTCCGCGTACGTGGCCTGTCTCCTGAAGGCGATGCGCATCGGCCGCCTCCGCCAGTGGGAAGGTGCGATCCACATGAACGCTCAGTCGGCCATCGGCCACCATGGTGGCGAGTCCCTCGAGCTGGATCTGGTCGGGGCGGACAAACACCAGAGCCCCACGCACGCCGAGCGATTCGGCCAGTTCAGGCTGCGGGCGGCTTGCCATCGTGACCGCGATTCCGCCCGGCTTCAACACGTGGAGCGAGCGCTCGTAGACCTCGCCGCCGACGCAATCGATCACGACGTCGACCGGCTCGACAACGTCTTCGAAGCGATCCTTCGTGTAGTCGATCACGGTCGAGGCGCCCAACGAACGCAGGAAATCATGATTGCGCGCCGACGCTGTAGCGATCACCTCAGCGCCGACATAGTGGGCGAGCTGAACCGCCAAGTGTCCGACGCCACCGGCAGCCGCCTGCACAAGTACGCGCTGCCCCGGCGAGACCATTGCCACCTCCACGATGGCCTGCCATGCCGTCAAGCCTGCGACCGGCAACGCTGCGGCTACGGCCGCACTCATCCCGGCAGGTCGACGCGCCAGCACTGCATCAGTGACGACGAGGTGCGTGGCGTAGCAGCCGAGGCGCGGATCCATGCGCAGCGTTCCGAGAACCTCGTCACCTGCCTTCCAGGTGCTCACATCGGCCCCGGCATCCACCACCCGCCCGGTGAAGTCGCGCCCGAGCACCATCGGAAAGTCCTCGCCGAAGGCGGCCGAATAGTTGCCGCCTCGCACCTTGAAATCGACCGGGTTCACACCAATCCCGTCGAGCTCGATCAGAACGTCGCGACCACCGAACGCCGGGATCGGCCGGGTGGCCACGGTGAGGACGTCGGCCTCACCCCAGGAGGGGATCTCGACGACGGTCATCTGGGCAGCTGCAACGGTTGAGGTCATGGCCACCACTATGGCCGAAACCCGTCGAGGCTTCACGGTGACCAACTGGCAGGCGGCTTGGTCCCATCGGGTGAAGTCGGCCCCAATTGGTTCCCAGAACGCGAGCCCGGCCTACAGTGAGGGTGCCCCAGGGGACGAGGCACGTGCTTGACCACGTCGAGCACACGGCAATCGCCGTTAGCAAAGGACCACCACATGTCCCCCATCGCTACGAACACCCTCACCACGCGCGTCGCTGCGGCAGTTTTCGCCCTGGCCATCGTGGGAGCTGGCACAGCAGCCGCGGCAGCGGTCGCGCCGGCCGAGGACCAGCCATCTGGCGTGATCGAGACCACCGCAGCCGACACCACCGCGCCTCCCACCACACCGCCTGCGACGACCGACGCCGTGGTCACCACCCCACCGGTCACCACGCCAGGCACCACCCCGCCACCCACCACCACTACCCCAACCGATGCGGTCGTGACGTGTGAGACGGCGCGCAACCATGGCGAGTGGGTTTCGTACGTGGCACGCACGACCACGGGCGACAAGCGCGGCCAGGTCATCCGTGAAGCAGCCCGATCGGACTGCGGCAAGAAGGTCAAGCCAACCGCGACCCCTGCCCCCACCTCATCCGAGGACGCCTCAGGCAATGGCAAGTCGAAGGTGAAGGCCACCAAGAAGGCCAAGGGCCGCAGCGGGCGCTGACGCCAACCGGCCACCCCGATCGGATCAGGGATCGAGCAGTTTGCGACGCTCGGCCGCTTTGCGGGCGTCCCAGTCGCGCATGCGCTGGGGGTAGCCGACCAGCTTGGCGTCGTAGCACGGGATGCCGGCCTTCCGGGCCCAACCAAAGGCTGTGGCCTCGTCCGGTACCCGGCGTCGGGTCCACTGCCCTGAGCGAGCCACCAGCACGATGGTCGTCTCGGTCACGGTGGTGCGAGGTTCAATGAACGCCTCGACGCCGTCGTGGGCGTTGATGAACTCCTCGAGGTGCTTTCGGTCGGTGCGGTCGGCGGTGCGATCCATCGACCCCACAGCCTGACGCTGCTTGCGGCGTCCGAACAGACCCACGTGCCCTCCAGAGCTCCCGGTGCGATGCCGCCGCCCTCAGCGACGGCACGCGGACCTCATCCGGTCCGGTGCGCACCCTCTCCACGGTAGGCGAGGTGGGTGCTGCCGTGCAGCCCAGGGATGGGAGGATGGATCGATTCGCGCCGCCGAGCGCGGTCGCCGGTCCAAGATCCCTGAGAATCTGGAGTGAGCTGCGTGTCCGAGGCCCCCATTGGTGGTTACGACCTCGTCATCCTCGGTGGCGGGAGCGGCGGCTACGCCTGCGCCCTCCGCGCCTCGCAACTCGGGCTCAGCGTCGCGCTGATCGAGAAGGACAAGCTCGGTGGCACCTGCCTGCACAACGGCTGCATCCCCACCAAGGCGCTGCTGCACTCGGCCGAGGTGGCCGACTCCGCACGCGAAGGCGAGCAGTTCGGCGTCCTCTCCTCGCTGGCCGGTATCGACATGGCCAAGGTGCTCAGCTACAAGGACGGCGTCGTCGCCCGTCTGTACAAGGGCCTGCAGGGTCTGGTGAAGAGCCGCGCCATCACCTACGTCGAGGGCGAGGGGCGCTTGGTGGCGCCCAACACTGTCGAAGTGGCCGGCGTGCAGTACGTCGGACGCAACGTCGTGCTCGCCACCGGCTCCTACGCGCGCAGTTTGCCGGGCCTCGACATCAACGGCCGCGTCATCACCAGCGACCAGGCGGTCTCGCTCGTCGAGGTGCCCACCAGCGTCGTGGTGCTCGGCGGCGGCGTGATCGGCGTCGAGTTCGCCAGCATCTGGAAGTCCTTCGGTTCCGAGGTGACGATCGTCGAGGCGCTTCCTCGCCTCGTCCCGGCCGAGGACGAGGCGCTCAGCAAGGCCCTCGAGCGTGCCTTCCGCAAGCGCGGTATCGGCTTCAAAACCGGCGTGCGCTTCAGCGGCGTGACCCAGGACGCCAACGGGGTCAAGGTGTCGCTGGAATCCGGCGAGGTGCTGCAGGCCGACTACCTGCTCGTGGCCGTGGGGCGCGGACCCCGCACCGATGGACTCGGATACGCCGAGCAGGGCGTGGCAATGGACCGCGGCTTCGTACTGGCCGACGACCATCTGCGCACCAACGTCCCTGGCGTGTGGGCCGTGGGCGACATCGTCCCCGGCCTGCAACTGGCCCACCGCGGCTTCCAGCAGGGCATCTTCGTGGCGGAGGAGATCGCCGGGTTGAGCCCGCGCACGATCGACGAGAGCGGCATCCCTCGCGTCACCTACTGCGAGCCCGAAGTCGCTTCGGTGGGGCTGACCCAGGCGCAGGCCGAGCAGGCGCACGGCGCCCAGAACATCACCACCTACGAGTACAACCTGGGGGGTAACGGCAAGAGCCAGATCCTGGCCACCACAGGCTTCATCAAGCTGGTGCGACTGAACGATGGCCCGGTCATCGGCATCCACATGGTGGGCTCGCGGGTGGGTGAACTCATCGGCGAGGGCCAGCTAATCGTCAACTGGGAGGCCTATCCCGAGGACGTCGCCGCCCTGGTCCACGCCCACCCCACCCAGAACGAGGCCCTGGGCGAGGCCCACCTGGCACTGGCCGGAAAGCCCCTGCACGCGCACGCCTGACAGTCTTGACCCCAGCCGAACCTGGCCGGGCTGCACGACCCGACCACCTGCACGCACGATCGATGGACGAAGGAGCACCCAGACCCATGCCGGTCTCCGTCACGATGCCCCAGCTCGGTGAAAGCGTCACCGAGGGAACCGTCACCCGGTGGTTGAAGAACGTCGGCGACACCGTTGCGCTCGACGAACCGCTTCTGGAGATCTCGACCGACAAGGTCGACACCGAGATCCCTTCGCCCGTCGCGGGCGTGCTGCTCTCGATCAGCGCCGCCGAGGACGACACCGTGCTGGTTGGCGGCGAACTCGGGGTGATCGGCGACGCGGGTGAATCGACCGGCGCTACTCCGGCTCCCGTCCCTGAGCCGGCTCCGGCTGCCGCTGCCGCCCCCGAGCCTGTCGCCCCGACCGCCGCCCCTGAGCCCGCACCAGTCGCTCCCGAGCCTTCCACACCTGCCGCCGCAGCACCCGCACCTGCTGCGGCGGAGGCCACCGACCAGAACACCGGCCAGACCACCGCAGTGGTGCTACCGGCCTTGGGCGAGAGCGTCACCGAAGGAACCGTGACGCGCTGGCTGAAGAATGTCGGCGATTCCGTCGCGCTCGACGAGCCCCTTCTGGAGGTGTCGACCGACAAGGTCGACACCGAGATCCCCTCGCCTGTCGCCGGAGTCCTCGTCTCGATCGTGGCTGGCGAGGACGCCACCATTGAGGTCGGCGCCACCCTGGGTCTGATCGGCGCAGCGGGCGCTGCTCCCGTGCCGACACCTGCTCCGGTTCCT
>Ga0105047_10005119_pt1 | contig 22635 bp, 26 predicted proteins | sample MAT04_FD_78384 | JGI IMG/M metagenome (GOLD analysis project Ga0105047, IMG submission 78384) | Freshwater microbial communities from Lake Fryxell liftoff mats and glacier meltwater in Antarctica - MAT-04 (megahit assembly) | ecosystem: Environmental > Aquatic > Freshwater > Ice > Liftoff... | reverse complement strand
GCCTCGCCAAAGGCAAAGAGCGCAAGCGGCAGCCCGACTTTGCCGGTATTGCCGAAGATGAGCGGGGCGAGGCAGGTCCTGAACGGCAGTCGCAAAACCCGCATCAGCTCGAGGAACATTCCTGCCAACACGCCGGAGCCGATGGTGGCCGCAAGTGGCACCTCCCGCAGGGCGGCCGGGTCCATCTCGGATTGCATCAGTGCCTTAAAGATCGGCACCGGGATCGAAAGGGTCATTGCAAGGCGCGTCGCGCATTCCAGATCATAATCGTTTTCGGTGCGAACCCAAAAGAAACCACCAGCTCCAGCAGGCCGAGGGGGGCCACGATCGTTGCGACTGTAAAGATGAGGTCCACAGATTGTTTCCGCACGAAATCGCCTGCCCTGTGGACAAGTGATGCTTCAAAGGACTATTAGGTTTCGGTAAGGGGACGTTTGTAATGCTCAAGAGTCAGGCTAAGTACCATATCGGCCAAGTGCTGCGTCATCGCAAGCATCCGTTCCGGGGTGTCGTGTTCGATGTCGATGCAATGTTTTCCAATACTGACGAATGGTATGAGAACATCCCCGAGGAAAGCCGACCCTCGAAGAATCAGCCATTTTACCATCTGCTGGCCGAGAACGATAAAAGCTACTACGTGGCCTATGTCTCGGAGCAGAACCTGATCCCGGATGAAACGGGCGAGCCGGTGGGACACCCCGATCTGGGGGACCTTTTTGGCGATTTTCAGGATGGACGTTATCCTCTGCAGTTTCAGATGAACTGACACTTACCACTTGCTAACGCTTCAACCCTAGTCTTGCCGCATCTTGGTAAGGGAGCGGTTGGATGGAACTGGTGGCAAGGCAGCTGGACGGTGTGCTGGTCGTGCACGCGATGGATGACAGGATCGACGCGGCCGGCGCGATCCAGTTCAAGGAGCGGATGCGGGGGATCGTCCAGGGCGCGGAGCCCCGCGTTGTGCTGGACATGACGCGGGTGAATTTCCTCGACTCCAGCGGTCTTGGCGCGGTCGTTGCGGTGATGAAGATGATGGGCCCGGACCGAAAGCTGGAACTGGCGGGTCTGACACCGACCGTACAGAAAGTGTTTCGTCTGACACGTATGGAGTCGATTTTCACCATCCATTCTTCATTGCCCGAAGGCTTGGGTCATGCCGTGTGATGAGTGTGATCATCAGGTGAGGGAGGACCCCGCCCCCTTCCGGCTGGTGATCGCGTCGGACCCCATGTCGGTAAGAGAGGCGCTGCGCACCTTGATGTCGGCCAATGTCATGCAGGGCCTGTCGGGCGACCGGCGTGGCGTGGCTGAGATCGTTCTGGCGGAAGTCCTGAATAATGTGGTTGAACATGCCTATGCCGATACCTCGGGCGAGATCAGGCTCGAAGTGCAGCGTGAGGGTTGCAGCCTGCAATGCGAGGTGGTGGACTCGGGGCGGCCAATGCCCGGAGACCACCCGCCCGACCCGATTCCGTCCCGGCCTGAAGAGCTGCAGGAAGGCAGCTTCGGGTGGTACATGATTCGAATGCTCTCGCAGGATTTGAAGTATAGGCGACGAAACGGGCAAAATGAAATACGCTTGCGTTTACCCACCATTGCCTGATCGGCGATCAATCGGGCGGATCATGGCACATTGTTTCAAGGATTGTCCGCGGGTCATCAAATGGTCCGATTTCTCCCCTGAATCAGCCACATGCAACGGCGATACAAGGTCTTGTAGCTGCATAAAGCTTCACCTCGGCGCCGGGATGTATAGCCCCCACCCAGTCTTGGCGCCGAGGTTCAATTCCGTTCCTTATTGAACGACCAATGATGCCGTCCCAAAAAGGGGATGCGGCATCTTCTGGCGTTTGCAGTGCGGAATGTGCAGACGGGGCGGTAGCCGCAGGCGGGGATATCCGGGGCCAGCCTGACTGTGGGTGCGGAGGTTCGCGAGTGGTCGGCCGATCAATGGACGGGCGCCATTGGCATTCTGCGCGGCGCCTTCTAGGCTTGCGGAAAATCAGGGGGCGAGGATGCGTGATTTTCAGATGCCGGGTCGCTCGGCCGTCTATGCAACGAACGGGCTCTGCGCCACCTCGCACCCTTTGGCTGCCGAGGTGGCGGTCGGGGTGTTGCGGGACGGCGGCAATGCGGCGGACGCGGCGATTGCCGGAGCCGTCCTGTTGGGGATTTGCGAGCCACAGATGTCCGGGATCGGCGGCGATTGCTTTGCGCTGATCAAACCTGCGGGAGATGAGCGGGTGGTGGCGCTGAACGGCTCGGGGCGCGCGCCGGCGGGCCTGTCGGCGGCCGAAATGCGGGGGCGCGGGCTTCAGGCAGTGCCTGTCCAGGGGATCGAGTCGGTCACCATGCCCGGAGCGATCGACGCGTTCTGTCGGCTGTCGGCCGACTGGGGGGTGAAGCCTTTGGCCGACGCGCTGGCGCCCGCGATCCATTACGCCGAGGCCGGCGTGCCCGTCGCACCGCGTGTGGCCCTTGACTGGATCGATGATCTGCCGGGGCTGAAGGGGGCGGCGCGCGCGCATTACACCTTTGGCGGGCAGGCGCCACGGCCAGGACAGATCTTCCGTGCACCGGGGCAGGCCGAAGTGCTGCGCCGCATCGCGCGGGAGGGTCGGGCAGGGTTTTATGAAGGCGAAGTCGCTGAGGATATGATCGCCTCGCTGGGGGCTCTGGGCGGGTGCCATACGCTGGATGACCTCGCGGCAGTGGCCTGCGACTACACCGAACCGGTGGGGGGCAGCTATAAGGGGGTGGAATTGCTGGAGCATCCGCCGAACGGGCAGGGGGCGACGGCGATCCTGATGCTCAACATCCTCAAGCATTTCGATCTGTCCACCATGCACCCGTTCGGGGCGGCGCGCGCGCATATCGAGGCGGAGGCCGCGAAGCTTGCCTATGATGCGCGCAACCGGTTCATCGCTGATGCGGACCACATGCTGCGGCTGGATCATATGCTCTCGCCCGAAACGGCGGTGCGGCTTGCGGCGCTGATCGACCCGAAACGCGCGATGGCGTCTGCCGTGCCGCTGACCGAAGCTGTGCACCGCGATACGATCTACATCACGGTGGTGGACCGGGACCGGATGGCCGTGTCACTGATCTATTCGGTGTACTTCGGCTTTGGCTCGGGCTTTGCCTCCGACAGGTTCGGGATCAACTTCCAGAACCGCGGGGCAGGCTTTACGCTGGCCGAGGGGCATCCGAACGAAGCGGCGGGTGGCAAACGGCCGATGCACACGATCATCCCCGGCATGCTGCGCGAAGGCGGGCGGGTCACGATGCCCTTTGGCGTCATGGGCGGGGCCTACCAGCCGAACGGGCATGCCCGGCTGATCACCAATCTTGTCGATTTCGGGATGGACCTGCAGGCCGCGATGGACGCACCGCGCAGCTTCAGCGGGCCGGAGGGGATGCAGCTGGAGCGCGGCTATACGCCCGAAGTGCAGGCGGAACTGGCGGCGATGGGGCATGTCGTGTCGATCCCCGAGGCACCTCTTGGTGGCTCGCAGGCGATCCGGATCGGGACGGACGGGGTTCTCACAGGCGCCTCAGACCCGCGCAAGGATGGGTGTGCCATTGGGTATTGAGGTGGACCGCGCAGCGATTAGCGCCGCCATCCGGGCGCTGACGGCAGGGGAGACGGATGCCGTGGCGCTGATGGCGACGGTGGCGTGTGAAATCCACAACCACCACCCCTATGCCGACTGGACGGGCTTTTACCGCGTTGTCGGCCCGGATCTTTTGAAGATCGGGCCTTATCAGGGCGGGCATGGCTGTCTGGTCATCCCGTTTTCGCGGGGGGTCTGCGGGGCCGCGGCGCGGACGGGGCAGGTGCAGAACGTACGGGATGTAGAGGCTTTTGAAGGTCACATTGCCTGCGCCTCCTCCACCCGCTCAGAGCTGGTGTTGCCCGTCTGGAACGGGGCGGGACGGCTCTTGGGTGTGCTCGACCTCGACAGCGACATCCCTGCCGCCTTTGGCGACGACGATGAGGCATGGCTGGTGCCGCTGTTGGCGGAGGTTTTTCACGCCGCCGAATGATCCGCCGCGCGAAAAAGCGTTGCTGGGTCATTCAGGCGGCGCGCTTCAAGCCCTGCGCCCTGTTCAGGAAATGGACTATCGAAGGTCCCCGTCAACCTGCGCCGCCGCCGTCGTGTTCAGTCTTGCCATTCGGGGCCCCGTCAGGGCGGCGACAGGAGGCTCCCCAGCCCTCCGTCGCCGACCTGAGCGGATGCCCGCGCTACTTGCTTTCGACCGCCATGTCTTCAGCCGAAATCACGCGCGGTTCGCGAGGCGGTCGGCCGATGACGTCGCGCAACTCATCAAGTTCGATGAAATTGTCGGCCTGGCGGCGCAACTCGTCCGCGATCATCGGCGGCTGGCTGCGGATCGTCGACACGACAGAGACGCGAACCCCTTGCCGTTGCAGGCTTTCGACGAGAGGACGAAAGTCGCCGTCCCCCGAAAAAAGCACGATATGGTCGACGCGCGGTGCAAGTTCCATGGCATCGACGCAAAGCTCGATGTCCATGTTCCCTTTCACCTTCCGCCGACCCTGGCTGTCGGTATACTCCTTTGCGGGTTTTGTACGCATGGTAAAGCCGTTGTAATGCAGCCAGTCCACAAGTGGCCGGATCGGCGAATAGTCGTCGTTCTCCAGCAAGGCCGTGTAGTAGAACGCGCGTACCATCTTTCCTCGACGCATGAACTCTGTGCGCAGAAGCTTGTAGTCGATGTCGAAGCTCAACGCCTTGGCCGCAGCGTAAAGGTTCGAGCCGTCGATGAACAGCGCAAGCCGTTCGTCTTTGTAGAACATTGATAGCCCCCTCAAAAATGCCCCGATAAATTACCTACCGAAACTTGTGCGAAAATATACATCAGTCGCAGCGCGGGACGCAGCACGATATAACGGTGTCGCTGGTGCTCGCAAGAGAGTGTGGTGGGAGGTAACGGCTTGATCACATCTAATTCACCGAATATATTAGTCGCAATGGGCGGAAACTTGCCATTCGGCGATTTGGCGCCGGAGGCAACGCTGCACGCGGCTCTGGCGGCTCTGCCGGGTGAGGGCCTTTGTATTCAAGCGGTTAGTAGATTTTTCCGCACGCCGTGCTTTCCCGCCGGGGCCGGACCAGATTATGTCAACGCCGCGGCGATCCTGCAGGCCGCCAGAATCAGCGATGCTGCATCAGTTTTACAGGCCTTGCACCGGATCGAGGCGCGTTTTGGGCGCGAGAGAGTCGTAAGATGGGGCATGCGAACGCTTGATCTTGACCTGCTGGCCGTAGGCGATTCGGTTCTGCCGGACGCCTTTGTTCAGGCCCGCTGGCGTGACCTGCCCCTGGCGGCGCAGATTGGTCATACGCCGGATCAGATGATATTGCCGCATCCTCGCCTGCAGGACCGCGCTTTCGTTCTGGTGCCATTGGCCGATGTGGCGCCGGACTGGGTGCACCCGTCGACCGGCGCGACGGTGCGACAGATGCTGGCAGCCTTGCCGCAAGAAGACCGCGCTGGGGTCCAACCTCTCTGAATCGTGGTGATTCAGCGCTTGTCAAGGCAGCGCCGTGCCCTTACATAGGCCACTTCCTGCATCAAATTCCGATTGGAGTTGCCCATGGCCCGCGTGACGGTCGAAGATTGCGTTGACAAGGTCCCGAACCGGTTTGAGCTGGTGATGCTGGCCGCCCACCGGGCCCGCGAGATTCAGTCAGGCTCACCGCTGACGATCGATCGGGACAACGACAAGAATCCGGTCGTGGCCCTGCGTGAAATTGCGGAGGAAACGCAGCTGTCGGATTCGCTGCGCGAACGTATGATCGAAAGCCACCAGACCCAGATCGAAGTGGACGAGCCAGAGGACGACCAGATGGCGCTTTTGATGGGCGGCGACATGGACCGCCCGATGGTCGACGACATGTCGGAAGAAAAATTGCTGCGCGCCCTGATGGAAGCTCAGGGCGACAACTGACCGGGTCTTTGGCCCGTAACGTGGTGCGGTGATGATCGACGTCGAAGACCTCATCGCCCTTGTCAGGAACTACAATCCCCGGACCAACACCGAGCTCATTCGTCGGGCCTATGCCTATGGGCTTGCGATGCATGACGGGCAGTTGCGCAAGTCGGGCGAGCCCTATTTCACGCATCCCGTCGCGGTCGCGGCCATCCTGACCGAGCAGCAGCTGGACGATGCGACCATCGTGACCGCGCTGTTGCATGACACCATCGAGGACACGAAATCCACTTACATCGAGGTGGAGCGCCTGTTCGGCACTGACATTGCCGAGCTGGTCGACGGGGTGACGAAGCTGACCAATCTACAACTGTACTCCAGCGAAAGCCAGCAGGCAGAGAATTTTCGCAAGTTGTTCATGGCGATGTCCAAGGACCTGCGCGTGATTCTTGTCAAGCTTGCCGACCGGCTGCACAATATGCGCACAATCAAGAGCATGAACCCCGAGAAGCAGGGCCAGAAGGCGCGCGAGACAATGGAGATATTTGCCCCTCTGGCAGGCCGCATGGGGATGCAATGGATGCGAGAAGAGCTGGAGGATCTGGCCTTCAAGGTGTTGAACCCCGATGCGCGCAACTCGATCATCCGCCGTTTCATCACGCTTCAGCGCGAGGCGGGCGATGTGGTGCACAAGATCAGCGCCGACATCAGCCACGAGCTGGACAAGGTTCCGCTTGAGGCGGACGTGTTTGGCCGGGCCAAGAAGCCCTATTCGATCTGGCGCAAGATGCAGGAGAAGGATCTCGCCTTCTCGCGCCTCTCGGACATCTACGGCTTTCGCATCATCTGCGGGTCGGTGGCCGACTGCTATCGCATTCTCGGCGTGATCCATCAGCGCTGGCGCGCGGTGCCGGGGCGGTTCAAGGACTACGTGAGCCAGCCCAAGAACAACGGCTACCGCTCGATCCACACAACCGTTTCGGGGCGCGACGGCAAGCGGGTTGAGGTTCAGATCCGCACGCGCGAGATGCACGAGGTCGCCGAGGCGGGCGTGGCTGCGCACTGGTCCTACCGGGAGGGGGTGCGCACCGCCAACCCCTTTGCCGTGGACCCGGCAAAATGGATTTCCTCGCTGACCGAACGTTTTGGCGAGGGCGACACCGACGAGTTTCTCGAAACTGTCAAACTCGAGATGTATTCCGACCTCGTGTTCTGCTTCACGCCCAAGGGGGACGTGGTGCAGCTGCCGCGCGGGGCCACGCCATTGGATTATGCCTATTCCATCCACACGCGGATCGGAAACTCTTGCGTGTCGGCCAAGGTCGACGGCATCCGTGTGCCGTTGTGGACTCGGCTGAAGAACGGCCAGTCGGTCGAGATCATCACTGCAGAAGGCCAGCGCCCGCAGGCCAGCTGGATCGACATCGTGGCCACGGGGCGCGCGAAGGCGGCGATCCGGAAATCCTTGCGCGACGAGGACCGCGGAAGGTTCGTGAAGCTCGGACACGAACTGGCTCGCGCGGCGTTTGACCATGTGGGCAAGAAGGCCACCGACAAGGCCCTGCGCACTGCGGCCAAGATGCTTGGCCTTGGGGATGAGACGGAGCTGATGGCCCGCCTCGGCTCGGCCGAGCTGACTGCGCGCAAGGTGGTGGAGACGCTTTATCCCGAGCTTGCGCTGACCACGACGACCGAGGAAGTCGATTCGCAGCGCCCCGTCGTGGGACTTACGGCCGACCAGGGCTTTCGCCGGGCGGGGTGTTGCCAGCCAGTGCCGGGCGAGCGGATCGTGGGCATCACCTATCGCGGGCAGGGCGTGGTGATTCACGCCATCGATTGCCCCGCGTTGGAGGAGGTCGAGGAACAGCCCGGCCGCTGGGTCGATCTGCAATGGCATACAGGGCGGCATGCCCCGGTGCACACGATCAGCCTGGATGTGACGATATCGAATGACGCGGGAATGCTGGGGCGCATCTGCACCTTGATCGGCGAGCAGAAGGCCAATATCTCCGACCTTAAGTTCACCGACAAAAAGCCTGATTTCTACCGCCTGGTAATTGATGTGGACCTACGGGACGTCGAACATCTGCACAAGGTCATGACCGCGCTTGAGGCGGAAACCGATGTTGCGCAGATCTCACGACACCGCGATCTTTCGCGCAAGCCTCGAGGGGCGTAGAAAAAGGGCCGACACGGGTGTTCAAGAGGCGTAACCCACGAACCTTCTTTGGCTGGATGCGCGAGCTGGTCTATCCGAACGGCGGGTTCGTGCGGGCCACACGCTATGTGCTGCACCGCATGCGCCGCCTGCCGGATGAGCCGCATCGGGTGGCACGCGGTGTGTTTGCGGGCTGTCTGATCGGGTTTCTGCCGCTGCCGGGGGTGCAGTTCATTTTTGCGGCGGCGCTGGCCTGGGTGATGCGCGGCAATATCTTTGCGGCACTTCTGGGGACCTTCAATTCGAACCCCATCACCACGCCTTTCTTCGCCGTTGCGGCGATCAGCCTTGGGCACTGGATGCTGGGGATCGACACGCCCCTCAGTGCCGAGGCGATCGGGCTGGCCTTCGGGGATGCCGGTCAGAACCTGTGGCGAAACGTCACGGCGATCTTTTCGGAACAAACCGTCCAGTGGGAAGGCCTGTCGAATTTCTGGCACACGATCTATGTTCCCTACTTCATTGGCTCGCTGGCACCAGGTTTCTTTCTTAGCCTCGGGTTTTATTACCTGACGATTCCGCTGGTGCGTGCCTATCAAAAAGCCCGCCAGTCCAAGGTTGCGGAGCGTGGAGAGCGGCGTGCACGTTTGCGCAAGACGCTGGGTGAGGCCGCAGCCCTGCTGAAGCTGAAAGCCGAGGGTCGAAAAGAAGGCAGCAGTGAACCAGAGGATTGAAATCGTGCCGTGATGCCGCGGCGGGGATGACGCGGGGAAAACTTCGGGCTAGATTGACTGTAGGAACAAAATAAAACGGATACATCGCATGATGCCGCTGGGTCGCCTGCGCCTGGGAGTGAACATCGACCACGTGGCCACATTGCGCAATGCGCGCGGCGCGGCATGGCCCGAGCCGCTGCGTGCCGCCCTGTTGTCCGAAGCGGCAGGGGCCGACGGTATCACTGCGCATCTGCGCGAAGACCGTCGCCACATCCGCGATGGGGACATCGAGGCACTGATGGCGGCTATTTCGGTTCCGCTGAACTTCGAATGTGCGGCGACGGAGGAAATGCAGTCACTTGCACTGCGCCACAAGCCGCATGCCGTGTGCCTGGTGCCGGAAAAGCGCGAAGAGCGCACAACCGAGGGCGGACTGGACGTGGCGGGTGATGAAAACCGCCTCGCCATCTTCTTAGCGCCCCTGCGTGAGGCCGGTTGCCGGGTGTCGATGTTCATCAGCCACGATGCCCGCCAGATCGAAGCCTCGGCCCGGATTGGAGCAGCGGTGGTGGAGCTGCACGCCGGGCTTTATTCGGAACTTGATGCCGAAGGAAACACCGCAGCCGCTGAGGCCGAGCTCGGCAAGCTGGAACGCGGCGCACGGCTCGCCCACAAGCTGGGGCTGGAGGTGCATGCAGGTCATGGCCTGACTTACGAAAATGTCGGTCCGATTGCCGCGATCCCCGAGGTGATGGAGCTGAATGTCGGGCATTTTCTGATCGGCGAGGCGGTTTTCCGTGGCCTTGGCCCTGCGATCGAAGAAATGCGCCGCCGGATGGACGAGGCGCGTGGCGTATGACCAGCCCGGGTGTGCGCAAGGACCCGCGGCATGCCGCGGTCAAATTTCTTGCTGCAAGGAATTTGGCGCTGTGACCGGGGGCGTGGCGTGATCCTCGGCATCGGCAGCGATCTGTGCAACATCGAGCGGATCGAGGCCACGCTCGCCCGCTTTGGCGACCGTTTCCGCAACCGGGTGTTTACCGAACGCGAGCAGCGCAAGGCCGAAAGCAGGCCGCGGGCCGTGGCTGCAACCTATGCCAAGCGGTGGGCCGCGAAGGAGGCTTGCTCGAAGGCGCTCGGGACGGGGCTGCGTATGGGGATTGCGTGGAAAGACATGGCAGTCAGCAATTTGCGCTCCGGTCAGCCGGTCATGCACGTGACCGGCTGGGCGGCGGAGCGTTTGGGCGCCATGGTGCCTACGGGCCATGAAGCGGTGATCCATCTGACCATGACCGATGACCACCCCTGGGCCCAAGCGTTCGTGGTAATCGAAGCGCGGCCGAAAGCGCGTCCGGTCTGAGGCAGGCAAATGCCGCCCGCCCTCCGGGACTTTACCGTTGCTGAAACCGCGCACAGCCCCTGTTCTCGCGGCAAGGGTGGCATTCACCGGGAAGCAGTCTTTGTCGAAGACGAAGGCAAGGCAACCGCCGGACGCTCTGCCTGATCCCTGCCATCCAAAGATCTTCGCGCCTCGCTCGCACTCAAGCGAATGACGGTGACGCTGCACATGGCTTCGGCCACGACATGGCTCGACACCGAGCCGAGATACCGGCGGGTTGACGAATGACCCCGCGCGCCCATCAGGATGTGATCGACCCGGTTGGCGGTGGCGTGCTGCACCAGAACGGCGCCGGGATCGGTGCCGTCCAGCACGGTGCAGGTCAGTCGTTCTTCAGGCAGATCAAACTCCGACGCCCAGTGCTTCAGCCCGACAAGGCGGGCCACATGCAGATTGCGGCCCTGATCGTCGGTCCCCTGATCAACGGCCAGAATCGAGGTGCGGATGACGTTGACGCAGGCGATCCGGGCGTCAGGCTGAATGTGTAACATGCGTTCTACCGACAGGCGCAGCTGTTCTGACAGCGCCTCCATCTCGGGCGAAAGGTCTACGGCAACCATTAGGATCGGTGCGCGCGCGATCTGACCCGCGGTGCTGACAGGGGCGGGAAAGCCCGTGACGCGGCGCATCGTTCGCCAGCGGCGCAGGACGGTCAGGACGCCGTCCCGCGCAAGTTTGCGCCCCCGGTCGGTCAGGCGGACCTGCAGCGGGTTCGACAGATCGAAGATCAGCTGCGCCGCCGACTGATAGCGTCGTGCAGGATCAACCTCCAGGGCGCGCAGGATGATTTCCTGCAGCCATTCCGGGATCTCGGGCCGCAGCGCGCGGGGGGGGACGGGGTCGCGCCAGAGACGCCTGCGCACGGCCTTCAGCTTTTCCGGCTCGCCGAAGGGCTTTCGGTCTGTCGCCAGTTCGTAGATCATCGCCCCCAGGGCAAAAAGGTCGGACCGCAGGTCGCCGCGCTGGCGCAGGTATTGCTCGGGCGCGATGTAGGGGAACGTGCCCATCGGAATCGTGAATTCCTCGGCCAGCAGATCGGGCAGATGGTCGTGGCGCGACAGGCCGAAATCAACGCAAACCATCTCGCCGGTCGGGCGTTGCAGAAAGTTCGCGGGTTTCAGGTCCAGGTGGATGACATGCTGCAGATGCAGCTCATGCACCGCCATAGCCATCCTCGCTGCAACCTCCAGCACTTCGGACAGCGGGCGCGGCGCCGTCAGGAACAGTGCCAGCAGCGAGGTCCCTTCGATCCGTTCGGTTACGATGTAGGGCAAACGCTCGAAGCCGCCGATCCCCATCACGCGCGGCACATGCGGGCCGGTCAGGCGGGGCATGATCATCTGCTCGACTTCGAAGCCCACGATTGTGGGGCCGTCCTGACCGTCAAGGATCGTCGGAATCTTCATCACCAGCGGTGTTCGGTAAAGGGGGCTTGTCACTTCCCAGATCGTGGCAAAGCCGCCGGTATGGAGCTTGTGACCCAAGGTGAAGCCGTCGATTTCCAGTCCGGGCGTTGGTCTTGTCGGCATCTTGTCATTTCCCCTGCACAAGGCGCAGGGCCAGCGTCTCGGGCAAACCCGTGGCCCGCATTTTCTGTACTGTTGCGGCCGCGTTATAGGGCACGCGACGGAAGGTCAGCTCAAGGGTTGCAGGATCTAGGATCGCATAGCCCGCCATGGGGGAGCCATCCCGCGGCTGGCCGACCGAGCCGATCACCGCGAGCCACCGGCGACAGCGGGCCAGAGGGATCGGCTTGGCCATCGGAAAGGCGCTGTCGCGGACCACCCCGCTCCGGTCGCAGTGCATGAGGGCGGGACGGTGTACATGGCCGCAAAGGATCAGGCGCTCTTTGCTCACCCGGAAACTCGGCATCGCCTTGCCGGGGCTGGTCATGTAGATCCAGTCGGCAGGTGAATGCGCACTTGCGTGCACGTAAAGGACCTCATCTTCGCTATGGCGCAGCGGACGGGTTGCGAGGAAGCTTTTCTCTTCCCCCGACAGCTGCTTGGCTGTCCACAGGATCGCAGTCCGGGCGTCGGCATTGAAGCTCGCGTCGGGTCCCGCTGCTGCTGCAGCCTCGTCATGGTTGCCCTTGACGCAGATCGCCCCCGCAGCGACCAGTCCAGCCACCTTGTCCACGCACCAGACCGGATCGGGGCCATAGCCCACGACATCCCCCAGAATGGCAAAGCGATCCACACCACAGGCGGCGGCATCGGACAGCACTGCTTCCAGCGCCTCCCGGTTGGAGTGGATATCTGCGAGGACGGCAATTCGCATCTTGGCCTCGTTGCACCCTAGGGGATCTGCGCGCTGCTGAGGCAGACAGCTAGCATGGGCTGAAACTGCCACCATGATCTGGATCAGACCAGCACCATGAACGGCAACTTCGGGGGGGTTTCAAGGCCGGGCCGTCAGACGGTGACGCGTGCTGTCAAGGTTTCGCCGTCTCGCCCGTCGGAAGATGCAGGTGGCGCAGGCAAAGCCGAATGGACGATCAGTCCGGAAAGGTCTGGACGTAGCGCAACACCACTGGCCCGATTGTCACGATCAACAAGGTCGGCATCATGAGGATGGCCATGACGGCAGACATCTGGACCGGAAGCTTGTTGGCCTTTTCCTGCGCTGCAAGCTCTCGCCGCTGCCGCATGTCGGCAGAATAGACCAACAGCGCCTGGCTCATCGAAGTGCCGAAGCGGGTCGATTGCAAGACCACGTTGACGAAGGCGTAGGCCTCGTCGATGGCCAAGCGTTCGGCCATGGCATGATAGGCGCCTTCGCGGTCGCGCCCGGCCAATATCTCTTGCTGGGCCACCGTGAATTCCTGCGCGATTTCGGGGGCGGTGCGCTGCAACTCTGCCGAAACGCGCGCGAGGGCCGCGTCAAAGCCGAGGCCCGTCTCGATGGACACCTGCAACAGGTCCAGGGCGTTCGGAAACTCCCGTTCGACACGGCCCTTGCGTGCCTTGCGCTGTGATGACATCCAGAAGGCGGGCCCGTAGAAGCCTACAAGGATCATTACACCGAACAGGATCAATAGCTTGCTGCCTGCGATCTGGCCCATTCTGTCGGCGATGAAGGCGGGCAACGGCAAGGCCTCGCGGTAAAGGAACATCAACGCAACCAAACTGGGCAGCACAAGGCCCGCTACCAGCCGCAAGGCGTAGTACCACAGCACCGCATTCGGCCCGGCAAAGCCCGCGTGCACCAGATCGCGGCGCACCTTGTTGCGCTCGCGCTGCTCGACCGGAAGAAAGGCGCGGGCAAGCCCCCCGGGGGTGACCTCGGGCGGGATGAAGAGCGAGACCGGATCTGTGCCGCCCGCTACCCCTGCGCCTGAATTTGCCCCGACCGCCCGCATCCGGGCGCCGACGCGCGCCGCGCCGCGGTCGCGTGCAAGGGTGATCAGACTCAGGAACACCAGAAACGAGCCGAGGAACAGGCCTGCGAGGATCAGCGTCCTCGGCTCCAGTCCCAGGGAGGCAGCGATCGGGGTGATGGTTGTCAGCATGGCGCGCCCCTAGATGCGGAAATTGACCAGTCGGAACAAAACGAAACCGTTCAGCAAGATCAGGCCGAGGGCTGCAAGCGCCATCGGCATGAACATGGGAACGTGCACCACATCGCCGTAATAGGACGGCGAGAGGATCGAATTCAGCCCCACCATCAGAAAGGGAATCCCGGATAGGATCAGCGCCGAGATGCGGCCCTCGGCTGACATCGCCTTGATCTTGCGGCGCATCATGATCCGTCCGCGCATCACCTCTGCCAGCACGCCCAGCACCCGGCCCAGATTGCCGCCGGTGCCATGCTGAATCGCGATGCTGACGGCCAGATAGTGGAAATCCTCGCTCGGGTTGCGGTCGGCGAGTTTGCGAATGGCAAGCACCAACTCGTCGCCATAGCTGATCTGGTCCACCATGATCCCGAACTCGGTTCCTATCGGGTCGGACATGGTTTCAGCGACTGTCGCAATGGAAGCCGAGAGCGGATGCCCCGCCTTGAGCGCGCGCGCCATCAAATCCAGCGCATCGGGCAGTTGCGCCGAAATTCGCTTCAGCCGTGCGCCCTGCATCGCCGAAAGCGTGATCAGCGGAACAAGCCCCCAAAGCATCACCCCAAGGCCCAGAGCCGCGGGCGCGCCGAACAAGGGCATCGCGGCAAGCGTGGTCAGGACCATCAGGGCGAGGGCCCCCACCCCGAACCCCATCGGTTGCTGCGGCAAGCCCGCAGCCATCAGCCTTTGGCCCAGGTTCAGTCCCAGGAACTGTTTGCCGGTGCCCTCCTCGGGCAGCAGGATCTCCAGCCGCTCGGCCAGGTGCATGCCCTTGGCAATCAGCCGCATCCGGCGTGAGCGCGCCTCGGCATCGGTTTCCCGGCGCGATGACAGCTGGCGCAGGCCCTCGACCAGCAAGAGCGCGCCAAGAAAGACACCGATGAATATGATCCAGCCCGGATCAATGCGGGAAAGTAGGTCGCTCATGCAGCGCCCCCGCCGGCCGTGAAGGCATCCGAGGTGACCGACACGCCCGCAGCAATCAGCAGTTCCATGCACTGGGGCCGGATACCGGTCGCCACGAACTCGCCCAGCACTTCGCCCGTCTCGGACCGGCCGCGTTTGCGGAAAACGAAGATGTCCTGCATGGTGATCACGTCCCCCTCCATTCCGGTGATTTCCGAAATCGACATGATCCGGCGGCGGCCATCGGCCAGACGTGACAGTTGCACCACGATCTGCAAGCCCGAGGCGATCTGGCGACGCACCGCCTGCACCGGCAATTCGCCTCCGATCATGGCCACCATCTGCTCCAGCCGCGAGAGTGCGTCGCGCGCGGTGTTGGCATGGATCGTGGTCATCGAGCCATCATGGCCGGTGTTCATCGCCTGCAGCATGTCGAAAGCTTCGGTGCCGCGCACCTCGCCGATGATGATGCGGTCGGGCCGCATCCGCAGGGCGTTGCGAACAAGGTCCCGCTGGGTGACGGCGGTGGAGCCCTCGGCACTGGGGGGGCGGGTTTCCAGCCGAACGACGTGATCCTGCTGCATCTGCAGCTCTGCCGCGTCCTCGATGGTGACGATGCGCTGCGCAGGGTCGATGGCGGCGGACATCGCGTTCAGCATGGTGGTCTTGCCCGATCCGGTGCCGCCCGAAATCAGGATGTTCAGCCGCGCTTCGACCAGCGCGCGCAAGAACCCGGCGGAGGCGGGCGTCAGCGTGCCCATCGCGATCAGTTTTTCCGCCGTCAGCGGATCGCGCGAGAATTTGCGGATCGACAGGGTCGGCCCATCGATGGCGCAGGGGCGAACGATGGCGTTGACGCGGCTGCCATCCTCCAGACGCGCATCGACCCAAGGCTGGCTTTCATCGACGCGGCGGCCCACGCGGCTTACGATCTTGTCGATGATCCGCAGCAGGTGACGCTCGTCGCGGAATTGCACCGGCACGCGTTCCAGCTTGCCATACCGCTCGACATAAACGTTGCGGAACGAGTTCACCAGGATGTCGGCAATACCCGGATCGGCGAGCAGCGGCTCCAGCGGGCCGAGGCCGAGAACCTCGTCGATCAGCTCATCCGTCAGCCGCTCGGTATCGTCTGCGCGCATCGGCAGATTTTCGCGCGCCAGATAGTCGTGGACCAGCCCGCCGATTTCGCGGCGCAGTTCGGCCCGGTCCACGCGGTCGAGGACAGTCAGGTTCAGACGCCCCAAAAGCTCTTCATGCAGACGGGACTTCAGGTCCAGATGGGCGCGCAGGGACTCGTCGATCTTGCGGTAGGGCTGGGCTACGGCCGCGACTGGTGCGGCAACCTGGGCCGGGGCAGGGCGGGCCTGTGGGGCCGCAGCCTTGCGGTCTGGTCCGCGAAGCATGAAATCCTTGAACATCAGTGGTCCTTCCGGATTGCGGACTTGGCCCCGCCTTTAAGTGGTGTCTGCATCTCGGCGGCCATGGCCTTCACTGCCCGCGACCAGCCGCAGCGGGGGGCCAGTTGCACCAGCGGCTCCCCCCGGTCCAGTGCCTGACGGGCAAGCTTCGCCTCCTCGGGCAGCCAGTGGCGCAGCGGGTGGCCAAGTGCTGACTCGGCGTCACGCTGCGTCTGGCCGGGGCGAAAGGGCTTGCGCTCATGCGCGACCACGATTTCCACAGGCAGTTTCGGCCGATCCTCGGTCATCAGCGAAATCAGCCGATGCGCCCGCGTGAGGGAGGGGACGGCAAGGTCGGTGATCATCAACAGCCGCTCGGCCCGCGCCAAAAGCGGTTCCAGCCAGTCGATCAGGGCTGGTGGCAGATCGACAACCACGACGTCATGGGACTCCGCCAGGGCGTCCAGCATCGAGGCGATACGCCGGGCATCGAAGGCCTCGAAAGGAATGCACGTTGCAGGTGCCGCAAGGACATTCAGCCCGGACGGGTGGCGCACCATGGCATGGCGCATGGCCTGGGCATCCGGCTCGGGGCCGAGCCTGGCGAGTGCGAGCATCCCCCCCCGGTCCATCAAATCAAGAAAGGTGCCGGCATTGCCAAGCTGCACGTCCAGATCGACCAGCGCCACCCGTCCCCCTCCCGCCGTCCCGCGCAAATTTGCCTGCGCCTGCAGCTCCATGGCCAGATTGACGGCGAGGGTTGTGGCGCCGATGCCCCCCCGTGCCTTGGCGATCAGGATGATGCGCCCCTCGGTTGCCACGTAGCGCGCGGGCAGCCCGGCGTTGAAACTGGGGGCCGAGGGCACGATGCGTGCGACGGGTGCCTCCGGCGGCGCTGCATCCTCCATGCGGTTGACCGGCACCAGCGGATCAGTCGGTGCCGGCACTGACAAGGGGTCGGTTCGCATGGCCGGGGCCGGCGGTTCGTGGGGCGCAAGATCGAAAGCTGACGCTGCGTCGGCCAGTTCAGAGGGTTGCCGCTGTTTTGCGCGGAACATGCAGGTCACGTTCATTGTCTGGTCCCTCCGGTGTCCGAGTGGTCGTTCATTCTAGCCATCCATTCCAAGGGCGAGGTCTTCTGCAGGCAGCGACACCGACATGCCTGGCATTTCTATCTCGCGACGAAGGGTCGAGGCGCAGCCGGTCATCGCGGTGACCGGCGCGCCAAGTGGCGAGATAAAGGTGAAAGTCACGCAGGTGAATTCTACTGTCACCATAGGCACATAAGGGCCGCCCAGAAATCCCAGATCGCGGTCGGGCGTATAGCTGAAACGCATCTGGCCGATGGTGGTCCCGGCCGGAACCAGCGGGCGGACGGCGGTGAAGATCTCTTGCGCGGTCGCGTTAGCGGCGCTGCCCTGGCATATGACGGCTGTGGGGCTGGAACAGACGCCCGCCCCCGCCCGGCAGAGCGATCCGAAGTTGGCAGCCGGGCTGGCAGTCCCGCGCACAGTCAAAGTGGGCACGCCCGGGCAGGCGGGCGGGCGCACTGCCGCCAGACGTGCGGCCAATTGCGTGGCCTTGTTCGCGCCGACCCAGGCATTGCCGACGCGGCCAAAGTCGATGATCGCGAACAACAGAAACAAAAACAGCGTCACCACCAGCGAAAACTCCACCAGGTTCGCGCCGCTTTCGTCGGCCCAGAACGCCCGCGCCCGGGACTTCGCTGCGGAAAGGGTGCCTCGCGCCATCATAGCCCGTAGACCCGCGCCCGGTCGCTGACCGTGGTGTTGAGGGTGGCCGCAGGTGCAAGCCCGATCACCGCAAGGATCTGGCTGAAGGGCATGGTGATCGACACATCGGCCGCCACCGTCGCCACCGGAACCGAGGCCTGGCGCAACCCGAGGGTTGTCACGCAGACGAGCGAGGGGGTCAGCGAGGTTACGCGAACACCGGCGGGAAAGAGGGCGCCGCCGCTGATCGTCGTCTCGACAATACCTTGCAGTCGTGTCGCATAGCCCGCGACGGACCCGCCCGTGGTGCAGATGTCGGCAGGGGCTACGCGGGCCAGATAGCGGGTTGCATCCCGAACCCCGGCGATGGCCGCCTGGTAGGACCAGAAAAGCCGCATCGATTCAACGCTGAGCAGGCCAAGGATCAGGATCAGCGGCAGGCTGATGGCGAATTCCACCAGCGCCGATCCGTCCTCCCGGCGGGCAAAGGCACGGAAGCGGCGGCCTGCGGTGTGCGCTGTGGTGCTGCTGATGCGAAGGATCCTCATCCTGATTACCGGTAAAGCTGGATGAAATCGTTGAAGGCCCCGGTCGTCGCACCCGACCCGACGCCGCCAGCGGAACCGACGACCTCACCGTAGATGTCGGCCTCGTTGCCTTGAACCCCGACGGGTTCGGTCAGGAACACCTTGACATACTCCAGTGGTGTGACGGTCGTGCGCCCGCCACCGCCGGACAGGGTCGTGCAGTCGACGGCTGCGGCGATGATGGTGCGGCGCTCCAGGTCAGGGCTCACGCCACTATGGCATTGCGGCGCGCCGGTTTCGTTGCGGCCGGGAAGCGGTACGTTGTTCGGGAAGGATCGCGCCCGTGCCCCTGCAATTTCGGCAAGATACATCTGATAGCGCGAACTGGTCGAATTGGTGCCCGCGGGATAGACGCCCCCGTGGTTCGCGTTCACATAGGTCTGGCGGTTCCATGACCCGTTGCCGAACCGGTTGCCCCCACTTATGTTGGTGTCACGCGGCAGGGGAAGCGCGTTCGATGCCTGAGGGTTATTGTTGCGGCAACTGGAATTGCCGTTGGGACGCGTGCCCTGAACAGTGTTTGCCGCAGGCCTGTAGGCGAAATTGGTCGCCAGTTTCCCCGAGTTGCCCTGATAGATGTCAAAGCGCATGTTGAACGCGGCGGCGAGACCATTGCGCTGGCCCGGTTGGGTTTGAAGAACGAATGTATCCGTACGGATGCAGGACGTGATCCCACGCTCTGCCCCCACAAGACACTCGTATAGTGTTGCGCCGTTCAGCGCGGCGCAGGGCCCGCTCGGGTCAGTTGGAATGGCCGTGACGTCCATGAAACCGAAGTTCCCCGGCAGCCAGGCGCTTTGCCCACCACCGGACCTAAGCAGAATCTGGGACCCGATGTTGCTGCTGGCCCGCCAGCTGGCGTTTGGCACGCAGAACATCAGGGGGGTGACGTCGCAAGCCCAGGAGGTCATGCCTGCTGTGGCCGAGGCACTGACGGTCGATTGCGTGCTGGCGCCCGCGTTGCCGGTCATCGCGGCGTTGGCTGCGGCAAACGGGGTGCTGATCGTGCGCTGCGCGACCTGAATGCGGACATATCGCGCCTGGCTTGCGTTCGTGGTGACGGCGGTCGCAACGACCCGGTCATCCGCCGGCAGCGCGCTGAGAAAGGAAATCGTATAGCTCCCCGCCCCGCCAAGCGCCGTCGTGCCTGTGGCATAGGTTTGCCGATCGCTGATCAGCCCTGCGGCTGCGGCACTGGCCCGGGTGATCGCATCCGAACGGCCATCAAGCTCACCCGCCGAGGCGAGGGCCACCTGATCGGCAAAGGATTGCAGCTCGCTTTGGGTGCTCGCGACCCGTCCAAGGTCGAAGGACAGCGCCAGAAACCCCAGGGCCACCGCCAGAAACAGCGCCCACAGGACCAGCACGCCGCCAGCCTCGTCGCGGGCAAAGCGGGACGGGGTAAGGCTGGTCAGTCTGAGGAGCCGGGGGACAGGGGACATGGTCGGGGTGCCTTGATCTCAATGCAGGATCGGAACGGGCGAATTCTGGCGTTTGGATCAGTTTTTCAGGGTGACCTCCTGCTCGTCGGTGCCGCGGCGAACGATGATCACGCGGCGCGGCGGCGGGGGGGCTTCGACCACAATGATGGGGGCAGGGGAAGGGGCCACGTCGGCCGCTTCGACCACCGGTTCGGGGACCAGATCGCTTAGCCGCAGCCGCTCGATCGGGGCGGTGTCGGTGGTGTCGGGCATGCGCAGCGCAAGGCTCAACGTGCCCGCGCGCTGTGCCAGGGCGATCACCTGACCCTGCTCGGCGCTGACCTCGACGGTGACTGTCGCAGCCACGTCCGGCGCGCCGCTCTGCTCATCGTCCGACTGATCGACGGCCACCACACGAATGTTGCGCAGGATCGTGTCGGTCATGAGGGTTTCGCCGTCGCCGCGTGTCAGCAGCAGATCGACATAGTCGCCCGGCGTGACAAAGCCGCCCACCGCCGTCACGGCATCGACCTTGATCGCCATGGCGCGGGTATTGGGCGACAGCGACTGGGCAATCGTGACCTTTTCGCCAAAACCGGAGATCTTGCCCTGCAAGATCACTTCGCCCGGAACGAGCGAGCGCAGCGCACGGCGTGGCTCTTCGCCGTTCGCGGGCAGAAGAAGGGCCGCATCGGTGAAGGACTCCGGCGGCACTGCCTCGGCGGGCCAGCCCTGCGCCTTGATCATGAAGGGCTGGATGATCTCGCCCCGCTTGATCTCGGATGCGGCGGTCATCACCATGACGAGGGCGCGGCCACTGGCCGCATCCGCCGAAGGTGCCGTCAGAAGATCGCGCGCCAGTTGCGCCGACCCGCCCGCAACGGCAAGGCCGAAAAGGGCCATAACAATGGAAGTGGCGCGCATGATCGGACTCCGGAAAAGGCGGGAATGGGGGGGGCCGCCCTGCGGGGACGCAGGGCGGTCTTGGGTAGGTGAGATCAGGGAGTGGTCGCGACCACTGCTGCGTTGGTTGCGACATCGGCCCGGGTGAACAGGGTTCCGGTATCCTGAGAAAGGCCGATCAGCGCGCCGGTGCCGACGAGGATCACGACCAGGAGGGCGAGGCCATATTCGACAAGGGCCGCACCGTCTTCGTCGCGCAGAAAGGTCTTGATGAGGTTTTTCATATGTTTTTTCCAACTTCTGAGGTTTCGATGATCCTCGGACACAGCTGTCAAAGGCATCCGGGTCACGAGCAGGACGCCCCCGAATACGGAAAAGATTACCGATGTGTTAATCGCGGGGCATCGTCCGAAACGGGGAGGTTTGTCGATCAAGGGTTGTGGAGCTCGGGTATTTTAACAACCCAAAGGCGAACATTCTTCAAAGATGTGCGGTCACCAGGCAGATCGGTGGATCGGTCCCGCCGCAACGGCATGAGGTGATTCGCATGGCAGCGCGGTTTCAGAGGCGCAAATTGTGTCGAAAATCGCTCCAAAACCGGACAAGAGTGGCGCAGTCTTCCGGATTATCTGCCAATGAGCTGAATTCTTTGACGTTTTTGGTGTCACCCCGCATCCTTCGTTGTGTTGGTAATGTGTGGGGCGGTTTCCTGGTTCCTGCCGCCCGGTGGTTTCAGAGTAATGGTGCAGCCGAGATGTCTTTTTCCCCGCCGGATGGGACTTTCCCCGGCTTTCCGATTGACGCCCTGTTGCAGGTTCTGATCCGCTGGACCGAGTGTCTGCATGGCGACGGCGCGCTGCGCGACGCGCTGGTCGAGTTCGGCGGTCTTGCGCTGGCCGAGGTGGCGCATCTGCAGCGCGTGGATACCGAAACCGGGGCGCAGCGCACGATTGCGACCGTGGACCTTGGTGCGGCACGGGGAAAACGGCCGTTGACGCGGCCGCATGGGTTTGCGCTGGTGGGCCGGACGCCGAGCCGGGCCAAACCGGGCACCCTGTGGTCGATGACCGAGCTTGATCCCGACGTCGCGGCCCGGCTGGAGCCGCGAACAATCGACTGGATGCGGGAGCGGGGCTTTTGCGAGGCGATGCTGATCCCGCTCTCGGCTATGGGCGAACGGGCGGATGTGCTGGAGTTCCATCTTTCTGCCCCGCTGGACCGAGGGCGCCGCGCAGGGATCGCGACGCTGGCCGCGGCAATGGCGCTGTCCTGGGGGCGGCGGCCCGAGGGGCGCATCGCACGGATTCTGCGTGCGACGCCAGCGATCGCGGGCCACCGTTCATCGCGGCGACATGCACACCCGTTGTCCGACAGGAACCCGTTGGGCCTGACCGCATCGGAAACCCGCATCTGCAGCCTGATCCGGCGCGAAACTGACCTGACGAAGATTGCAAAGACGCTCGACATTGCGGACTCGACCCTCCGCTCGCATCTGCGCAGTATCTTTTCCAAGGCCGGGGTGGCCGGTCAGGTGGGGCTGGTGCGGCTGCTGTTGGAACCCGAAGCCGCCCTCATGTCGATACAGGCCTGAGCCGCGCAGATCAGGACGGCGCAATCTGCGGGCCGGGTCTTGCGGGTGGGGGATGAGGGGCCCGTCAGGGTCATTCCAGACACTCCGGCGCCTTCGGCAGGCTGGTCCATTGCACCGGGTCGTGGCCGTAGATCAGCAAAGCACTTCGTGCCGCCTGCAGGGCCAGCAGCCGCGCGCCGGAGCTGGCGGCGGTCGTGGGGTCCATCGCGTCGCCATAACCCTCGGCGGGCTCGCTTTCCCGGTTGATCGCGTCGGCGGCAAGGATCACCTCCCGGCCCGACGGCAGCGCCAGATGCAGCGACAGAT
>Ga0105047_10005114_pt1 | contig 22656 bp, 19 predicted proteins | sample MAT04_FD_78384 | JGI IMG/M metagenome (GOLD analysis project Ga0105047, IMG submission 78384) | Freshwater microbial communities from Lake Fryxell liftoff mats and glacier meltwater in Antarctica - MAT-04 (megahit assembly) | ecosystem: Environmental > Aquatic > Freshwater > Ice > Liftoff... | reverse complement strand
TGGCTGGGGTGCCGACATTCAATCCATCCGACCAATCTGTTTCGCGCGATTGACGGCTGCCAGGATCTGCTCATGGACCCAGCGCGGCTTGGCCACCACCTGCCACATGCCATCGGGGATCTCTTCATCTGCGGAGATGATCTCGATTGACCCGACACCGACGAGGCGCTCTCGCAACGCGACGTGCAGGCGCGTCCGGGCGATCCTGCGCAGCGGGCAGGTGTAGACGTCCGGTCGGAACACGCCGCGCAAGCGCAGGATGCGCAGGTCGGTCAGGATATACAGCCGACTCATCCACCCCAGCAGCGCCCACGTCAGCCGACCGGCGATCACAAACGTCGCCACCTCTGTGCAGATACGAACATTTGCATCGAGATAAATAATCGCCGCGATGGTCGCAATCACGACCGCTGCCGACACACGCAGCGACGCCAGCACCACATACCACAGCGACGGCTTGAGCAGCAGCAAAATGACTTCCCCATCGCGGATGATATGACCCGTCAGGAGCAACGACAGCGCAGGCAAGTGCCCTGCCGGCACGGCCACCCCGTCGGTGGCCTCATGTACGGGCATCGCAGGCGGGCGCGGTGCGAGCGACGTCTGTCGGTCTGCGATGTTCAGTGATGTTTCATCATCCATCGCTTGACATCCAACCTCTCACCCGTAAATTCGCACCTCGCGCGACATTAGCTCAATTGGCAGAGCAGCTGACTCTTAATCAGCGGGTTATAGGTTCAAGTCCTATATGTCGCATTGATTCCTCACCTCTGTGTCTGGCTCACCACCAAAAGATTACTCGTCCACCTGATTTGGATTTGCGGGCACTGGCATCATGTCGCCGCTTTTGTCGGCCATCATCGTCATCGCCAAGTCACTCTCGGCCTTTCGCTGCTCAGGCGTTAGCGATGCTGCGCAGGGTGTACCGAAAGGCGGCTTTGCGAACGGCAGATGCGTGTCGCCCCGCGCGAGGATGTGACTGCCGTTCGTCATCCCCGTGACCGGATCGACCGTTGGCGACGCATGCGGATCGCTGGCCGGCGAGCCGGCGCCCCACTGCGTAAAGCTGCGCGCGTTGCAGTAGTGACTCACAAAACTTCGGCGGAATCGATCGGTCGTGATGTTCTTCTTGCTTCGATGCAGCACGTGCCCACCGAAGAAAACCACGTCCCCCGCCTTGGCTTTCACCAACACTTGCGGGTACTTGTCGGCCACGCGTGACAGGTCGTTCTCGGCATCGACTTCGTTGCTCGTGCCCTTCACGCGATTGATATCCTTCAGGATCACGTCCCCCGAGCCATAGCCTTGATCAGGCGGATAGACGGGCTCGACCTGGCTGCCGCGTGCAAACCACATCGCGCCGTTGTATTCGTCACAATCATCGATTGCGATCCACGCGCCGATCAGCGTGTCGGGCGACGTCGGGATATAAAATGTATCCTGATGCCACCCCTGCCCCGCCCCACCCGGCGCCTTGATAAACAGCATCGTCTGCATCGCCAGCACATCGGGCCCGGTGAGCGCGCTGACCACATCAATCACACGCGGATGCAACATGTACCGCTCATGAAAAGCCAGCAGCCGATGCAGCATGTGGATGCGCAGGAAATGAGCCGCCCGCTGCTCCGCCGTCGCACCCGCGGGCGGGGCGTCCAGCTTGTGCCCGTGCGGACTGACCCACGCCAGCTGTTGCTCTGGCAGATTTCCTGCCATCAAGTCGTCCGTATGCCCACGCAGTTCGGCCACCTCGTCCTGCGACACCAACCCTCGCACGGCGAGGAATCCCTCCGTCCGAAAGCGTACATATTCCTCAACTGACACCCGATACCGGTCCGGCCGCTCTCCCGCCAATGGAACGCGCTTTGCCGATTCTGTGCTGACCATGACACACTCCTGGTACGAACGAAACTCGCGATATTTGAAGATGATCCAGTTTTCACTCTGACATGCAGGCTGACAACTTTCAAGCGCCGGCCTTTTCGATCTTGTCGCCTCTAGGGGCGTCGCACAGTCACAGCCAATAGAAAAAGGACGACCCTAGAAGGATCGTCCTTTTCAATTTATGCAAACTGTCAACCCGCCATTACACGTTAATGCCGGTGATCTTGACGGCTGTGTATTTCTGACGATGACCGATCTTCTTGTGATAGCCTTTTCGGCGACGATACTTGACCGTGAAGACTTTCTTGCCCTTTTCCGGCCCAAGCACGTCCGCAGTCACTGTCGCGCCGGCAACGAGGGGAGCGCCGATCTTGGCATCGCCTTCCCCGCCCACGAGCAGCACGCGGTCAAAGGTGACGGTTTTGACATCGTCGGTGATCTCACGGTCAATCAACAGGTGGTCCCCGCTGGTAACTTTGTGCTGCCGACCACCATCTTCAATAATCGCGTACATCAAGGCTCCTGAAAAAGTCGAGTCGGGCATTATGGGATTTTGGAGGGATTTGTCAACGGTCCAGGTTAGGTCGATTTCGCAATTTCGCAATGGCACGCCGCAGGGTTAAATACGGTGCCCGTAATCCGATCCGCCGCTCACGCGACGGCGTGGGCAAGCATATTCAGATGTCCGCCCCAACCCCACCCCCCCGCCGCAGCGCAAGCCGCGGATCGCATCGTGGAACGTCACTCCGCCAAATCGGTCGGTCTTTTTCGGGTGGTGAGAACGACGACGACCGCCGCGACCGCTAGGAGGCCGGCGGCGACGAGGACTACTGGGAGCTTACCTGTGGATCGGGCGGGCGAAGGGGATGCAACGCCAACCGTTGACGTGGTTGACAGCACGGGCAGCAATACCGAATCATTGTTATTGACCGGCATTCCAACGATTCCGTCAGGCGGCGTGGTGGTAGTGAGCACTTGATTCACAGTCGCGCTGTGACCGTAGGTATACATATTGTCGCGCGCCACGCCGACGAAGGGGTTGTTCTGAAACTCCACATGCCCGTCACCGTAAAGCACGTTTTGCCCATCACGATCGTGATTGCCGGAGTTCACCTTTCGCATGGACGGCGCGGGATCGTTGAAGGTCGCGGTCAAAAGTTGGGGGCTGCCGGGGTTTCCATCGGCGGCAACGGCAAAATCGGATTGGGCGGCAACGACCGTCAGGCCGAGTTCGCCGGCGTTGCCGTAGAAATTGTGGAAGCTGTAGGAAAGTTCTGAGGGGGTGCGAAAGTTGGAATAATCCAGTGCGGTCTGATTAGCCTTAAATCTCATTTTTGCCGCATTTGAAGAGGGACAGGTGAACGCTTCACCTCCGATATCCTGCGTACGCATCAGCAAGTAAAGCGCTCCAGTAACGTCATTCGGTTGCGGGCCACCGGCTACAAATGGCATGGGCGAATCTGTACCCGTTAAAGCAGTCGGCGGCAACGTGGGGTCGGTCCGCAACTGAGGATAGGCTCCGCGATTCTCGTTGGCATACAACATGATCGCCTGACCGATTTGACGCAGGTTGGAAGCGCAATATGTCCGGTTCGCCATCTCACGCGAGCCGCTCCTCGTCGGCAAGAGAAAGGTGCCGGCAAGGCCGATCAGGACAAGCCCGACCACTAAATCTTTCAACGTGAACCCCCGATGGTGATTGGTCATGATGTTTCTTCGATCGATTAAATCGTTCTACCAACCCCAACGACGCGATGTCATACGGTGGCGGTGGATGGACGATGGGAACTGGAATCGCTTTCTGTCAAAGCAATCGCGCAACAAAGCGCTCCGACCGTGAAGGTGTAATAGTTCAAAAACGCCTGCTTGCTGAAAATGAAAAAGACCAGCGACACCGCAGCGATGCCGATGGCCAGCCCTGCTGGGCGACGCGCGGATTTGCAGACGACCCACGCGATGGCGGGCCAGAGGACGACGAAGCTGATCCACTTGGGCAGCTGCATATCGAACGTACGAAAGAGCCAGGCGTTAACGGTCAGCGCATCAGCCCGGAAGGGGCTGTTGAAGTGCGTCATGATCGTACTTTGAATAAACGAACTCCAGTCCCAAACCGCCAGCGGAAGCGTGCAAAGGATGGCCACCCCCAACGCGCTGACGGCCAGGCGTGCGAATCGGGATTTCGTCGGTGCGATCAGCCAAAACAGGGGTAGAAAGAGGACGACGTACTGCTTGCAGGCGATAAATAATCCCAGGGTGAGAACCTGCCAAACCTGCTTCATACGACGGTTCGCTACGCATAACGTCATCGCCAGCAGGAGGACCAGGAAAGATTCCGTCCATGCTTGTTCAAGCATGAAGAATTGGTTGGGAGACGAGAGATAGAGCAGACCCGCGAGGGTAGAGATTCTATCAGAGACATTTGACGAGAATCTCGAGATGACCCATGCTGCCAGCAGCATCGCACCGAGAAGCGAATAGCGAACGTCGCCGCCTACCAGATAGCCCGGTAGCGCGAGCATCAGGCTCATGGGCGGGTAGGCGATCCCGAACGTAAGCTTCCCGTTCTCGCTCATACCGGGGCTGTAAAACGGCGAGTTATCTCCGTAAATATCGTTGAACTGCGCCCTGTACGGGTTCTCGCCCAGCAGTAGCGCGTCGCAGGCGGCTTGCTGATGCGACCAAACGTCAATCCACGGGCCGGGGGATGCCTGAATCAACCAACCGCCCAGCAGCGCATAGATCGTCAGAATGCCGATGAAGCCAACCCGCGCGATCTGCGCTGATTTGCTGAGTTGAACAATCGTCAGCCCCGCCAACGCGATCACCCCGATCTGAAACGGCTGAAGCGAGGTACCGGGCAAGAGATAAATCCCCGGCGGGCGGGTCAGCATCAACAGCCACTGCACGAGGACCGCCAGCATCAACACGCGTTGCGGGACCCCCACCACAACGCTGCTGCGGAGCACGACCACGACAGTCGCCACCAATGTGAGCAGCATCGCGATGAGTGCAAGCGGGTTGTAATGGCCGTTGTTGAGCCAGAGTGCAAATCCAATGAGCACCACGCCCGAGATCATGAGAACTGGTGCCCGCATCCGGCTCGACGTCATGTCTTGATTATCGGGATAATCGCCGTTTGTCGATTGCCTCCGTGCCGACGAGTATTTTACCGATGTGTGAAAAATGCAGTTTTCGCGTTCGGTGCGGCACCCCTGCCTTTCTCGTCGCAACCAATCGCCTGCGGTGTGGTATTCGTGGTAGAGATATCACACGTGAACAACTGGTCATTTGACATCGTCCGACAGGGCTCATGGGATCTGTGGGTCTGGGTTTGCCTGTTGGCTGCGGGCGTTTTGCTGACGTATGCGGTGCTGGCGCGATTGTGGTCCGTGCGACGCGGGCGCGTGGCGCTGGTGCTGGTAGCGGTGGGTGTGGTGGGGACCCTTGCCGTCGTGTTTTTGGAACGCTTGCACAGGCCGGCTGTCGGGATGGTCTGGACGTTCATCCTGCTCTCGCTTTTATCAGCGACGTTTTATCTCAACCTGCAGCCACAGTTGGGCACGCGCCGCACGGGTACGCTGCTGGCGCTGCGCGTGATCGCGCTGGCGATGCTGGTACCGATGTTGTTCGAGCCCGTGATCCGCTACGTCAGTCGCCCCAAGCCCGAGCGGCCGTTGTTGATTCTCGTTGATACGTCCGGGTCGATGTCCTTCCCCGATCAGCAAAATGGCCCCACGCGGTTGCAATCCGTCTGGCGAACCTTGAGCCCGCAGCTGCAGCATATTGGGGATCATTTCATCCCTCATATCTACACGTTCTCTACAGACTTCAAGGAACTCACGACTGCCGACGAGCTGGCGGTTCTGCAGGCTGACGGAAAGGCCACCGATCTTGTGGGTGGCATCAGCAAAGCGTTGCAGCAGACGACCAATCCGCAGGCAGCGGTGCTGTTGTTAAGCGATGGGATCGACAACGCCTCGCCCGGCGTGGCCGACGCGATCCGCGCGGCGCGTCGCCCGATCCACACGCTCACGGTCGGATCCGATCAAACCGAGCCTGCCACGCTGAGCAATGTCGCCGTCGAAAACATCGAGACTGGCGACGACTTTGTTGTCGACCACGAATCAAAGGTAAAGGTCACGATCAAATCCACCGCACTGGCGAACCGAGTCATCGATGTCAATCTGACGGAAGTCGATGCCGACGGAAAGTACATCGGGCAGGTCGTCACCAACAAGCTGGTGCTGCAGCCGCTCCCCGATGGACAATCCGTCGATCTGCCCTACAAGCCGCTGACGATCGGTGTGCATCGTCTGCGCGTGTGGGTCGATGAGATCGTCGGCGAACGTTCGTTTGCGGACAACCGGCAGGAGTTCCAAGGCCTGGCCCTCGATCCGCGCATCAAGATTCTCTATGTCGAAGGTCGCGCCCGTCCGGAGTATCGCGAACTGAATCGCGCGCTCAGTCGCGACAGCAATGTTGAAATCGTCAGCCTACTGCGTATTCAGCAGGATCGATTTGCCGCATCGGGGCAGGTCGATGGTCAGAAGGTCTCGTCGCTTCCGACGACTACCGACGAGTGGAAAAAGTTTGACGTCGTGATCCTCGGCGATCTCGATTCAAGCTTTCTGACGAAGCTGCAGCAGGATCAGATTGAGGCATTCGTCAGCAACGGCGGAAGCCTGCTGATGATCGGCGGGCAGACCTCGTTCGGGCCGGGGGGTTATCAGGATTCCCCCGTCGAAAAAGCCCTGCCCGTGTTTGTCGGCGGACTTGGATCGGAACAGGAAAAGAGCGCGTTCGTCCCGCAGCTCACGCCCGAAGGACAAGCGCATCCGATGATGGAAGCACTCGGCGAATGGTTTACGGGACAGATCCCTGCCGACGTATCAGCCGAGCAGGGATCGCTTCCTGACGCACGAGCAAAAAAGCGTGGCTCAGAATTGTTTCAAGACTCGAGCGACAAGCCTACCAATATATCCGAACCCGTTTCCCCCACGCGCAATTTGCCCGCACTGCGTGGGAATGTTGTCGTGGCAAAACCCAAAAGCGGTGCACAGGTATTGCTCATCCATCCGGATCGGACAGGCCCCGACGGTCAGCCACAAATCGTGCTCGCTGCCCACCTGTACGGCGAAGGTCGGGCCGCTGCCTTCACTGCCGATACGACGTACCTGTGGTACTTGCCCTTGCGCGGAATGGGACAGGACAGCCCTTACAACCGATTCTGGGGACAGCTCGTGCGCTGGCTGGCCGGTGAGGATGTGCGCAATCGCCAGCGTGGGTCGGGCGTCGAGGGATTGCTCAACAAAAGTCTCTATCAGTTAGGCGAGCCGGTGCGCATCCGCGCGATGGTGCGCGACGACAAGGGAGACGCGACCCGGTACGCGCAGGTGAGTTTAATCCTCAAGGGAAATGGCCCCGATCGTCAATTGGCGCTGGTGCCCATGGAATCACGCGCGGGGATGTTTGATGTCACAATCCCCGCGCTCGATAAAGGCGATTACGATGCAGAGGTCGTCGCGACAAAAGACGGCAAAGAACTGGGTCGGCAGAAGCTCACCTTCACCGTCATCCCCCCCGCCGACGAACTTCTGAAGATCGCCGCCAATCCGAAGCTGATGCAGGAAATCGCCGACGCCACCAAAGGCTTCAACTATCCGCTCGCCCAACTGCCCACATTGATCGACGAGTTGATCCGCTCAGACCCCAACGCCGTCGTCGCGCGGCAGGAAACCGTACCCCTGGCCAACTACGTTCGGGCGGGGCTTGCCTTCGCAGGCCGTCCGCCCCACTGGCCCAAAAAGTACGACCTCCCGCTGCAGGGATTTTTCGTGTTGGCACTTCTCACAACCGAATGGATTCTGCGTCGCCGGTGGCAGTTGCCGTGAACCCGGGAACGTGTTATTTTTTTCTCCCCCGCACCGCGAGCGTCCCCGAAGGGTGAGCGAGTGGACTCGCGCGACGGATACATTTTTTGACATTTACCCACCCCTGCTGCGAAAATGTAGTGACATAAAAAAGGGAGCGACGCATGTTTGAAAAACTTTCCTACACGTGGACGTTGATGGGCGAATCCTGGCGCGTCTTGAAGCGGGATAAAACGCTGGTGTTCTTTCCTCTGCTTTCCGGGTTGAGCTGTGCGCTGGTCATCGCCTCGTTTCTTATTCCGATGATCAGTTCTGACGCGTTCACGCAGCAGCAACAGCAACTCCGCTCTGCGGACCCGGCTAAGCAGGTCGCTTATTATGCGCTGCTGTTTGCATTTTATTTCTGCAACTATTTTGTAATTACGTTCTTCAATACGGCCATCATCGCCTGCGCCATGTCGCGGATGGCGGGGGGCGATCCGACTTTTCGCGGGGGTCTGAACGAGGCGTTCAAGCGCATTCACCTCATTGCTGGCTGGGCGCTGGTATCGGCAACGGTCGGTCTCATTTTGCGAATCATCGAAGAGCGTTCGCCAAAAGTCGGGCGCTTTATCGCCGGCCTTCTCGGCATGGCGTGGACCATGCTCACCTACCTCGTCGTCCCCGTCATGGTGATGCAGAACAAGGGACCATTCGCGTCGCTGAAGGAGTCGGCGTCACTGTTGCGAAAGACATGGGGCGAACAACTGGCGGGGAACTTTAGCTTCGGCCTGGTCTTTTTCTTCCTCGGTATCCCGGCCTACGCGCTGATGTTTATCGGATTCCGTTATTCAAACGGCAATCAGGCGTTGATGATGACAGCCATCGGTGTGGGTGTGGTGTATCTGGTCGGACTTGCCCTGATACAGTCCGCTTTGCAATCCATTTTTCAGGCCGCCATCTACATGCACACGCAGGGAATCTCAGGCGGGCCTGAAGGCTTTCCTGTAAAGCTCCTGAAACCCGCGATGACCACACGCGACTGAGCGACTGACGTGATCCGCAGCGAACTACTTGCTATCTTCCGCCTCCGGGTTCCTTCGCTCGCTCTCTTGATCCGGAACATTGCCCCGTACCCCCGCCGGTTCACCATTTTGATCTGGTGGATTTTTCCTTCGACCCGCGGAGTTTTTCCCACCGAGCCGGCCGATGTTGGCCATATGGTCGCGGTTCATACTGACACGTACGCCGCCTTTTCGCCCTGCTTCGCGCGCCTCATCTGTGCTGAACTCGTGAGCGGTGCCTTTGGCATGGGCAGCTTTGCCCCCTTTTCTTGCGATCTCTCGTTGCTTTTCCACGCTCATGGCAGCAAAGCCACGGGTTTGGGTTTTACTTTGCATCCTGTTGCTCCTTATGCATGGTTCCATCCATCAGCCTGACGTTAGGCCTGCAAAGCGTGTACGGCAAACCCTGCGCCACAAAGTTCTTTCAGTCGCTTTTTATCGGGAGTCAGCACCCTCGCTATCCGCTTCCCCAGTGCTGAAAATTTCGCAGTCCCCTTCCCCGATGGCGCAGGTGGAAGCGTTTTGTCGATACTATTTCTAACGCTTGACTGGCCATAGAATAGGAGATCTCGCACCCACCGCGCACTGCATGACAGCGCTGCGACGACTTGGCAATCGCGCAGGACGTGGCTAGCGTATGGGACAGGCTTGATTCGCCACCGACGGAGTTCTCATGAAGCCCTTTGATTTCGTCAACCGATCCAACGCCGACTACATCGATCGGCTGTACGACCAGTACCAGCGCGACCCGCGATCACTCGATGATTCCTGGCAGGCGTTCTTTGCCGGGTTCGACATCGGAAGCGCACGCAATGGATCGACCTTCCATTCCTCCATCGCGCCGGGGATCGATCCGGATACCCTCGACGAGCCACATCGCATGGGTATCTACGACCTGGTCCACAGCTATCGCGAGCTTGGGCACTTCGTCGCGACGCTCGATCCGCTTGGACACGACCGCCCGACGCATCCACTGTTGGAATTGAACAACTTTGGGATGGGCGTCCACGATCTGGACCGGCAGGTTGGGCAGGGCACCTTCGCAGGCAAGACCGACGGCAGTCTGCGTGATCTCATTGAAAGACTTCGTCAAACCTATTGCGGCACGCTGGGCGTCGAATACACCAACATCAGCGATAAATCGCAGCGCGTCTGGCTGCAGCAGATGATGGAACCGTCGTACAACACACCCAAGTTTTCGGCCGATGAGCAGAAGTCGATTCTCTTTCAACTCGTCGCCGCCGAGGAATTTGAACACTTCCTTCAGCGCGCGTTTCTCGGTCAAAAGCGATTCAGCCTGGAAGGTGGTGAATCGCTTGTCCCATTGGCCAACACGATTGTCGAGGAAGGAAGCACGCTCGGCGCCGAAAAAATGATCATGGCCATGGCGCATCGCGGGCGGTTGAATTACCTCGCACATGTGCTGAATAAGCCGTATGAGATCCTGCTGAGCGAATTCAAGGAGACGAACTACACGCCCGACATCGAGGGAGATTCGGACGTCAAATATCACCTGGGCTATGCCAGCGAGCGCACGCTCAGCAAGGGGCAGAAGGTCAAAGTCTCGCTCCTTCCCAATCCATCGCACCTTGAATTGATTGACCCGATCCAGCAGGGAATCGTCCGCGCACAGCAGACGATTTTCGGCGACACGGGCCGCGGACGCGTTGTGCCCGTGACGATCCATGGCGATGCCGCCTTCACGGGGCAGGGCGTTGTTTCTGAGACGTTGAACCTGTCGGAACTTCCCGGATATCGCACGGGCGGGACGATTCACATCATCGTAAATAATCAGATTGGCTTTACGACGCCGCCCAACCAGGGGCGATTCACCCCCTACCCGACAGACGTCGCCAAGATGATTCAAGCGCCTATCTTTCACGTGAACGGCGACGACCCCGAAGCGGTCGTGCATGCCGCGCGACTGGCGATTGGGTTTCGGCAGAAGTTCAAATGTGACGTGTTTGTCGATCTCTGGTGCTACAGGCGATTTGGTCACAACGAAGTCGACGAGCCGGCCTTCACCCAACCGCAGATGTATCGTCAGATAGCGACGCACAAGTCGGTGCGCACCATCTATGCGGACAAGCTGATCAGCGCAGGTGTAATAACACCGGCAGAACACGATGGGATGAAAACGACCGTCGTGCAGCGGCTGGAATCGGCGCACAAACTGGCCCAGGAAGTTCGCCCGCGCACGCGCGTGCCCACGTTTGGCGGGGTATGGAAAGGGTTGGGCAAAGCCGGTGCCGACTGGTCTGCTAAGACAGGCGTGCCGCGCGAATCGCTCAATCGGATCGCCGAAGCGTGCTCGCGCGTGCCACAGGGTTTCACGGTTCATCCGAAGCTTGTGAAGACGCTTGCAGCCAGAAATGAAGCGGTAAAAACCGGTAAGGGCATCGACTGGGCGACCGCCGAGCAACTGGCCATGGGATCGCTTCTGCTGGAAGGCGTGCCCGTGCGATTCACCGGACAAGACGCCGAACGCGGAACGTTCGGACATCGGCATGGGGTTTTGCACGATTACAACACCGGTCAGACCTACACCCCGCTGGCAAACATCGCGCCGGATCAACCCGTCTTTACCATCCGCAATACGATGCTGTCGGAGTTTGCCGTGCTGGGATTCGAATGGGGCGTCGCGTCGGCTGACCCGCGCAGGCTCGTGGTCTGGGAAGCGCAGTTTGGTGACTTCGTCAACGGCGCGCAACCCATGATCGATCAGATCATCGCCGCTGCCGAGTCCAAGTGGCGATACATGAACGGCATGGTGATGCTTCTCCCGCACGGGTATGAAGGCCAGGGTCCGGAGCATTCCAACGCGTACATCGAGCGATTCTTGTCGCTGTGTGCCGAAGAGAACATGCAGGTGATCATTCCGACGACGCCCGCACAGTACTTCCACGCGCTGCGTCGGCAGATTCGCAGGAAATTCCGTAAGCCGCTGGTGCTCATGTCCCCAAAGAGCCTGCTTCGGTACGCGCCGTCGTTCAGTCGGGTGGAAGATCTGGTGGACGGCCAATTTCAAAACGTCATTGATGATCCTTACATCGCTGAAAAAGCACGGGTCAAGCGCGTGCTGCTCTGCTCGGGCAAGGTGTACTACGCCATCGCCGCTGCCCGCGAGAAAATACGCCTCGTCGACACCGCCATCGTGCGTGTTGAACAGTTGTACCCCTTTCCACAGAAGGAACTCGACGCGGTGCTCGCCCGGTACCGCTCTGCTGAGGAATTATTCTGGGTTCAGGAGGAGCCGCAAAATCGAGGGGCGTGGACATTCATCGACTCGCGCGTGCGCGATGCGGTGCCTTCTTTGAGCGCATTGGGTTACATTGGGCGAGAAGAGGCCGCAAGCCCTGCGACGGGCATCCACAAGATGCACGACGTGGAGGAAGAGGAGATTATCTCCCACGCGCTGAACCTCGAGGACGGACGGCGCGTCGCTCCGTCCGTTGCGGCTGAGGTGGGAGCAAGCGTGCCAGCCAGTGCGGTCTCCGGAACATCCGTTGCTGGATAATTTTCTACCGATGATGCGGCATAAAAAGTATGGCCGCATTTAACTATAGATACTGGACAAACATTCATGCCGACCAATGTTGATATTCCTGCCTTGGGAGAATCCGTGACAGAAGCTGTCCTCATCAAGTGGCTGAAAAAAGAGGGCGACTTTGTTAACGCCCAGGAATCTCTTTGTGAACTGGAGACCGACAAGGCCAACGTCGATCTCCCCGCGCCAGCATCCGGGGTGTTGCGACGCGTCAAGGAGGAAGGTGACACCGTGCACATCGGCGACACGGTTGCACGCATCGACGAGAACGCAAACGCGGCCGCGCCAGCGCCAACACCCGCACGATCGAAGGAAGCGGTTGTCCGGACCCCCCCGCCTCCATCCAAGGAGCCGGTTGTCGATGCAGCAAAGGAGCCGAGTGGTTCGGTCAAGCCTGAGGATTTATCGCCGGCCGTGCGACGCGTCGTCACCGAAAAGAAGCTCGACCCCGCAAAGATTCCAGGCACCGGCCCAGGCGGACGCATCCTGAAAGACGATGCGGTCAAGGCCTCACAGGGCAACGGCGCGAACAGCGACGATCACGAGACCGATGATCATGAGGTCGAGGTCTCCCCCGCCCTTCCCACCAAGCCCGCGATGGTGAAGGCACCGGCTGTCCAGAGCAAGTCACCGGCTGTCGAGAAAATGAGCTTCGATGCCGACGGCACAAAGCGCGTGCCGATGACCAAGATTCGCAAGCGCATCGCCGAGAATCTCGTCCGCGCGCAGCAGACTGCTGCCATCCTCACGACGTTTAACGAAGTCGATCTGACTGAGATCATCGAGCTGCGCAATCGTTTCAAGCAGCGTTTTCAGGACGTGCATGGCGTGTCGCTTGGCTTCATGAGCTTCTTCTGCCGGGCGGTCGTTCTTGCCCTGCGCGAGTTCCCGCGCGTGAACGCATCGCTGGAAGGCGACACCATCATCTTCCACGACTACGTCCACCTCGGCATCGCCGTCAGCACCGACCGCGGGCTTGCAGTCCCGGTGATGCGCAATGCCCACCGGTGTTCATTTGCCCAGGTTGAAAGTGAGATCAAGCGCCTCGCCAACAGCACGCGCGATGGGCACCTCAGTCTCGAAGAACTGACCGGCGGAACCTTCACCATCACCAACGGCGGAGTCTTTGGGTCGCTGCTCAGCACCCCCATCATCAACCCTCCGCAGGCAGCCATCCTCGGCATGCACACCATCCAGAAGCGCGCGATGGTCCTCAACGACAAGGTCGAGATCCGTTCCATGATGTACATCGCCCTCAGCTACGACCACCGCCTGATCGACGGTAAGGAATCCGTCAGCTTCCTCGCCCGCGTAAAAGAATTCCTGGAATCCCCCGCGCGGTTGATGCTGGAGATATAAAAAACGCCCCCACCGCTGAGACTCGCATCTGGTCGATGATCTGACCCGATCCATTTAACTTATCGAGACTAAGCATAGGATCTCTGCAGCATGAGCGAATCCAACGATTACGACCTGGTTGTCATCGGCGCCGGCCCAGGTGGGTATGTGGCGGCCATTCGGGCCGCCCAACTGGGCTTGCGGGTGGCTTGCATCGAAAAAGAATCGAGCCTGGGCGGGACTTGCCTGAACTGGGGGTGCATTCCGTCCAAGGCGCTGCTGGATTCGTCTGAACTGTATCACCAGGCGCGGACTTCGTTTGCCCGGCATGGGATCAAGGCAGATGTGTCACTCGACCTGCCAGCCATGATGGCCCGCAAGGACCAGGTGGTGGCGAGTCTCACACGCGGGGTGGCGAGCCTTTTTAAAAAGAACAAAATCGAATCGGTGATCGGGACCGCGAAGATTGTCGATGCGCGCACGCTGGTTGTCACCAATGCCTCGGGCGAGCGCGCACTCAAGACTCAGCGCATCCTCATTGCCACCGGGTCCGACGTCGTGCGACTGCCCAACATCCCTGTGGACGGCGTCGACATCATCACGTCCACTGAAGCGATTGCGCTGAAGGAAGTCCCCAGGAAACTCATCGTAATCGGAGGCGGCGCGATCGGTTTGGAACTCGGCAGCGTCTGGAAGCGGCTTGGTGCCGAGGTCGTGGTCATCGAGTTCCTCGACCGGATCATGTCGCTGATGGATGGCGAGATGACGGCGCTGCTCCAGCGCGCTCTTGAAAAACAGGGGATCACCTTCAAGCTCAAGACCGCTGCCCTGTCGGTCGAAAAGGTCGGCGGGCAGTTGAAGCTCACTTGGAAGAGCGACGACGAGACGGGCGAGGAATTGGCCGACAAAATCCTCGTCGCTGTCGGACGAAAACCCTACACCGACAAACTGGGCTTGCAGGATGCGGGGGTCGCATTGGACAAGCGCGGCTTCGTCATAGCCGATGCGCATTATGCAACAAATGTCCCGGGCATCTGGGCTATTGGCGACGTGATAGGCGGCGCAATGCTCGCACACAAGGCCGAGGAGGAAGGCGTCGCCGTCGCTGAGTTGATGGCCGGCCGGGCAGGACATGTCAATTATCACGCTGTCCCGAGCGTCGTCTACACGCACCCGGAACTCGCGGGCGTAGGGAGCACCGAAGAACAATTGAAGGACAAAGGCGTCGACTATCGCGTGGGCAAGTTTCCCTTCGCCGCCAACGGCCGCGCGAAATGCATGGACGCAGCCGAGGGTCAGGTGAAGATTCTGGCGGACGCCCAGACCGATCGCGTGCTGGGGATGCACATTCTTGGCCCCCGCGCGTCGGATCTGATAGCCGAAGGCGCCGTCGCGATCGAGCTCGCGGCCAGTAGCGAGGACCTTGCCCGATCCGTCCATGCCCATCCCACGCTCCCGGAAGCGATTAAAGAGGCCGCGATGGCGGTCGAGAAGCGGGCGATCCATTTCTGAGTGGCGCGGATTCAGAGGGACATCACGTCAGAGATTCTGAAGTTGGCTGGCCTTGCTCCGGTGGCCTGGCGACTGTTTTTCCGCACGCATTTTAATCGCCCTGTCGTCGGGGCATTCCTTTTGCTCTTCTATCGCTCAGTCCGATGCGACGGCTTAATGGGCATTCATTGTGGCCAATTCGTCGCATCACCACGACAAAGGAGTGCATATGAAAAGGGTTATTGATACCGGCATCGCCATCGGTTTGAGTGCGGTCGCTGGTGCGGCTGTGATGTATCTGCTTGATCCCGAAGCCGGTCGCAAGCGTCGCCAACGGCTCGCCGACGCCACCGAAGCTGCGGTGGGGTCGACCGGGCACTCCCTGCATTCGGCGTTGCAGCAGGTGGCTTCGCATACGAGCGACGCCCGGCAGCGGCTGGGAAGCAACGCTCAATCGCTGATCGATCGCGCATTGGACGCAGCAGAGGGACTTCGCTCAGAGGCCCAGGGTAAGATTGATGACGGAAGACGCTGGTTGCAACCCGAGCCAACCACTTCTTCCAAAGCAATTCATGCGACCGCACTCGGATTGGGTGGAACAGGTGCGGTGGCGGTTGGGGTGGCTGCGATGTATCTGCTGGATGCCCAGCATGGGCAGGAGCGTCGCGAATCACTGATGAATAAAGCCAACGCGTTGTGCGCGGACATCGGCGCGTTTTCGCGACGGGTGGGCCGGCTCGTCAGCGAGAAGCTTGGTCGAACATCGTCTGACACATCAAGCTATTCGATGCCGACAAGCCCGGGCGCGGATGTGCCTTTTGAGAATTCGACGGTCGACTATTCAGCATCTGCATCGGTCGACCCCGCAACGTCGCCTGAACGTCTCACGCCAACCGGCTTCTGAAAACAAGCCGACGAATCCTGCGGCTGCGGAGGGCAACGTGGGTTGCCCTCCGCGGTTGCGAGGTTTACCAAGTTAAAAAATCGACTCGATCACCATTCCCAAATCGTCGGCACCCAATCGTACCGCCCTGACGATGAGCGAACATGCCCGAAGGCCGGGAATGGCAGGTGAGCACCAGCGATCATGAGCCTGTCCGCGGCCGCACGGTCGAGCAGCTTTTTTCGCGTCGTGACGGCCAGGTTGGGGTCCGTATCAAAGGCCACGAACCAGTCAGGATGCGCAAACTGGATCTGATGTGCGTGCACTGCATCCGTCACGTAGAGCAGTTGATCGGACCCTGAGGCGATGAGCACCCCAACGTGTCCGGGTGTGTGACCGGCAGCATCGACCAACTCGATTCCGTCGAAAAGCTTGTCCCCCGATCCCACCACACGCGCCTGCTTTGTGACCGCAGCCAGCACACTTTGCGCGCCCTTGACCATCATCTCTTTCATCGCGTCGGGCGTGCCTGACTTGGAAAGATCGGGATTCGCATCCGTCCAAAAGGCCTGCTCGGCTTTAGTGAAGATGACCTCGGCCTTGCTGAACACGGGTTGACCGGCTGGGTCGATCAGGCCGCCGAGGTGGTCGGGGTGTGCATGCGTGATGAGCACCGCATTGATGTCGCTGGGTGCGACGCCGAGATTGGCAAGGTGACGGACCAGAAATCCAGTGGTAGGGCCGAAGTTAGTGCCGCAACCCGTGTCGATCAGAAGCGTTTCCTTGCCCGTGCGGACGAGCAACGCGTTGACGTGACCCGTTAAGCGGTCAGCACGCAGAAAGCTTTCGGCCAGCGTGTCGCTCACCTCCTTCTCGCTCGCATTTGCCCCAAACAGTGGAAACGGCGGCGCGAGCGGGAAAGTCCCGTCGCTGATCACCGCGACGTCAAACGTCCCGATCTTCCGCTGATAAAAGCCATTGCCGTTACCCAGCGCAGGAAGCTGAGCAACGGGCTTCTCACCACGCGCGAATCGCTGGCCAAAAATCGTCAAGGCCCCGAGGCCCGCGGCTGCCTTGAGCGATTGCCGGCGCGAGAGCATGGGACGGCCGGTACGAGGTTGAGTAGTCTGACCATCAGTAATCATTGGGAAAACCTTTCTGTGTTTTGCGTAACGATATGCTCGGAGCAGTCCGTTCGACAACTTTGGAAATGCGTTGCAACTGGATAGACGTATGGACGGTTCCAAGAACCGTGCGTCGCTTTTCATCTCCGGACGTCAAAAGACGGTTCTTCGAACCGTCGCTACAAGCCGTCGAATCACCTGATCCGATTTCACCCCATGAGACATGCGAGCGAGTTAACGAAGGTCGTAGAGCGCATTATCATCGCCCAGAAACCCCGTCCCTCGAGCCACCGATTGCGCAGCAGTGAAAGCATCGTTCAGTGACTCGGCATGCCCATCGGCAAATGCAACGTTCGTACGCTTTCGATGTCGAAAACCCTGAGTGCCCGTCGTCCGCGCGACAAAGGTGACGTCACCCGGGTTGGGCAGCGGCGCGCGCATGTACTTGTTCGCCCCGTTGGCCCACTGCCCGTCGCCGAACAACGCGCACGTCGACGACGCCCGCACAGACGACGCCTTGGCGGGCGCGACAATCGCTTCGCCTTGGCCGTGCCCGATATAACTTGTGTTGTAATTGTACCCTGTATATGGGTCCAAAACGGTATTGCTGCGACCATCAAACGATGGGCACTGTTGCACCTGCGCACTCGTGCGTCCGGTCCATAAAAGTCCGGGCTCGACGGTTCGTACGCTCGTGATCGTGTTGAAAACCGTCGTAAAATCCCAGCTGTAACTGTACGAATTGGGCGCGTTGTACGCTGAATATTGCGCGATCGGATATCGCCCGCGGTTCTGATTCACATAGGTGTTCGCAGCTACCACCATCTGCCGAAGGTTGCTGAGACATTGCACACCCTTGGCCGACTCCCGCGCGACAGTCAGCGACGGCATGAGGATCGCGATCAGCAGCGCAATGATGCCGATCACAACCAGAAGTTCGACCAGACTAAACGCGCGATTGCGCATGACACGTCTCCAATACGACAAGTCGATCCCGCACTCCCCGGCCCGCCCAATCGGCAAGGCCGGACATCAGAACACTTCAAAGAAGAAATGCCGCGTCACCGTCGTCGCCGGGCAATCCAATACCCCACAATGATCAACCCCGTCGACGCGGGCTCTGGCACGGCTAACGGATTGATCGACACTGCATCCAGTTCAAATGTCGTCGTCGCATTGGCTGGAATACTGAATCGGACGAACTGCACGTACGGCAATCCCGTCCCTGAAATATCCAGCCAGTTGCCGCCCGCCGACCCACCCAAAGCGGCGACCGCGGCCGCATAATTGTTCGCCTGTCCGGCGAGTGTCCCGTAAAAGGGAAGACCGAAGTCCGCCCGCTGCGGGGACGTTGGGGCAGATGCATCGTACGGCCCGGCATTGGTGTAGAACTGCGCGGGATTCACAAAGTCGATGGGCAGACCTGCGTTCAGTGGCACCCAGCCAACACTGTCGGAAGAGACTTCGACGTCGGCAGGATCGGCGCCGAAACTATCGAGAATGACCGAACCGTCCGGCAGCATGGACTCGTACAGGCCGATGCTTTCAAATACGCCGATCTCAGCACCTGCAATCGGATGCACTTGCACACCCAGATCGAGCGTGATGAATCCGCCAGCACCCAGCTGGAAAATCTCATCTCCCTGATAGGCCGGTGAGTAGATGCCCAGCACGTTGGCAAATCCATAAAAGTTGCTGGCCAGCGGGTTCTCGCCGGTGAGATCGTCGGGCGAGCCGGTGGTGGCTGACGCATCGCCAAACAACACATCAGCGCCGGTGCCTTGATTGAAGTCGACGACCGAGTCGGCAAAGTAAGCCCCGTGCGCATCGCACATGGCCATCAACAACGCGAAAGCGCCCGCCCAGATGGGGGGTCGTGAAAAACGAAGCATGAGACACTCCTGTGCCGATAGCGCGCGGCACACGCAAGAGCATCCACGCAAATGAGTTGGATCGCTGTCAAACCTTCCCCATGGGACGTGCGCGAGACGTCGATGCAGGCACGCATGCCTACATCGAGCGCGGCGCGGCCGGCGCGGGAAGTTGCCAGCGGTCGGTCCCAATTCGCGAGGACGAACCGTTGATCCCCGACACAAGCGTGTCGAGGCGGATCGCGTCGCCGGCAAAAATCCCGGTCGACCGAATCCTAATCCCGCGGGCCGGTCTTCTGACTTAGGACCACTCGCTCGTCCGCCTTCCCATCCCGTCAACCAGGACAGTGGCATGCAGTGACGACGCGATACAAAGGTCCAACACAGCGGCGCGTCCGTGGCGGATTCTCACCGCACTTCCCACCGCGAAACGGGGCGTCGATCCTCATCGGAAAATCGCACCCCACTCGCGGGCCTTGGACAGCCGCCCGAGGGCGAATCGAACGTAGCGTATCGTTTTGAAGATTCAAGCCTCAGCGATGCGCGTCGCCACGAAGCGTATCGAGGGCACGCAAGATCGCCCGTACCGTCGTGCGCTTTTTGAAGTTGCGATCGATGCTGCGAAAGCGGATCGCCCCTTCCCCATCCAGCACAAAAACCGCAGGGTGCGGGAGGATGGACGCGTGACCGAGAAACGCATTGCGCACGCCGTACGATCGAATGGCATGGCCGGAATAATCCGACAGAAGCGAGAACGTCAACTGAAGCTGATCCGCCAGCGCGCGCGACGATGTCGCAGGCTCGGGCGAGATCGCCAGCAGACGCGCGTCCGGCGAAGTCAATTGCGGCAGATGCTCCTGAATCTTCGCTAGGTATCGCCGGCAATATGGACACCAATGCCCGCGATAAAAGATGAGGACGATCGGCCCGGCACCGAGGAGTTCGGCAAGGTGGACTGGCTGCCCGGTCTGATCTTCAAGAAGAAAGTCCGGTGCGGTCTGCACGGATTGGTGTTCGCGGGTTGGGGCGAGCATAGTCGCACATCATATCGAAGTGACGACCGCGTTGCGTCGGTCACTTCATTAATTCGCCACCGTCGCCGGGGAGATTTGCTGGCTGGGCTGTCTTGACCGGTGCGCTTGTTGGTCGGGTGCTGGAGACCGGACTGCTGACAGCCGGGCGCGTTGCAGGTAGTTCCGGAGCGAGGTCAGAAGGAAGAACCAGCGCAATCTTCGTGATATTCTGATCACGAATATCCTTGGCCTCGTCAAACTTATCGCGTGCTGCCGACGCCGCATCCGCGCCGCCGACCGTTCGCATGAGATGCGACCAGCCGTGCAACAGTAACATGTCTGCGATCTGGGCGGAATCCTTTCGAGCGTCGGCAGTCAGGGGCATACCGGCGACGTCCTTGATCAACTTGTCCGCGACATCATGCTGCGTATCCGCGGCCTCACCGGCCGTGCGGAGGGTCTCGCCGAGGTTCGCATCATCCAGTTCTGGCGGCACGGGGAAAGACGCTGCCGACAACGCCTCAGACACTGCTTCCGTCACCTGTTTCTTGGTCGCCAGCATCCCCGCGCGATCTGCAAGCAGGCCAGCCAATTCGACATTCGCAAACGCCTCCTGCAACTTCAGCGCGCCCGGATCGAAGATCGACTTCGTCGATGCAATTGCCTTGCCCGATGGGCCTGTCTTTTCCGTCAAAAGATTACGCTGCTCATCCAACGCCCGACCGAGTTCGTCCGCGGCCTTCTGTGCGTCGGCAAAGTGCGTGGCTGCATTGCGAAGGTCGGTCGCGATGCTCTCAGCAAGCGCGTCGGCGGCCTTTGACACTTCACCTAATTCCGTTGCCTTGGATGTAATGGATTGATCGCCGCTCGCGAGCTTGCCCGATGTCTCGTTCTGCAATGCTGCCTGCGCCTGGATGGCTTCCCAGTCCTTGCTGACATCCGATACCCGCGCGTTCAACGACGCGATCGCCTGTTCCATCGAAGCCTTCTGAGTCTCAGCTATCTTCATATCCTGTCGCAAAGGCAGGAGCGCCAGTTCCAACCCGTCGATCTTGATCTGCAATTCGCTCGCCTGCCGGCGCGCGTCCGACCCCTTGTTAAACGTCGTGACAGATTCCTTGCCCTTTTGATTGTCCGCATCCGCAAACGCCTGGTCCGCCGACGCGGTGGCGGTGTTGCGCTCCTCGGTCAAACGCGCGATCTCATCCTCGGCCTTGGTGATTTCACCACTGAGCCGCGACAGGTTCTGATTGATCGCTGACAGCGTTGGTGGAAGCGAGACCGGTTTGCCGTCGACCTCAAGCCAGGATTCGGCAGAGCCCTTGCCCTGCGCCTGACTGATGATGCCCTGGATGTCCGCAACAGCCTTCTCCGGGTTTCGCTTGAGATACCCCGTGGAATAAGTCGTGCCCGCGCCGATGCGCGCGCTCAGATCGCTGATCTCGTAAAGCAGCCGCGCTGCCCGGCGATGCTTTTCGTCCAGTTGCACACGCGCAAGCCCTGCCCGCTCCATCTCCGCGTGACCAAGCGCCGCCTTCCCGTTCACCCGCGCCGCCGGCGAGGCGTCGGTCAAACCCGCCGCCTGCTCAATCGGCGCGATCGGTGCCGGGCTCTGCGCATAGGCAGTCTGCAGGTCCTTCCGTAGCTGCTTATCAGCCTGGCGGGTCGGATTATCCCCACATCCAGCGCCCACGAGGGCAACGGTGCTGGCTGTGAAAAAGGCAAGGGTCATTCGCTGGGCGGGTATCAACATCGTCGGCGTCTCCACAAAGTCCGCTCTGGCCAATCAAGCATCAGGTATGCGCCTGGAAATTGTGCCCCTCATATCGGGCAAAGTCAAACAGAATCGCATGTTACGACAGGCGCGACGCACCGAAATATTCAAGTCGCGAGAATGAAATGTTCCACGTGGAACATTTTCAACGACCTCGCCACCCTCCCAATTTGGCTTCGTTTCGTCGGCCATGTTTCGCTTCGCTTCACCTTTCCCGGGGTGGCAAGTTTCGATTGCTCTCCCAAAACTCGTGGCCCTCCAATCAACCACCCCGTTGCGCGCCGAGGCGCCCGTCCGCGCAACGCAAAAAACGAAGGCATGGCCCCACAACCCTTTACGCGAGAAATAAAAGTAGGATTTCCGTAACTCGCGTTGCGCCACAGCGACCACCTTCCCACGCAGCAACATTTCTGCGTCCTGAACCCATCCGTGGCGACACCTCATGACCGGGACCGTCCGGACAGTCCCGGTTATTATGGCGGGCCAGCTTGGGAATGCGCTGGCGACTCGGCGATTGATCCGTTTTTTGTCGGATCATTCTTCCCGTTGCGTTATCCGGATTTGACGTTTTCTGCTTCCACTATCTAGTCGGAATCTTTCCAGACGGGTACGCTACTCTTAACTCCTACCCCGGGAGACCTTATCGGCTTGGCCGCCACCGGGGAATACAATGGGTGATGCAACGGGGAATGACTACGTGGAGAAAGATATGACAGACAAGAAAAGTGTCCTGGTGATCGGCGTGCAACCAACACTCATGGATTTCTCTGACCCAGACTACGCGGCTTACCCTGGCATGGACGCGGCGAAGGTATTGGCCG
>Ga0105047_10005109_pt1 | contig 22666 bp, 18 predicted proteins | sample MAT04_FD_78384 | JGI IMG/M metagenome (GOLD analysis project Ga0105047, IMG submission 78384) | Freshwater microbial communities from Lake Fryxell liftoff mats and glacier meltwater in Antarctica - MAT-04 (megahit assembly) | ecosystem: Environmental > Aquatic > Freshwater > Ice > Liftoff... | reverse complement strand
GGAACTGCGCAACTTCATGGCCCGATTGTTTACCGACCAAGACAACAATCGCGATGGCAGCTTGACGCCGAAGGAGCTGCCCGACGCGGTCGACGCAGATGGCAAGCGTATTGCAAAGAAAAAAGTACGAGTCGAAGACATGATTGGCGCAAGCGACATCGCCTTCGACAACCTCGACAAGAACCAGGACGGCTTCCTCACCCGTGAGGAAATGAATATCCCTGTAGCGCCTGCGCAAGCAAAAAACTAGGTGAATCCAATGAATGCTCCCCTGAGACCTCGAAACATCGCCGCACTGGCGCTTCTGCTGGCCTGCAATCTGGCGTTAGCCGACCAGCAGGTGCGCTGTGAATCAAGCGGCGGCAAGCAGCAGTGGTGCGATGCCGACACCTCAGGCGGGGTTAAGCTGACCCGCCAATTGAGCAGCGCGGGCTGTTGGCAAGATCAATCCTGGGGTTGGTCGAGCCGCGGTATCTGGGTCTCAAATGGCTGTCGGGCAGAGTTCCAAACGTGGGGCCGCCGCGACAATCGTTCGGGTATGAGCAGCGGCGAACAAGCCGCCGTGGGTCTGCTCGCGATTGGCATACTTGGCGCGGTGATCGCCAACAGCAACGATCGCGATCGCGATCGAACCCGCGACCGCGACCGCTATGAGGACCGCTACGGCAGCGGCTACTACCCGCCGGCCAGCAGCTATCCGCGAGGCGGCTACTACCGGTCCAATGGCAATGTGCAGCCGCCGGTTCTGGTGCGCTGTGAGTCGCGCAACAACCGCAGTGAGCGCTGTGGGGTAGACACCTTGCGCGCTGACGTACAGATCTCAAGGCAGCTCAGCAGCGCGAACTGTCAGTTGGGCTATAACTGGGGCTTTGACCGGAACGGCATTTGGGTCTCCAACGGCTGCCGCGCGGAGTTCACCGTGTACTACTATCGGTAAGGCTTCGCGCCAAAAATCCTCCGACCCCAACCTAATCCGTCGCCACAGACTTAAAGCGAGCAGCATTCATGGATATCGGCTATTTCCTCAAACTCATGACCGAGAAAAGCGCCTCGGATATGTTTTTGTCTACCGGTGCGCCGGTCAACATCAAGGTCGAAGGCCGGCTGTATCCGCTTGGCAACACCGGCTTGCCACCGGGCATGGTCAAGAAAATCGCCTATTCGCTGATGGATGAGGGCCAAGTTCCAGCGTTCGAACGCGATCTTGAACTCAACTTGGCCATTGCGGTAAAGGACGCGGGCCGCTTCCGCATCAACGTGTTCAAACAGCGCGGCGAAATCGGCATGGTGATCCGCGCGATCCGGAGCGAGATCCCCAGTTTTGATCAGCTGTTTTTGCCGCCGGTGGTGCGCGATTTGATCATGGAAAAACGCGGCCTGATTCTGGTTGTGGGCGCCACGGGTTCGGGTAAATCGACCACGCTTGCTTCGATGATCGACTACCGCAACAGCAACAGTTCAGGCCACATTCTGACGGTCGAGGACCCGATCGAGTTCCTGCACCGCCACAAGAAGTCCATCGTCAATCAGCGCGAAGTGGGCTTGGACACCAAGAGCTATCACAACGCGCTAAAGAACGCGATGCGCGAAGCGCCAGACGTGATTTTGATTGGCGAAATTTTGGACATGGAAACCATGGAGGCGGCGATTGCCTTCTCAGAAACGGGGCATCTGTGTCTGGCGACGCTGCATTCCAACAACGCCGATCAAACGATGGAGCGCATCTTGAATTTCTTCCCGGAAGCGGCGCACAAAAACATCCTGATGAACCTTTCGCTGAACTTAAAAGCGATCATCTCGCAGCGTTTGGTCGTGGCCAAAGACAACAAGCGTCGCGCCGCAGTCGAGATCATGATCAACACGCCGCTGATGCGCGACATGATTCGGCGCGCGCAGATCCACGAGATGAAAGAAGCGATGGATCGCTCGCTTGACGCCGGCATGCAGACCTTTGATCAGGCGCTTTACCGGCTCTACAAAGACGGCACGATTGAACTCGAAGAAGCGCTGCGCAACGCCGACTCGCGCGACGGTTTGTCACTTAAAATTCGATTGGCCGAAGGCGGCGTCGATATGTCGAGCGGCGACGACCTCGGTTCGATGTTTGGCGAGAACTAAATCCGGCCAAGCTTCGCTGCAACTATTGCTTGAAGCGGCCGTAGCGCATCAGCCGCTGGTAGCGGCGTTCGAGCAATGTGGCTGAGTCCACGCTCAACAGCGGCAACAGCTCGGTGCGCAGCGCCTCGCGCAAGCGTTCGGCCATCGCATCGGGATCGCGGTGCGCGCCGCCAAGCGGTTCGCGAATGACCTGATCGACCAAGCCCAATTCGCTCAATCGGCTTGAGGTAATCCCAAGCGAATCGGCGGCTTCGGCGGCGCGGCTTGCGCTTTTCCACAAGATCGATGCGCAGCCCTCCGGTGAAATCACCGAGTAGGTCGAATATTCCAGCATCAGCGTGCGGTCAGAAACGCCAATCGCGAGCGCGCCACCTGAGCCACCTTCGCCAATGACGGTGGCGATAATAGGCACCTTGAGCTCCGACATCACCGCAAGGTTTCGCGCGATCGCCTCGCTTTGGCCGCGTTCCTCGGCACCCACGCCGGGATAGGCACCGGGCGTGTCGATGAAGGTCAAGATCGGCATGCGAAAGCGCTCAGCGAGAAGAAACAGGCGCTCTGCTTTTCGATAGCCTTCGGGGCGTGGCATGCCAAAGTTGCGGCGGATTTTTTCCTTGGTATCGCGGCCCTTTTGGTGGCCAACCACCACCACCGGGTGGCCTTCAAAGCGCGCAACCCCGCCGACAATGGCTTCGTCGTCGGCGTAGGCCCGATCGCCTTTCAGCTCATGAAATTCAGAGGTGATCAGCTTGAGGTAGTCGAGCGTGTAGGGCCGCTGCGGGTGCCGTGCCAGCTGCGCAATCTGCCATGGGCTTAAGTTGGCAAAGATGCCCTGGGTCTTTTGCTGGACCTTGTCTTTGAGCTTGCGGATCTCATCGTCGATGTTGATCGCGTTGTCGCGACTGGCATAGCGCAGCTCCTGAATTTTTTCTTCCAGTTCGGCGATGGGTTGCTCGAAATCGAGAAAATTCATATTCATCAGTTGGCCTTGCGCCGCAGGAAGTTGAGCAGGTCGATGCGCGTGATCAAGCCGAGAAAATGCTGCTCCTGCATCACGATCGCCACTCGCCCGGAGTCGAAGATCGGCAGCAGCCGCGCGAGCGGTGATTTGTAGTCCACGTATTCGAGATTGGCGGCCATGAAGTCTTTCACCGGGGATGAAAACTTTTGCTCATCGCCAAAGGTGCCAAAGAGCAGGTCGGATTCATCGATGATGCCGACAATACGGTCGGCGTCCATGACGGGCAGTTGGCTTACATCGTAGAGCTTCATGCGCGCGTAGGCGGTGTTCAGCGGCTCGTTCGGGCCCACCACGATGGTGTCGTTTTTGGCGTAAGGCCGGGTGATCAGATCGCGCAGGTCGCCGTGCAGCGGGCGCTCGATAAAGCCCTGATCGATCATCCAGTAGTCGTTGTACATTTTCGAGAGGTACTTGTTGCCGGTGTCGCAGACAAAAGCAACCACCCGCTTGGGCTTCGTTTGCTCGCGGCAGTAGCGCAGCGCAGCCGCGACCACGGTTCCCGTCGATGAGCCGCCAAACAGGCCTTCTTTGAGCAGCAGCTCGCGGCCGGTCAGCATGGATTCCTTGTCGCTGATCGCAAAGGCCTTGGTGACCCGGGTGAAGTCAGAAATGCTGGGCAGAAAATCCTCGCCGATGCCTTCAACCAGCCAGCTTGCGGTCTTGGTCGAAAGCACGCCTTCATTGATGTACTGGGTGAGGATTGACCCGACCGGGTCGGCCAAAATCATTTCGACGCCCGGCGCGACGCGCCCAAAGTAGGCCGATAAACCGGTGATGGTGCCGCTTGAGCCCACCCCGCAAACCACCGCATCAAGCTGCCCGCTCATCTGCTCGAATATTTCAGGACCCGTGGATTTTTCATGCGCAGCAGGGTTGTCTTTGTTGCCAAACTGATTGACGAAAAATCCGTTAGGCGTCTCGCGCGCCAGGCGCTCGGCTAGGTCTTGGTAGTACTGCGGATGCCCTTTGGCCACATCCGAGCGGGTCAGCACCACTTCGGCACCCATGGCCTTGAGATTGAAGATTTTCTCGCGGCTCATTTTGTCTGGGATCACCAGAACCAGCCGATAGCCCTTTTGCGCAGCCACCAAGGCAAGGGCCAAACCGGTATTGCCGGCGGTGCCTTCGACCAAGGTGTCGCCGGGCTTGATGCGGCCATCGCGCTCGGCGGCTTCAATCATCGCAAGCCCGATGCGGTCCTTGATTGAACCACCGGGGTTGTTGGATTCAAGTTTCAGGAACAGCTCGCACATTCCGGTGTCGAGCCTGCTGGTTTTGACGATTGGCGTTGAGCCAATCAGTTCGAGAACACTGTTTACGACCGCCACCGCACGCCTCAAGCAAACCCAATGATGGCGAGCATGCTAACGGCTAATCGGCAAAGGTGCAGCGCTTGCCGCTATCCGCCGAGGTGGGCGTCCATCATTGAGGTGAGTTTGTCCTTGGCGTGCAGCTTTTCTTTCTTGAGTTTGGACAGCGCCAAATCTTCCATGGGTGACACGCCGATCTCGGCATCGTGGACGGTCCGGTCAAGCTCCTGGTGGCGAAGATAAAGGCGACGAAACTCCAGGTTTTCGCGCATCAGCGCTGCCACTTCGTTTTGCTGGCTTTCAAACATTGAAACGACCTCCTCAAGAGAACTGACACCCGCGGCGCAGGTGCTGTGGATGAAGCAATGAGCTGGAAACTAAACCTTTTTAAGAACTGCGGCAACACGTCGAAAAATCAGCGAAAGACCGGCTAAACTGGCACGTTGTCTTGTCGTCTGAGTGCGAATCGAGTGCCCAGCCTGGAAAGTTTTGGACTGACCAAACCGCGCCTGCGTCAGATCTTCGGATCGGCGTATCAGAAGGGCTTGGTGTACTCCGGGCTCGGCAAGGTTTTGGAGGTGAACTACTCGCCGCTCAGAAGCGTGATCGAAGCGCGCGTTGAAGGCTCCTACGACAACATTTACCAGCTCAGCGCCAAATTGAGCCGCGAAGGCTCGCGCATCGACATCGATTCAGACTGCGAGTGTCCGGTCGGCTATCTGTGCAAGCATGCCGCCGCGGCGCTGGTGCATCTGCTGGAGCAGGGCGAATCGCTGCATGCCAAGCCCGGTTCAGACTGGTCGCAGTGGCTTCAGGAAATCAACGCGCTAAGCGCCGGCAACGGCCCGGCTGCCGCCCCTGAGGACCTAGCTACGGTGCGTTTTCTGACCACCGAGAGCGAGCTCGGCGGGCGCCCGAAAAAACTCCTGCTGCGCCCGCTTGAGGTGCGCATGGGCCGCGATGGCCGCGAGCTGATCCGCGAGTTTCGCTTGGGCACAGGCACCCAGGGCATGAACCTCTCTCTGATTGGTCGGCAGGAATCCAACTGGCTGCGCGAATGGAGCGATTTGCCCTGGATCAATCAGGCCGGTCACGGCTGGCGCTTGGTCGACACGCCCGAAGCGCTTGAACTCTTGCAGGAACTTGCCACCCACCAGCGCCTGCACTGGCAGGCGCTGAACGCCGATCCGCTGCGCTGGACTGCGGGGCGCACATTGAGCTGGGAGTGGCAGCTGGAAGACTCCGGCGCGCAGGTGCTGGCGCCGGCTTCTGGAACGGGGCAGGTGGTTCGGGTGGGTGCCGATTTGGTCGTGGTTGATCCCGCGCTCGGGCAGGTCGGTGCGCTCAATACGGCCTCCGAGCGCGCGCTGATTCGGGCGCTGCTGGCGACCCCGACAATTCAGCCTGAACAGGCGCTTGAGCTTGATCAGCTGTTGGCGCAGACCCCAGCCAAGATCGCGCTCAGGCGGCCGTTGGGACTGACTGCGCTGCCGCTTGAGCGCTTGACGCCGCGGCCGCTTTTGTCGATCCAGGCCGGCAGCTACAGCGCCATTGCGCCGGCTGAACTGCTGAGCATGACCCATCTGCTCAACGCCGAGCTCAAGTTTGCGTATGGCGCAACGCAGGTGCCGGGCGCCAGCAAGCAAAAGCGTTTTTCACGCGCAGACGGCGCCAACGTGCGCACCTTTGAGCGCGATCTTGTCGCTGAAAGCGCGGCACGCAGCATTCTCAAAGGGCTCAACTTTTCGCGCGCCAATCACGCCGTGGCGCAGCGCGGTGAGGCCGAGATCTATATGCTGCCGCCGCGCGCGCAGACGCTGGGCTTGGTGCGCTGGTATGCCAATGAGCTCAAGCCCACCCTTGAAGCCAAGGGCTTTTCGCTTGAGTTGCTGCCTGGGCGCGCCATGACTTTGCTGGCGCAACCGAGCGAGCTTGGTTTGAATTTGCACGAGACCCACGACAACCAGTGGTTTGAGGCCAATCTGCCGATTGAGATCGATGGGCAGACGATTGATTTGCTGCCGGCCTTGCTCGAAGCCCTGCGCAACGGTGGCTTCAGACGCAGCGGCGTTGACGATTTTCTGCTCAATCTGGGCGACAACCGCCTGCTCCCGATTGCGCGCGAGCGCCTCGAACCTTTGCTGCTGTGGCTGGAGGAAATCATCCAGTTCTGGAGTGGTGGCAGCAGTACGCTCAAGCTGCCGAGGATTGAAGCGGCGCTGCTGGCGGGCCTCAATCCGGCCCACGTCGCGCAAACCAGCGAGGCGCTGGCGCGTTTGATCGCGCACTTAAGCGAGCACACCAGTCGCGCGCCAGTTGCGGTGCCGCTTGGGCTCAAAGCGACTCTGCGCCCGTATCAGGTCGATGGCTTGGGCTGGCTGCAGTTTCTGCGCGAACAAGACTTAGGCGGCATCTTGGCTGACGACATGGGCTTAGGCAAAACCGTGCAGATGATTGCGCATATTCTCATCGAGAAAGAAGCGGGCAGGCTGAGCACGCCCGCGCTGGTGGTGGCGCCGACCAGCGTGCTGCCGAACTGGCGCGCGGAAGTGGCGCGGTTTGCGCCTGGTCTGAGCGTGCTTTCGCTAAATGGCCCCGATCGCGAGGCGCGCTTTGGCGATATCGCGAGCGCTGATGTGGTGCTGACCACTTATCCACTGCTGCCGCGCGACGAAGAGCACTTCGGCAAGCACCTGTTTCACCTGCTGATTCTTGACGAAGCGCAGGCGATCAAAAACCCGAAAAGCCTGGCTCATCAGGTGGTGCGCCGCCTGCGTGCGCGCCACCGCATCAACATGACCGGCACCCCGATTGAAAATCATTTGGGCGAGCTCAAAGCGCAGTTCGATGTGTTGATGCCTGGGTTTCTCGGCACTGACCCTGAGTTCAGGCGCCTTTACCGTGCGCCGATTGAAAAGCTCGGCGATACCGACAAACAAGATCGCCTGCGGCGTCGCGTGGCGCCTTTTGTGCTGCGCCGAACCAAAAACGAGGTCGCCAGCGATCTGCCGCCGAAAACCGCGATTTCCGAGCTGGTCGAGCTCGATCCCAAGCAGCGCGAACTCTACGAATCGATCCGCCTTTCCATGAACGAGCGCGTGTTCGCGGCGATTGCTGCGCGCGGCATGGCGCAGAGCCGAATCACCATTTTGGATGCGCTCCTCAAGCTGCGTCAGGTTTGCTGCGATCCACGCCTGCTCAAGGCCGACCTCAAACGCGCGCCACCGCCATCGGCGAAGCTGGAACACCTAAAAGAGCTGCTTCCGCAGCTGATCGAAGACGGGCGCCGGATCCTGCTGTTTTCGCAGTTCACGTCGATGCTTGAGCTAATTCGCATAGCGCTTGAGGCGATGGAGATTCGCTACGAGTGGCTAAGCGGCGCGACCGTAGACCGCGAAGGCGCGGTCAATCGCTTTCAGCAGGGCAGCGCGCCGGTGTTTTTGCTCTCACTCAAAGCCGGCGGCGTTGGATTGAACCTGACCGCGGCCGATACGGTGATCCACTTTGACCCGTGGTGGAACCCCGCCGTCGAAGAACAAGCCACCGATCGCGCCTATCGGATTGGCCAAGACAAGCCGGTGTTCGTCTACAGCATGACCGCCGCCGGCACTGTAGAAGAAAAAATGCTCGCGCTTAAAGAACGCAAACGCGCGCTGGCGGATGGCTTGTTCGACCAAAGCGGCGGCTCGCTCGGCGATTTCAATCTGGATGATCTGCGCGAGCTGCTGCGCTAGCGAACGCTGCGGTCATGCGCAATCTTCGGTGTTGCCTTTATGATCGGCGCCCACTGATTGATTGCCTTTTGAGGTCAAAGCACCCGCAATGGAATTCACCGTCACTGTCGCTGGGCCACAGCATGTTCCTTACGCGCAAGCGATCTGCGATTTGATCGAGACGTCTGCCAAGGCGCGCGGCACCGGAATCGCCAAGCGCGACCCCCACTACATCGCGAGCAAGGTGCTTGACGGCAAGTCGGTGATTGCGCTCAACGGCGAGGAGCTGGCCGGCTTTTGCTACATCGAAACCTGGAGCGACAAAAAGTACGTCGCCAATTCAGGGCTGATTGTTGCGCCAGAATTTCGCAAATCTGGGCTGGCCAAGCGGATCAAGCGGGAGGTTTTTGAGCTTTCCCGAAAGCTCTTTCCTGATGCCAAGATTTTCGGCATCACCACCTCATTGGCGGTGATGAAGATCAACTCCGATTTGGGCTACAAGCCGGTGACGTTTTCCGAGCTGACGCCCGACGACACCTTCTGGAACGGCTGCAGCGCGTGTCCCAACTACGACATCCTGTCGCGGATGAACCGCCGCATGTGCCTTTGCACCGGCATGCTTTACGACCCCGAAGCCGACCCGGCGTTGCCGAGCGCGCTGCAAACCGCGCTTAACCTGGACTTCGACGACAAGAAAATATGATTCGAGCAATCCACCTTTTGCTGCTGGCGCTTGCGCTCTTAAGCAAAACGTCGCGGCCTACGCGGTGTTTGCATTTTTAGCGGCGCAATCGCGCGGCGATTTTGGTTTTGGACTGAAAGCGGTGGCCGAAAGCGCGCCCTGACCCCCGGTCAGGCAGGTTTTGTGAGGAGGGTATGAACTTTCGATGCTGCGTCGCAGCATCAATGTTCAGTTTGCCTACAGGCTTAGCATGGCTGGTGAGATGCAGCAACGCCCTGCGGCGGGAAAATATGTCCGTACAAATATGTTGCGTTGCATCATCGAAAGACGCTTTTTATTCGCATCGGCCCATTGACGGTGCCAAAAGTCACTGTTAGGTTTCGGCCCGCCTAGGGCAATAAGTGCCCAAATTTGGCAGACGATTCGCGATGAATCCGCCATTTGTACCCAGCCTGAGGAGACTGGGTGGAAGTGGCGGATTTGTCCGGACAAATTTCAGCTCAACACTTAACGAAGGGTGGGTCATAGTGAATAAGCTTGCAAAAGCAGTACGTCTGGCTTTAATCGCCGCGCTTTCAATCGGCGCGGTGAATGTTTACGCGCAGGTCGATAACTCCGGCCGTTTAGCGCCTGGTTTGGAAGAGCCCATCAGTTCAAAAGCGAACTATGACGCAGTGAAAACCGGAGAGGAGTTCACCTCGTTCATCGTTTATTACCGCGATAGTTCACCCGAGTCGCGCAGCCTGCGCTCACTGGATGTTTCACTCCAGGCAATCAGCGAGGTGCTGGGACAGAATCTGAGCTATGAGCGCACCGTGGCCACTGGCGGCGTGCTGATCAACATTGCCAACAAAGTCGCAGGCGAAGAAGCACGCGCCGTGCTGGACGCATTTGCGGCGCAAAAAGACGTTGAGTACATCGAGCCAAATGCGCGCGTAACCATCCGCTTGACGCCCAACGACACCCGCTACAGCGAGCAGTGGCACTATTTCGACAGCGTAGCGGGCATGAACCTGCCGGCGGCGTGGGATCTGGCAACCGGCACAGGAGTGACCGTGGCGGTGATCGATACCGGTATCACCGCGCACTCAGACTTGGCCGCCAACGTGGTGGCCGGTTACGACTTCATCTCGAGTGCCGCTGCAGCACGCGACGGCAACGGCCGTGATTCCAACCCGAATGATCAGGGCGATTGGTTCACCGGGTCTGAGTGCGGCGTCAGCTTCAACTCAAACTCGTCGTGGCACGGCACCCACGTCGCTGGCACGATTGCCGCCGTCACCAACAACGCCAGAGGTGTCGCCGGCGTTGCTTTCGGTGCCAAGGTGCAGCCGATTCGCGCGCTGGGCCGATGCGGTGGTTCACTCGCCGACATCGCTGACGCCATCATTTGGGCATCGGGCGGCACGGTCAGTGGCGTTCCCGCCAACGCAACGCCATCAAGGGTTATCAACATGAGCTTGGGCGGCGGCGGTGCTTGCGGTACCACGTATCAGAACGCGATCAACTCAGCCGTTGGGCGCGGCTCGGTCGTGGTGGTTGCTGCCGGCAACGAAAACCAAAACGCTTCCAACTCCCGCCCGGCGAACTGCTCGAACGTGATTGCCGTGGCTGCGCTGGACAGAGAAGGCAACCGCGCCAGCTATTCCAATTTTGGCGCCGTGATTGATATCGCTGCCCCTGGTGGCGAGACCGCAACGATTTCCAAAGGCGTGCTCTCTACGCTCAACACCGGCACCACCACGCCGGGATCGGAAACCTATGCGTTCTATCAGGGCACATCAATGGCGACACCGCATGTGGCCGGCTTGGCTGCATTGATGCTGTCGAGAAAAGCGATGACCCCGGCCGAAGTCGAGGCCTCAATGAAAGCCAACGTGCGCGCATTTGCGGGCTCGTGCTCGCAGTGCGGCGCGGGCATGGCCGATGCGTTGAAGACGATCCAATCGGTGACCGGTAGCACCGGTGGCGGTGGAACGCCCACAACCTTCACCAACACCAACAACTTCACGATCAACGACAACGCCACGGTGGACAGCCCGATCACGGTTTCCGGCCAAACCGGCAATGCATCGGCGACAACCCCGGTGGTGGTCAGAATCGTCCACAGCTATCGCGGTGACCTGCAGATCGATCTGGTCGCGCCCGATGGCACGCTGACGCGCTTGAAGAACTCCTCGGGTTCGGATGGTGCGGCGAACGTCAATGCGACCTACACCGTAAACCTCTCGACCAAGGCAAAAAATGGCCTCTGGAGACTGCGTGTGCGTGACATGTTCACGGGTGATACCGGCTTTATCGACGAGTGGTCGATCCGTCCGTAGAACTCTCCGCGCGGGTTTTTAATCCGCGTCTCAATACAACAACGCCCGGGATCTCCCGGGCGTTGTCGTTTGGGCGCTACCATCGGCACTCGTCTCTTAGCCCCGAGTTGCTGCATGCCCAAGATCCGTCGCGTCGAATTCCCCAAACACGACGCCCCACTGCGTGAAGACGTCAATCTGGTTGGACGAATCGTAGGAGAGATGCTGCGCGAGCAGCGCGGGGACGCCTTTCTGGCTCAAGTCGAAGACATTCGGCGCGCTGCGATCCATCGGCGCGAGCGCCCGCCACACGGCACCAATGCACTCAAGCGCCAGCTCACGGGCTTAAGCGAAAGCACAATCAGCGATCTCGCGCGCGCTTTTTCCGCGTATTTTCAGGTGGTCAACCTCGCCGAAAAGGTGCACCGCATCCGCCGCACGCGCGCTCACCAAGCGGCCGGCGAACCGGCGCAACCGGGCGGTTTGGTTGCCTTGCTTGCGCATTTCGAGCAGGAAAAAGTATCGCGCGAAGAGCTACGCGCGCTGCTGGCCGAGCTCAAGCTCGAACCCGTTTTTACCGCGCACCCGACCGAGGCCACCCGCCGCACCCTGCTGGAGAAAGACCAAGACATCGTGCGAGCGCTGGTGTCGCGGCTGGATCCGAGTCGAACCCCTGCTGAGGAGCAGCGCGCGATTTCGTGCGTGCGCATGGCGGTCACCGCCAGTTGGCAGACCGCAGATCAATCCTTTGAGCGCCCCTCGGTGATGGATGAGCTTGAGCACGTCCTGTTTTACTTCAGCGATGTGCTTTATCGGGTGGTTCCGGTGCTTTACGAAGGCTTGAACGCCGCGCTTCGCGGAACCGCCGGTGAGGGGCTTGAGATTCCCAATTTGCTTCAGTTTGCGTCCTGGGTTGGCGGCGACATGGACGGCAACCCGAATGTGGGCGCGGAGTCGATCAAAGAAGCGCTCAAGGTTCAAAACGACACCGTGCGCGGCTTATACCGTCGCGATGTGGCCAAGCTCAAACGCAACCTGAGCATGAGTCTGTCAAGAATCAGCGTCAGTCCAGCCTTGCTTGGGCGCAACGAAGAACTGGCGCGGCGTTTCCCCGATGCCCTAAAAGCGCTCAAGGCACGTCATCAGGGCATGCCGTATCGGCGCCTGCTGCACGTGATGGAAAGCCGCTTGGCGCAGCCGGATTCTTGCCCCGCGGTGGAGGAGTTGTTAGATGACCTAAGACTCATTGCGCACAGTCTCTCAGAGCACGCTGGTGTGCATGCCGGCTTGCAGCCGGTGCAACGTTTGCTCAGGCGCGTTGAAACCTTCGGGACGCATTTGGCAACCCTGGACGTGCGTCAAGACTCACGCGTGCACGCCCGCGCGCTCAGCGAACTGCTCGGCGACTCGGCGTGGGCCGCTCGCCCTGATGCCGAGCGCTTGGCGCGCTTGGAGGCATTTCTCAGCAGTGATGAAGCCGTGCGAGCCGAGGATGTTTCGGAGGAAACTCAGTCGGTATTGGCGGTGTTCCAAGCGATCACCGCAAGCCAGCGGCGCTACGGAGCGGCGGCGATTGGACCGTACATCATCAGCATGGCGCGCGGTGCAGCCGATGTCTTGGCGGTGTTGGCGCTGGCGCGCATTGCCGCCGCTGCTGCCGTCCCAATCGCGCTGGATGTCGCGCCGCTTTTTGAGACCGTAGAAGACTTAAACCATGCCGCCGCGATCTTAAACGAGCTGATCAAGTCGCCGGTCTACCAAGATCATCTGACATCTCGCGGCAAGCGCTGGGTGGTGATGGTGGGCTACTCGGACTCCAATAAAGACGGTGGCCTGGCGGCCGCGCGTTGGGCACTCCAGCGCGCACAGGTCGAACTGGTGGAAACGCTGCGCAACAGCGGGCTGCACCTGACCATCTTTCACGGGCGCGGTGGCTCGGTTTCGCGTGGGGGTGGAAAAACCGAACGCGCTGTGATCGCCGCACCGCGCGGCTCGGTAAAAGGGCGTTTGCGGGTGACCGAACAAGGCGAGGTGATTCAACAGAAATATGGATTTCGGGCCATTGCTGTGCGCAATCTTGAGCAGACTCTGGCCGCGATTGCGCGGGCAACCGTGCGCCCACGCCCGGCCGAGCCGCGCGAGGAGCGCTGGCGCGAGATGATGAGCGTGATCGCCGCCCACAGCCGTGCGCACTACCGCGATCTGGTCTATCAAACGCCTGAGTTTTATGACTATTTCCGCGCGGCAACCCCGATCGACGTGATCGAGCAGCTCAAAATCGGCTCGCGTCCGGCGGCGCGCGGAACCCGCGTTGGGATTGATTCGCTGCGCGCGATTCCGTGGGTGTTCGCGTGGTCCCAATCAAGGCATGGCTTGCCCGGGTGGTTTGGGATTGGCTGTGGATTGGAGGCGGCGATGACCCAGTTTGGCTTTGCCGCGGTGCAGGACATGGTGGCCGATTGGCCGTTTTTGGCAACGCTGCTGGACGATGTAGAAATGGTTCTAGCCAAGTCGGACCTGCGCATTGCCGCGCACTATTCGGCGCTGGCTTTGGATCATCACGCGCTGATCTTTCCGCGTATCGAGCGGGAGTTTCTGCTCACCCATGAGCTGATCCTTAAACTCCGCGGCGAAGACGAACTGTTGGCCGCTGACCACAAGCTGCGCCGCACAATCCGCTTGCGCAATCCCTACATTGACCCGCTTAGCTTTTTGCAAATTGATTTATTGACCCGCTGGCGCAGCCGCGGGCGGCCACAAGACGACACTCTGCGCGCGCTGCTCTCAACCGTGCACGGCATTGCCCAGGGGCTGCAAAACACCGGCTGATTGCTCAGGTGTTGTCGCGATAGTCGCGCGCGCGGCGGTTGATCAGGCTGCGCGCGGCGGCTGGCGGCAGCAGCCGCATCAGCGCGGCGATCGCGCGGTTGGTCCGACCCGCCACATGCACGGGCTGCCCCGACTGCACGGCGTCGATGCCTTCCTCGACCACGTCCTGCGCCGACATCCACATGCGCTTGGACATTTTCGAGACGGTGGCGCGGGTGCCGGTCACGTCGTGAAATTCTGAATAGGTGAATCCGGGGCAGAGCGCACAGGTATTGACGCCCTGCGCCGCGTATTCCGCGTGCAGCGATTCCGAAAAGCGGATCAAGAAGGCTTTGGATGCGCCATACAGCGTGTGTCCGGCTGAACCCGGCACCAGTCCTGCCAGCGAAGCCACGTTAATAATGCGACCGTAGCCGCGTTCGACCATCTGCGGCAGCAGGAGATAGCTCATCTTGAGCACGCTTTCGACGAGCACCCGCATGAACGCTTCGTGGGTGGCCCAATCGGGCTTGAGAAACTTTCCAGGCACGCCATAACCCGCGTTGTTGACGAGGATATCAACCGCAAGCGCCGCCTTGTTAAGCTCGGCAAACAGCCGATCACAGGCATCCACTTCCGCAAGATCGGCGCTGAAAACAGTGACCTCAACGCCGTGTTTGCTCCGAAGCTCGGCGGCAAGCGCATCCAAGCGGTCCACTCGGCGTGCCGTCAGCACCAGATTGAATCCGCGCCGCGCCAGGTTTTCTGCAAACGCCTTGCCAATGCCGGCTGAGGCGCCGGTAATCAATGCTGTTCGTGCCATTACAATGCCCTGTGATCAATTGATGGCGCGACTGTAACCGAAGCCCGTCGCGGCTTTTACGGCACAATGTTGGGCTGACAAATTAACCTGAGTAAAACCCCGATGCGCATGCCTTGGTTGGGTGGAAACTGGAAGATGAACGGCGACTTGGCGCTGGTTGCCGCTTATCGCAGCCGATTCGAGGCTTTCGATCCGGCTGTTGAGGTCTGCGCTATCCCCGCATTCCCGTATCTTCAGGCGTTTTCAGGTCATGCGCGGCTGCGGCTTGGCGCGCAAGACCTGAGCGCGGAGGCGAGCGGTGCGTTCACCGGCGAGGTCAGCGCAGGCATGCTCAAAGAGTTCAATGTTGAGTACGTTTTGGTTGGCCACTCCGAACGGCGCACGCTGTATGCGGAATCCAACGCATTGGTCGCCCGCAAGTTCCTATGCGCTTACCAAAGTGGGCTCAAACCGGTGCTGTGCGTGGGTGAAAGCCTTGCGCAGCGCGAAGATGGCCAGACCGAGGCGTTGATCAGTGCGCAGCTGGATGCAGTTCGGGCGCAGGTGCCGCCCGAGGCTTGGTCGAACGCGGTGATCGCCTACGAACCAATTTGGGCGATTGGCACAGGCAAGACCGCCAGCCCGGAACAAGCGCAATCGGTCCATCGATTCATACGTGACAAACTGCGCGGCTTCGATGATAGACTTATGGGCTCCCAACGAATCGTCTATGGCGGATCGGTCAAGGGGTCCAATGCAGCTTCGTTGTTCAGCCAGCCCGACATTGACGGCGCTCTGGTTGGCGGCGCTAGCCTGAACGTAGAAGAATTTTTGTTGATTGCGAATGCCCTCGCGCAACGCCATCTCGGTTGACACTGATGTTTTTTGAAACGACGTTGAAAGTGGTGCAGGTGCTGGTCGCACTGACGATGATTGGGTTCATCCTGGTGCAGCGTGGTTCGGGTGCGCAAGCGGGCTCCGGCTTTGGAGCTGGCGCCTCGGGTACGGTTTTTGGCGCACGCGGTGCGGCCTCTTTTTTGACTCGCGCCACGGCAGTTTTAGCAACGGTTTTTTTCATCGTGAGCCTGGTGATGGCGGTTTACACCGCACGTACCGGCATCAAGCCCATGGAAGCCGCTGACGATCTGGGCATCATGAGTTCAGTGGTTGAGCCGGATAAAGCGCTGATCGACGTGCCAAGCGCGGTGAAACCAGACGCGCCGACGGCCACACCGGACGCGGTTCCTGCAGCACCGGAGAAACCGCCAGAAGCTGCGGCTCCAGCGGCAGATCAAGGCAAGGAGTCGGGCGAGCAGCCCAAGGGTTCAAAATAGTTTTTAGCCTCAAGAAAAAAATGCCGACGTGGTGGAATTGGTAGACACGCTACTTTGAGGTGGTAGTGGGGCAACCCGTGACGGTTCGAGTCCGTCCGCCGGCACCAATCACAAACGGCCGCTTCAAGCGGCCGTTTTTTTGCCTGTTTGCCGCGCCGTGCGCGCGGAAAACACGTAACTTTTTCTTTGCTCAAGTAAACTGATCCTCCGTCCAACCCGACCTTCAGGCGCACTCTCATCGTGCTGAGCCAATATCTTCCTATTGCGGTTTTTCTGGTCGTCGCCACCGCTATTGGCGTGATCTTGCTGACAGTGGGATCAATCCTCGGCCCACGCGCCGGAAACGCAGAAAAAAATGCCCCGTACGAATGTGGGTTCGAAGCATTCGAAGACGCGCGCATGAAGTTTGACGTGCGTTACTACCTTGTTGCGATCTTGTTCATCGTGTTTGATCTGGAAATCGCATTCCTTTTTCCATGGGCGGTTGTGCTGGAAGAGCTGGGGGTGGTCGGGTTGGTCTCTATGTCGATGTTTTTGTTTGTACTGGTCGTGGGCTTTGTCTACGAAGCGAAAAAAGGTGCACTTGAATGGGATTAGTTGATGACATTCTGCGGCCCGATGGCGATGACGCGCTCGCTGAACGCGGCTTTATCACCACCAACGTCGATGCGCTGGTGAACTGGGCACGTACCGGTTCAATGTGGCCAATGACTTTCGGTTTGGCCTGCTGTGCGGTCGAAATGATGCAGGCCGGCGCCGCACGCTACGACCTTGATCGATTCGGCGTGGTTTTTCGCCCCAGCCCGCGGCAGTCTGACGTGATGATCGTCGCCGGCACGCTGGTCAATAAGATGGCCCCAGCACTGCGTAAGGTTTACGAGCAAATGCCGGATCCAAAGTGGGTGATCTCGATGGGTTCGTGTGCAAACGGCGGCGGCTACTACCACTATTCCTACTCGGTGGTTCGCGGCTGTGACCGGATCGTGCCGGTGGATATTTACGTGCCGGGTTGCCCGCCCACGGCAGAAGCGCTGATCTACGGCATCATCCAGCTGCAGAACAAAATCAAGCGCACCAACACCTATCTTCGGGGTTGACCATGGCCGAAATCGAAACGCTGGCGCAAAAGCTCAAAGCGCGCTTTGCAGACAAGGTGCTGCGCGTCTCAGAGGCGTACGGCGAGACCGCCTGCGACATCGCGCCTGAGCACTACGTGGCCGTCTGTCGCGTGCTGCGCGATGACGAATCTTTCCATTTCGAGCAGTTGCTTGATCTGTGCGGGGTTGACTATCTGAGCTTCGGGGATGCCGAATGGGACACCACGCAGTATTCCAGCGAAGGCTATTCGCGCGGCGTTGAATCCGAAGGTGCGGGCCGCTTCAATTGGAGCGATCGACCGGAAAATGACGCGGCGCCGAACCGCTTTGCCGCCGTCTTGCAGCTTTTGTCGATCAAGCGCAATCACAGGCTGCGGGTCCGGATTTTTTGCAGCGACCCCGGCTTTCCGCTGCTGCCGTCGATCGTCGATATTTGGAACAGCGCCAACTGGTACGAACGCGAGGCCTTTGATCTCTTCGGCATTTTGTTCGAAGGGCATCCCGACCTTCGCCGCCTGCTCACCGATTACGGTTTTGTCGGGCATCCTTTCCGCAAGGATTTCCCGCTGATCGGCAACGTTGAAGTGCGCTTCGATCCGATTAAAGGGCGCGTGGTCTACGAACCGGTCTCGATTGAACCGCGCGTGCTGGTCCCGCGCGTGGTGCGTAGCGATTCCAGGCATTTGCCGGGCTAGAGGGTTATATGCAGGAAATTCGCAACTACACGATGAATTTCGGACCGCAGCATCCGGCCGCGCATGGCGTGCTGCGCCTGATTCTGGAGCTCGACGGCGAGGTCGTGATGCGCGCTGATCCGCACATCGGCCTCCTCCATCGCGGCACCGAAAAGCTGGCGGAATCGAAACCATACAACCAGTCGATTGGCTATATGGACCGCCTCGATTACGTGTCGATGATGTGCAACGAGCACGCTTACGTGCTGGCCATCGAAAAACTGCTGGGAGTGACACCGCCTGAGCGCGCGCAGTGGATTCGAACGCTGTTCGACGAAATCACGCGCATCTTAAATCACCTCATGTGGATTGGCTCAAACGCACTCGATCTGGGTGCGATGAGCATGTTTTTGTATGCATTTCGCGAGCGCGAACACCTGATGGACTGCTATGAAGCCGTCTCTGGCGCACGCCTGCATGCCACGTACTACCGGCCGGGTGGCGTCTACCGCGACTTGCCCGAACGCATGCCCAAGGCGAAAGAATCGCCCTGGACCAAGGGCAAGAATCTCGCCGCCGCGAACGCGTGGCGCGAAGGCTCGATGCTCGATTTTCTCGACGCCTTTGTGAAAGACTTTGCGGGCAAGGTGGACGAATACGAGACCTTGCTCACCGACAACCGCATTTGGAAGCAGCGCACCGTCGGTATTGGCGTGGTCACGCCCGAGCGCGCGCTGCAGCTGGGATTCACCGGGCCCATGCTGCGCGGCTCAGGCATTGCCTGGGATTTACGCAGAAAACAGCCCTATGCCAAGTATGACCAGGTCAAATTCGAAATTCCGGTTGGCGTCAACGGCGACTGCTACGACCGCTATTTGGTTCGCGTGGAAGAAATGCGCCAAAGCAACGCGATCATCAGCCAGTGCGTAGACTGGTTGCGCCGTCATCCGGGCCCGGTCGCGATTTTGAATTACAAGGTGATTCCGCCATCCCGTGAAGAAATGAAAGAAGACATGGAAGCGCAGATCCATCATTTCAAACTGTTCACCGAGGGCTATACCACGCCGCCTGGCGAGGTTTATGCAGCGGTAGAAGCGCCCAAGGGAGAATTCGGCGCCTACCTGATCTCCGATGGTGCGAACAAGCCGTTTCGCGTGCACCTGCGTGCGCCCGGCTTTGCGCACCTATCGAGCATGAATGAAATGGTGCAGGGACATATGTTGTCCGACGTGGTCGCCATCATTGGCACGCAAGATATTGTGTTTGGCGAGATTGACCGATAATGGCAGCGCAAAATCAACTAAAAAGAAGCAGGTTCGACATTGAGCGTGTTCGCGACATTGATCCGCTGCTTGCTCTGAGCGACGTCACGCGAGCGACCATCGAACACTGGCGCCAGAAGTTTCCGAAAGATCGCCAGCGCTCGGCGCTGATTCAAGGCCTGATGGCTGCGCAAACCCAGAACGGCGGCTGGCTCAACGACGAAATGATCACCGCGGTTGCGCGCTATCTTGAATTGCCGCCTGCGTATGGCTATGAAGTCGCGAGCTTTTATTCAATGTTCGACCTCAAGCCGGTCGGCCGGCACAAGGTGGCGATATGCACGAATATTTCGTGCATGCTGTCCGGCGCCGATGACATCGTCAAATATGTTGAGAATAAATTGGGCTGTCAACTCGGGCAAACCACCGCCGATGGCCGGATCACCCTCAAGATTGAGGAAGAATGCCTCGCCGCCTGCGTGCAAGCCCCGATGATGATGGTTGACGGCCATTACCACGAATACCTGACCCCCGAGAAAGTTGATGCAATCCTCGACGATCTCAAGTAAAGGCTAAATACAAAGATGAGTTACGGTCCAATTCCGCAAGAACACAATGTGGTTTTCAATACGCTGCATTTTGATCAACCGTGGACGCTTGAGAGTTACCTGAAAGCGGGCGGTTACCAGGCCTGGCAAAAGATTTTAAGCGAAAAGCCTGATCGCGCCGCAGTTATCGATCAAGTCAAAGCCAGCGCATTGCGCGGCCGCGGCGGCGCTGGTTTTCCGACCGGATTGAAATGGTCGTTTATGCCGCGCAATGCACCGGGTCAGAAATATATTCTGTGCAACTCTGATGAATCTGAGCCCGGAACCTGCCACGATCGCGATATTCTGCGCTACAACCCGCATGCGGTGATTGAGGGCATGGCCATCGGCGCTTATGCGATGGGCGCGACGATTGGCTACAACTATTTGCGCGGCGAATTTTACCATGAACCTTTCGAGCGCTTCGAAGGCGCGGTGCAGGAAGCCTATGCAGCGGGCTGGCTGGGCAAAAACTTGCTCGATTCAGGCGTTGACTTCGACTTGTACGTGGCGCTCGGCGCGGGCGCCTACATCTGCGGCGAAGAAACCGCGCTGATGGAATCTTTGGAAGGCAAAAAGGGCCAGCCGCGTTTTAAACCGCCGTTTCCGGCCAATTTCGGCATCTACGGCAGACCGACCACGATCAACAACACGGAAACCTTCGCGTCTGTGCCGGCGATCATGCGCAATGGCGGGGAGTGGTTCTTAAACTTGGGCAAGCCCAACAACGGCGGGCCCAAGGTCTTCTCGGTATCTGGCCACGTGAACAAGCCCGGTAACTTTGAAGTTCGTCTTGGCACCCCGTTTAAGGACTTGCTGGAGCTCGCCGGCGGCATGCGCAATGGGCACAAACTCAAAGGCGTAATTCCCGGTGGCTCGTCGATGCCGGTGCTGCCTGCTGATGTGATGATGAACATCAGCATGGATTACGACGCGCTGCAAAAAGCCGGCTCCGGCTTGGGTTCGGGCGCGGTGATCGTGATGGATGAGACCACCTGCATGGTGCGCACTCTCAAAAGAATCAGCCGTTTTTATTACGCTGAGAGCTGCGGTCAATGCACGCCGTGCCGCGAAGGCACCGGCTGGCTGTATCGCATGCTCTGTCGCATCGTCGATGGCAAAGCCGTCATGGACGATCTGCATATGCTGAAGCAGGCCGCCGGTCAAATTGAAGGACACACCATCTGTGCCTTCGGTGAGGCCGCAGCTTGGCCGGTGCAGGGCATGTTGAAGCAGTTTTGGCCAGAATTTGAGTATTACATCCAGCACAAGCGCTCGATCATCGACGACGGCGTGAGCTTGAAGGCAGCATAAGTTATGAGCGCACAACCGATCCAACCGACCACGCCTCCAGATATGGTCAACATCGAGATCAACGGCCAGGCCCTGCAGGTGCGCAGGGGCTCGATGATCATTGAGGGCGCCGACAAGGTCGGGATTCCCATTCCGCGCTTTTGCTACCACGACAAGCTGCCGATTGCCGCGAACTGCCGCATGTGTCTGGTTGACGTTGAAAAAATGCCCAAGCCGCAGCCGGCGTGTGCAACGCCGGTGATGGAGGGGATGAAAGTCTTCACCCACAGCAAGCGCGCGGCCGATGCGCAGCGCAACGTCATGGAATTCTTGCTAATTAACCATCCGCTTGATTGCCCGATTTGCGATCAAGGCGGTGAATGCGAACTGCAAGACTTAGCAGTCGGCTACGGTCGCTCGGTCAGTCGATTCACCGAGCGCAAGCGCGTGGTGGCGGACGAGAATCTGGGCTCACTGATTTCAACCGACATGACCCGCTGCATCCTGTGCACGCGCTGCGTGAGGTTCCTTGATACGGTGGCCGGCACTCACGAATTGGGCGGCATGGGGCGTGGCGAAAGCACGGAGATTTCGACCTACATCGGCATGTCGATTGAATCGGAACTCTCCGGCAACATCATTGACGTGTGTCCGGTCGGCGCACTGACCAACAAGCCCTTTCGCTTTCGCGCGCGCCCCTGGGAGCTGATCGCGAAGGAATCAATCGGCACGCACGACGCGCTCGGTGGCAACCTTTGGCTGCACACCCGCCGCGGCGAAATTCTGCGTTTGGTGCCGCGCGACAACGAGGCGCTGAACGAGTGCTGGGCAAGCGATCGCGATCGCTATTCCTTCCAGGGGCTGTACGCAGACGACCGCGCGCGCGCGCCCATGGTCCGACGCGACGGCGTCTTGGTCGAAACCGATTGGGAGACCGCGCTCAACGTAGCGGCGAGTGGCTTGGCTGCGGCTGTTAAAACGCACGGGGCCGAACAGCTCGGCTGTTTGCTGTCGCCGCGCACCTCCAATGAAGTGGGTATGTTGCTGGCGCGCTTGGTCCGTGGACTCGGGTGCGACAACATCGACCATCGGCTGCGCCAGCTCGATCCAGTGAGCGAGCCCCCGGGCCTCAACATGCGCGTCCAGGACATAGAAAGCCTAGATCGCTTGCTCCTGATCGGCTGCAACATTCGCCATGAAATTCCGCTGCTCGGTCACCGCGTGCGCAAGGCTTGGCGCCGCGGCGCCAAGATCATGGCAATCAATCCGATCGACTTTGAGTTCAGTTTTGAATTAGCCGCCAAACGCATTGTTCCACCGCAGCAGACGGCGCCTGAATTGGCTGCCCTGATCAAGCACCTGGGTTTGCCGACAGACGGCTTGGCGCAGCCGCTTAAGGACCTGGTTGCAGCGGCGAAGGTCAGCGCGGCAACTGAGCAAATGGGTGCGTGGCTCAGCAGCGGCGAGAGCCGCGCACTGCTGCTTGGCGAACTCGCCATCCGCGCCGCCGATGCGAACGTGCTGCACACGCTGGCCCATCTGATTGCCGCACACACCAACGCCAAGCTTGCGCTATTGCCGGAAGGCGCGAACGGCCTGGGTCTGTGGCGCATGGGCGCCGTGCCGCAAAGCGGCGGGCTTGATGCAGTCGCGCAAATCACG
>Ga0105047_10005108_pt1 | contig 22668 bp, 16 predicted proteins | sample MAT04_FD_78384 | JGI IMG/M metagenome (GOLD analysis project Ga0105047, IMG submission 78384) | Freshwater microbial communities from Lake Fryxell liftoff mats and glacier meltwater in Antarctica - MAT-04 (megahit assembly) | ecosystem: Environmental > Aquatic > Freshwater > Ice > Liftoff... | reverse complement strand
TTTCAGTCACCACGCGACCGAGACGGTGAGATTTCAAAAATAGCTTGATGATGAAGGCGATGTTGGTTTGCACTTCGCCGTGGCGAAATCCGGGTGGAGGCATGAATTCGATCTCCCCTCTCACGAGTTCGTATTTCCCGTCTTCGAACTCTTCCGTCAGGAAAAACTCATCCGCCGTCATCGACTTGGTGGCCACGGTTGACATGCTTGATCCTCCTGTGAATTTCCAAATTATACCTTACCAACATCCTTCCATTGGTGCGTCTTCGCCGACTCTAGCACGGCGTCGAGCACCAGTTGCGTTTCGAGTGCATCGCGGAACGTGGGGCTAGCTGGCTTACCGGTGCTTAGCCCTTGGAGGAAGTCCGCGACCTGGTGCGTGAAGCTGCTGTCATAGCCGATGGCCAGACCCGGAACCCACCAGTTGGCCATGTACGGGTGATCCGGGCTGTTGTCGGTCACGTGGATACTTTTCCAACCGCGGATGGCGCTGTCGTCTTTGTAATCGAATATTTGCAAGCGGTGCAGGTCGTGCAGATCCCACAACAGCGACATGTTCTCGCCGTTGATTTCGAGCGTGTATTGCGCCTTGTGGCCACGGGCGTAGCGGGTGCTCTCGAAGTTGGCCAAGCTGCCGTTGGCGAACTTCCCGAAGAAGATGCAAGCGTCGTCGATGGTCACTTGCTCCATCTTCCCGGTCAGCGTGTGCTGGCGTTCCTTCACGAAGACTTCCGTCATCGCGCAGACGCTGCTCAGGCTGCCATTGAACCAGAGAGCGGTGTCGATGCAGTGGGCCAGCAAATCTCCGGAGACGCCGGCACCGGCGGCGGCGGCGTCCAAGCGCCACAGTCCTTGGCCGCCTTGCGGCAGGTCGGATTTGATCGTCCAATCTTGGAGAAACTTGGCCCGGTAGTGGAAGATCTTGCCGAGCCGGCCTTCGTCGATGAGCTTCTTGGCCAAGCTCACGGCGGGGATGCGCCGGTAGTTGTACCAGACCATGTTGGCGACGCCGGCCTTCTCGACGGCGTCGACCATCGTCCGCCCCTCGGCGGCGTTCATCGCCAACGGCTTTTCGCACAGGATCATCTTCCCGGCTTTCGCCGCCGTGATCGAAATCTCCGCGTGCAGGTTATTCGGCACGCAAATATCGACGGCGTCGATGTCCGGCCGGGCGATCAGTTTCTTCCAGTCGGTCTCGATGCCCGCGTAGCCCCACTGCTCGGCGAAGGCTTGGGCCTTGGCCGCATCGCGGGCGCAGACGGCTTGAAGGATCACCTCGTAATCCGACGGGAAGAATTGGCCGACCTGCTTGTAGGCATTCGTGTGGGCGCGCCCCATGAAGCCGTAGCCGATCATACCGACGCGGAAAGGTTTTTTGGCCATCGGACGGGAACCTCGGAGGAGTAAGAGAGCATCAGGTTGGTTTTTTGAGGCGATCGAGCTTGGCGAAAATATCGGCCATCGGGAGTTGGAAACCCGGCAGAACCGCCCCGCCATCGAGCGTCCCCGACGGGTCGATTTTTTCGAAAGTTGTCGCCGCCGAGTAGGACTTCGCCGTCCGACTCGGCGGGTCGATCACCCAGACGAGTTGGACACCGAGGGAAAAGAATTCGCCGAGCTTTCGGTTGATCTCTTTGGGGGTGTTCGAATCGCTCAGCACTTCGATCGCCAGAGCCGGGATGATCGACCAGATGGCTTCGTCCGGACACTCACCGTCGGGAAACGCAGTCCACGGGATAAAACTCACATCGGGGTACCGGACATTTCCATGGAGCATTCGGAATGGACCGTCGGCTCCGGAAATCAGTCCGAGGTCGTGGGCGTCCACGAAGTTGTTGATCCGGGTGGCGATGGCGATGGCCAAAATCGCTTCCAACGTTCCCACGGCTTTTTCCACCAGAGTGCCATCGACCAGTTCGTACATCCGCTTGTTCCCGCCGTCGAGGTGGCGGATCACATCCGCTTCCGTGGCGGTGCCGGGAGGCGGGTCCATGCGGATCCGATGCAGCGGCACGAACCCCAGGCGTTCGTGCAGGTCGGCGACGGTCTCCGGGGCGTCGAGTGCGATCATCGATGACCTCGATTACTTTTTTTCCGGGGTCGCGTACAAGTCGTACACGGCCTTGGCGATCTTGGCAATCGTCACTTGTGCAGCATTGTCGAGCACCCAACGCGTGTCGTCGTTCTCGCTGGTGAGGATGCAAAACGCGACCGGGATTCGTTTCTTCTTGTCGGCGGGGTCGGGGACATACATCAAGCCGGCTTCGGTGCGGGCCTTGGTGACGGCGCCGGTTTTATGGGCGATCACCGTCCCCGCAGGCAGGAGTCGGACGGCCATCTCTTTATCGTCGTTGGCTTTCATGTGCCCGAGCATGGTTTCGCAAGCCGCGGGCGAAACGAGCTTTCCCGCGTGTAGCATTTCGATCAATTTCAAGGTTTCGTTTGCAGTCGTGGAGCCGAGTCCGTATTTTTCCGTGCGGGCTTTGTCGATGCTCGTGGTGCTACCCCGGTACACTTTGGCGTTGATGAGGGTTTCTTTCAAACCCAGTTTGGCCATGCGGTCGTTGATCGCCCGGATGCCGACGGCGTCGAGCACCATGTTGGTAGCGGTATTATCGCTGAAGACTATCATCAACCGGATCGCATCTTTCAAAGGGAACGCCGCGCCGTCCGAAAAGTGGTCGGTCAGAATTCCGGCACCCGGGACTTTATCCTCGGCCTTCAGAGTGAGCGTTTGATCGAGCTTCACTTTCTTAGCTTCGGCTTGCTCGTACGCTTCGATCATCACCGCGAGTTTGATCAAACTCGCGGTGGGCATCACGTCGTCGCCGCGCAATTGATACGACTCGCCCGTGGCCAGGTTTTTCACCGCGAGCGCGATCTTCCCTTTGTGAGCCTCAGCTATCGGCAGAATCGCTTTCTCGAGCGCACTCGGTTCGGCACCGCGAATTGCGCCGATAAGGGTGAGCAAGGAGCTGGCGACCAGACATTTCGAAATCACGGGAATCTCCGGGTTACGCGGCGGCGTACTTCTCGCGCAATGTATCCATGTATTGGGCAGAATGTTATTCCGGCGGAGCAACCGGTTCGGTGAAGAGTTCAGCGAGGGGCAAGGCGAAACCCGGAAGAACACTCTCGGCCGTCAAGATATCAACGGATGTGAGGAGTTCCACTGCTCCGTCCAAGCGGTGAACCTCGGCGGTTTCGCGATCCGGATCGATGATCCAGATCACTTCGACGCCGAGCTTTTGATACTCTTGAACCTTTATCTCCATCTCTTGGACGGTGTTATCTTCGCTGAGGACCTCGACCGCCAATCCGGGGATCACATCCCAAACCGCCGATTTCGGCATCCGGCGTTCGGGAAGGTTCCGCCAAGGGGTGAAGGTGACATCGGGCATGCGGACGTTGCGGGCCATCATGCGATACATACCGTCTGCGCCCGTGAGGATGCCCCGATTATTGCCCTTTAAGTAGATGAAAATTGCTCCGACGATCGAGGCGGCTAAAAACGATTCACGCGATCCCACGGTTTTTTCCAAAAGGACTCCGTCCACGAGCTCGAACAACCGTTTGGGTTCGCCCTCCTGATAGCGTATGACATCTTCTTCCGTCGCGAGACCGGGCGGCGGAACCATGCCGATGCGGTCGAGCGGCACGAACCCAAGGCGTTCGTGCAAGTCGGCCATCGTTTCGGGCGGGTCGCTGAACTTGACGATCATGGTCGATCCTTACGCCGCGGCGTACTTCTCGCGCATCTTATCCAAATACTTCTTGCTCTGCGCCGTCACGTCCCAGGCGTTGGGCCAGAAGCACAAATCGACGCACCACCAATCGCTCGGGATGCCCGCGGCCCGGATCGCCGGGATAAGTTCGTCGAAGTTCAAATGCCCCGTGCCGAACGGGTTGTGCGTGCTCGTGTTGTGCTCGTTGAGGCTGCCGTCGCTGTCGATGACGTGCACGTGGTTGATCGTGCCCTTCAACTGGGCCAGCAGTTCCATCGCCCCACCCGGCAGAACTTCCTTCGTACCCGTCTGGTTCGCGCCGATGCCCGCGCACATGTGAGCGTGGCAGGTGTCGTAGAGCACGCCGAAGTTGGCGTTCCCCTTGGTACGCACCGCGTTCACGAGCGTCACGATTTCAGATGGCTTGTTGAAGACGAACCCCGGCTCGAACTCCCAGCAGACGTTCAGGCCGTAGTCCGCGGCGATCTTGGCGGACTTGTCCCAGACGCCAACGAACCGGTCGAAGCCTTTCTCGGCTCCGAGCTTCTTTCCTTCGACATCGTCGGTGAAGTACGTCGGCGCGAGGACGGTGTCGACGCGGATCGTCTTGGCGTCGAGTTCCGAGGCGAAGGCGCACCAGCCGAGGAAGGCGGTGAGGTAGGCCGACGGGATTTCGTCGACGATGCTGACGCCGGGAGTTTTGAATGCCCAGAGGTCGACGGCGATGCCCGAGAGGGCCAAGCCGTGATCGGCGATTTCTTTCTTGAGCTTCGCCCGGCTCGCCTTGGTCGGGTGCGACGCCGGGCTGGGGTGCGGGCCGAAGCTGCCGAGTTCGACGCCGTCGTACCCGAGGTCCTCGAGCTTGTGCAAGATGGTGTGGAAGTCGTTCGTCGGCACTTCTTGATTGAAGATGTACGCCCATGTGCCGATGGAGATGCGTGCCTTGGCCATCGAGAAACCTCGCAGGAGTCGGGGGGGAGGAACGACGGGAATGTTGTATACCCGACGGCCCGGAGTTGAAGGCGTAAGCGTCAGGCCAAGATTGGGCGGATGACCGAGCCGTGGACGTCGGTGAGCCGGCGATGGATGCCGTTGTGATAGAACGTCAGCCGTTCGTGATCGAGCCCGAGGATGTGCAGGATCGTGGCGTGCAGGTCGTAGATGGTCGTGACGCCTTCGACTGCGGCTTGCCCGAATTCGTCGGTGGCGCCGTGGCTCATCCCGGCCTTCACCCCGGCCCCCGCGAGCCAGACGGTGAACCCCTTCGGGTTGTGGTCGCGGCCGCTCGCCCCTTTTTGGAACGTCGGCATCCGGCCGAATTCCGTCACCCAGACGACGAGCGTGTCCTTCAATAATCCGGTGCGTTTGAGGTCGTTCAGCAGCGCCGCGCACGGTCCGTCGAAGATCGGAGCGTGGATCGAATATTGATCCTTGAGCGCCTTGTGCCCGTCCCAATTGCCGACGCCTTCGCCCATGGCGTAGGAGCCGTTGAAAAGTTGGACGAAGCGCACGTCGCGCTCGAGCAACCGGCGGGCGAGTAGGCAGTTGCGGGCGAACCCGGCCTTCACCTTGTCCGCGTCGCCAGTGCCGTATTCCTCGTGGACCGACTTCGGTTCTTTCGTCAGGTCGGCGACTTCCTTCGCCTTCAATTGCATCTTGGCCGCGAGTTCGTGGCCGGCGATGCGGGCGGCCAGATCGGTGTCGCCGGGTCGGGCTTTGAGGTGCTCTTCGTTCAGCATCTTCAAATAGTCGCGGGTCGCGGAGTCGGTCGCTTCCGAGATCGCCGCCGGCCGGATCAAATTCGGCAGCGGTTTGTCGGCGGAGAAGGGCGTCCCTTGGAACACGGCCGGGAGAAAAGCGCTGCCCCAATTATTGGGGCCGACCTGCGGGACGCCGCGCGGATCGGGAATGGCGACGAACGCCGGAAGGTCGGCGCAGACGCTGCCGAGGGCGTAGCTAACCCAAGCCCCGGCGCTCGGGAACCCGTCGAGCGTGAAGCCGGTGCTCATCTGATTCTCGGCCGGGCCGTGCGTATTGCTCTTGGCGGTCATGCCGTGCAAAAAGCAGAGGTCGTCGGCGAACTCGGCGAGCTTCGGGAAAAGATCGGAGAGCATCTTCCCGGACTTCCCGCGCGGCTTGAACTTCCACAGCGGCTTCGTGAGGTTGCCGTTCTCCCCTTGGAACGTGACGAGTTTGGAATTCCCCGGCAGCGGTTGGCCGTCCCGCTTAATCAACTCCGGTTTGTAATCGAAGCTGTCGAGGTGGCTGACGGCGCCGGAACAGAAGATCGTCAGGACGCGCTTGGCCTTGGCCGCATGATGCGGCGCCCGCGGGGCCAGCGGCGCATCCGGCCGGATGATCGGCGCGATGGCCGATTTCTCATTCGCCTCGGCGAGCAACGCCGCGAGCGCGATCCCGGCAAGTCCACTCCCCGCATCGGTGAGGAACGTGCGTCGGTCGAGGAAGCTACGGGCGAACGGAGTGAGGGGCATGGCGGGATGGCTCCGAGCTTCTTGTGTTTAAGTAGATCCTATTCTCCATCATGCCATATGCGCACCGGATGCACCACGAATGAGCTATTGAGGATGTCGCAAGGATTCTTGGAATTTCCTCGGAATGGTCTGCTTTCGTAGGTCATGCCCGGCATGACGCCGGGAAGGAATTGAGCTCGGCCGACCGCGGGAAGGACGCCGTGCCGTTCGCCGAGCAATCCTTATCCCCGATGCGAATTATGATTCCGCGGCGAGTACCCACCCCCAGGCGGAATCGACGGACGCAACGGAACCAAGATCCGTACCCGATCGGAAAGGTCGGACTGCCTGCGGCGTGGGAATTGCTAAGATATCCACAACAGAATCGTTCGGAGCATCGGCATGGCGACCGCGAAAAACGTCCTCGGCACCCCGCTCAAAAGCTGTTCTACGGAGCCCCTCACGGGTTTTTACCGCAACGGCTGCTGCGACACAGGCCCGGACGACCTCGGCTTGCACCTCGTCTGCACGCGCGTTACGGCCGCGTTCTTGGCGCATCAGAAACAAATCGGCAACGACCTGAGCACGCCGATCCGCGAATACGGGTTCCCGGGCCTCCGGCCCGGTGATCGTTGGTGCTTGTGCGTCACCCGGTGGAAGGAATCGTTCGAGGCCGGCATCTTCGCCCCCGTCGTACTCGAAGCGACGCACATGTCGACTCTCGAATTCGTCGACCTCGAAGATTTGCAGCGCCACGCCGTCGTCGAATTGGTTTGATCGTTCCCCATCGCTCTACACGGATCATCGCAATGGAACTCGGCAACTCGGAAGAGCGCGGTGACGTCGAAGACCGCCGCGGGAGCAAGAAGCCCCTCGCCATCGGCGGCGGCATCGGCGCCATCGTCATTGCCTTGATCGCGGGCTATTTCGGCATCGATCCGAAAGTCGCCCAGCAAGTTGTTGTCGGCGTCGGTGGCGGAGGCGAAACGCCGGGAACCGGCAAGGCCGACGGATACAAAGACTTCTCCGAGAAAATCCTCGGCAGCACCGATTCGGTGTGGAAAGACCAGTTCAAGAAGAACGTGTACAAGAACCATCGCGGGGCCTACGAACCACCGAAAATGGTGCTCTTCTCCAATAGCGTCGACAGCGGGGGCTGCGGAGTCGCTCCGTCCGCCGTCGGGCCGTTCTATTGCCCCGCGAGCCGCAAGGTGTTCCTCGACCCGACCTTTTTCGATGAACTCGAAACGAAACTCGGCGGCTCAAAGGCGGAGTTCTCGCAGGCCTACGTCATCGGCCACGAGGTCGGGCACCACGTCCAGCATTTGCTCGGTTACGACATCACCGACGAATACCGGCGGCTCGACGGTGAGAAGAACGCGGGCATTCGCCCGGAGTTGCAAGCCGATTACCTCGCAGGCGTCTGGGCCCACCACGCCCGGGACAAATTGAAGATCAACGAGAATGACATCGCCTCGGCCCTCAAAACGGCCAAGGCCATCGGCGACAACCGCATCCAAGAAAAGATGCGGGGCAAATCGTGGCCCGAGTCGTTCACCCATGGCAGCGACGCGCAACGCTTGAAGTATTTTAAACTGGGCTACGACACCGGCGACGCCAGCGAGAGTGCGTTGAATCGCTTCTTCGACAAGCGGGTGAAGCCGCTCGATTTGTAATCCGAATCTGTAGCTACTGTTGCGAATTCCTTTTTGGCGGCATGCACACCCGCGGTTTATCGGGTCAACTCGAACTCCTTCACACGAGCGTCGGCTCTTCGACGGGCACCGTCCGTTCGATCGCCGCTGTCGGTTTGTGAGCCGGTCTCAGCAAAAACGATAGCCCCAGAGCGACGGCCGCAAAAGCGACCGCGACCATCCCGGCCTGCGGGTAACCCACCAGCGGGGCGCTCTCGTCGGCTTGGGTGATGATCGCGCCCGACACGAGCGGGGCGACGCCGGTGGCGAAATGCGCGACGGCGTTGTTGAGGTTCATGAACCGACCGCGCAAAATCGGCGGACTCGAGCCGATCATCATGGCCTGTGCCGGGATCATCCGCCCGGCTGCCGTCAGCATAAACCCGGTCGCTGCCGCGGCGTACACGGCGACGCCCCATGGGGGAATGTTCGTGGCAACCACCGTCATCAGTATCGAACCGATGGCCGCGATCAGGAAGACCCGGCGTTGACCGAAGCGGTCGGTGAGATGGCCGACGACATTCATGCCGACGAGCGTAAAGAGCCCCGCGACGGAGTAGACGATGGCGACTTGACTACGGCTGGCGCCGCAGTTCAGTTCCAAATACGGGGCCAAGAACGGGATGATCGTGAAGGTGCCCATGACGAGCGCGAACATGAAGGCGAACGATCGCAAGTGGCTCGGGTGGGTCATCACTTGTTTGAGTTCGTCCCAGATTTTTCCGCCCGCCCGCTGACGGTGGCTTGTCAGTGACGGGAGTCGAAAATAGGCCACCATCCAAACGGGGACGCTGAGGGCCGCGAGGGCGAAGAACGGCGCCCCGAGGCCGAAGTGTGTGGCGAGCAATAATCCCGCCGGCAATCCAACGATGGACGCGACGGCGAACGCGGACGTCACGGCACCGATGGCCGCACCGCGCCGCTCGTTGGGGAAGACGTCGCCGATGACGGCCATGATCGCCGAAGCGGTAATGCCGCCGAAGGCGCCGGCCAATCCGCGGGCCAGCAACAACCACGTATAGTCGGGGGCTAACCCGCAGGCGAGCGTGCTGACGGTGAAGCCGGCGTAGTTGAACAGCAGCACGGTCCGGCGGTCGAAGCGATCGACGACGGTGGCCGCGAGGATGCCGGCGACGCACGCGGCGATCCCGTAGACCGACAAGATGTAGCCGAACTGCGTCGGGGAAATCCGCAGTTCGGACATGAGCTGCTTGCCCAACGGCATGACGATGACGAAATCGAGGATGTGCGTGAAGTTGACCGCAGCGAGCAGGAGGATCAAGGCCCACTCGGTCCGCGTGATTTTGGGCTTGGACGCGGCGGACGATACGGAACTCATGATGATCCAAGAAGGATGGTGAGAAACCACAGAGACGATACCGCCGAAAAGGTTCACCGCTTAGAGCCGATTGGCCCCGGGCGATGTCAACGATTTCACAGGTGGCTTGCTTAGTCATAGGCCGCCGATAATCCCGGAATTCGAATAATCCGCTGAGCGAACGGGGCGGCGTCCCGAGATTAGCCAGGGAGTGCTTCGTCGAAGATCGGGAGTCATGGGTCAATCTCCGCGAACACCCGCGAGCCTCCGGTAGAACTCCTCGAAGCGCAGCCGCATGGCATCGCGGCTGTAAAACCGGGTCGCGCGCGCGCGGGCCGCTTCGCCCATCGCCCGGGCCGCCTCCGGCTTCGCGAGCAACCGACGCAACGCGGTTTCGAGGTCGTCCACTCCGCTCGTCCCGGCGAGGATGCCGCACCCTCCGCCATCCAATAACTTCGCGCTGGCACCGACGTTGGTGGCGACAATCGGCCGAGCGGCGGCCATGAATTCGAGAAGTGCGTTCGACATCCCTTCGGAGTGCGACGGCAGTACGGCGATGTCGAGCCCGACGAGGAAGTTCGGGATGTCGATCACCGATCCGAGCAAGCGGAAGCGATGGCCGAGGTTCAAATCAACGAGTAACATTTCGAGTTCACCGCGCTGTTCCCCATCCCCGGCGACCTCGAATTGCAATTCCGGAAACCGCGCGGCGACGCGCACCAGGCCATCGATGTTTTTCACTGGCCGGAGATTGGCCACGCAACCGACGCGGAGGATCGAGCCGGCAAAGGGAATACGACCGGGGATCGCGAATCGTTCCACATCGACGCCATTTTCGATCACGCTGATCTGGTCGGGTGGCAGTCCTTCCATCGCGATCAACGCGTCCCGCCCGGCCTCGGAGTTCGTCAAAGTCGCATCGACGAAGGGGCGGATCATCCGATTCAACACGCGGTGCCGGCGCGTCAACCAATAGCTGAGATTGTTGCGAACGCGGACGATTTTCCGCACCCCCGCGAGCTTGGCGACCGGCGCGCCGAAGTAGGCCGAGTCGAGGAAGTAGATCTGGGCGATGTCGGGCTGGGTCGCCTTCCAGAAGGAGCGCAGGCGCTTGGCCGCGCGCAACGCATCTCTGCTCAATAGCTTCTTCACCCCGAGGCGGAGGATCGGGCACTCGGTCGGTTCGAGTCGCCGGGAGTCTTCGGATTCACCGTCGAGCAAAACGAGGCTCGGCTCGACGCGGGTCCGATCCACCGCCCGGATGAGCGCGAGCAATTGCGATTCGGTGCCGGCCCGACCGAGGTTGTCGATGACAAACGACACGCGCACCGGCATCTCAGCGGCCCCTCCGCTTCGCCGCGATCAACTTCTCGAAGAGCGCCCGGTACCGCTCCGCTTGGGCTTCGAACGTGAACTGCTCGCGCATGCGGCGGTGGCCGGCATCGCCCATCGACTGGCGGAGTTCGCCCGAATCCAGCAACCGGTTCAGGGCCGCGGCCATGGCGACCGGTTGGCCGCTCGGCACGAGCAGTCCCGTCGCGCCGTCCGCCACGACTTCCGGGGTGCCGCCCACCGCCGTGGCGACGATGGGAACGCCGGCCGCGCTCGCTTCGAGCGCGACGTTCGGCAAGCCTTCGGTGTAGCTCGGCAGAACGATGACATCGGCCCACGGCAAGAACCGATCGAGTTCGGCCGAGAAACCGGGCAGCGCGAATCGGCCCGTCAAACCGAGTTCGGAAACGCGGGCTTCGAGTTTCGCCCGCTCGGCACCCTCACCGAAAAGCACGAATCGCGCGTTCGGATGGCGCCGCAAGATCGAAGGAACCGCTTCGAGCAACACGTCGAACCCTTTCTCCGGGCTGAGTCGACCCGCCGCGAGGACGATCGGTGACAGCGGACTGTCAGCGGGAAACAATCCCCGGAGTTTATCGCCGAACTCGGGGTCGGGTTCGGCGAAGGCGTTCAGCCGCGCCGCGTTGCGGATGACGCTCATCCGGGTACTCGGCACACCGGCATGTCGCACACGGGTTCCTTGTCCGTCCGACACCGCCACGACGTGATCGACGAAGCGCAGATTGACGCGGTCGAGCGCTTCGTACGCCCGCACCTTGAGGTTTTCCCACGTCCAACCGCGCGACACCGCAACGATGGGAATTCCGGCGCGACGGGCGGCGATGCGCCCCAAGATGTTCGGTTTGAAGGTGTGCGTCAGCAAGATGTCGGCGCGGCCATCCGCCAGCAATTCGGCGAGTTCGCGTACGTTCTCTCGGACGCGGGGCGAATCGCTGTTCAGTTCCATGGCCGCGTGACCGCGCGAGCGGGCTTCGTTCAAAAACTCGGTGCAGCGGCCGCCTTCGGAGTACGAGACGAACGTGCTGGCGCAATCCGGAGAATGGTCGGCCAAGCCGAGCATCTGGCGCTCCGGACCGCCGAAGAAGGTACTCGCCGTGAGGTGGACGACTCGCATCGCGCGATGAAACCCGAGGATGAAGAAGATGGATGGTACCGGTTGGCGGTGGCGGTTTCGAGGCCACCTACCCATTCACGCCGGTTGAGGCCGGAGGGGTGTCCGGAATAGTATCGCGAACAAGAGCGACGCGATGGCGCAACCGACCAACGGCACGACCCAGACCGAGGGCCAGTCGATGACCGTGCCGACGCGGTATCGGTCGACGACGGCGGCGGCCAACATGTTCCCGGTCCAAGGGCCGAGCCCGCCGGTGACGAACGCGGCGATGGCTTGGGCGCTCGCCCGCAGCGTCGGCGGGGCTTCGCGGTCGATGAACGTGGCCGCGACCACGAAGTAGAGGGCGAAGCTCCAGCCGTGCATCGGCACGCCCAAAGCGAGGATCCAACCGGTGTCGCCGCCGATCATCGCGGCGGCGCGGACGGCGCTGCCGGCGACGCCGAGCAACATCAGCCATTTCATGTTCCGTTTCGGGTCGAGCAGCGGGATTGCGAACATGCAGCCGACTTCGACGAGTTGACCGATGGTCATCCAGCGCTCCGGTTTCTCCAAGCCCTGATCCGTGAGGAACCGGTGGCCGTAGACGCCGTAAAACTGGTTCATTTGCGTCGTCAAAAGTGCGACCAAGATGAACGCTACGAACGAGCGATCCCGGAACAATTTGAAGGCCGGCAACCCGAGGGCTTCGACGAGCGTTTTGCCGTGTCCTTTCGGCGGGGTTGCGGGCAACGTAAAACCGTAGATGCCGAGGAGCAGGCTGACGGCGCCGGCGAGCAAAAACGGCTCCGGGGAAATCGGCCGGAGGATCGCGCCCAGCGCGAGGCCGACGACGACCCAACCGACGGTGCCGAACAAGCGGGTGCGCGCGAACTGGTGCGCGGGGTCGGGCAAATTCCGCAACGTGAGCACAGTGCAGAGCGTCAGCGCAATCTGAGCGCAAAACGATTGCAGCAGCATGATCGCGAACAGCGGCTCGAAAACCCGGCTCGTCGCGCCGCGCAGTTCGGACGATTCATTGACCCGCTCGAACGCCTCTTTCACGGCGACGGGTGGGTTCCTGGTAGCGAAGTCCGGATGCTCGCGCAGCGGCACGCCATCCGCGGTTTCGACATCGACGCGGGCTTCGTAGACCGCCCGGATGTCGGGGTAGCCGCGCTCGCACCAACCGCTCGCCAAGATCAAGAACGAGCCGCAGATCAAACTTGCGACGGCGAGCACGCGCTCGGCGTGGAAGAGCCGGTCAACGAGGACGCCCACGAGCGGAGTCGCGAGCATGCCGCCGATAGCGAAGGTGGAGTAGATCCAGCCAACTTGTTCGGTGCTGAAGTTCAGGCCGCCGCGGTACGGGGACGACATGAGAAATGTAGCGGTCGTCACCCCCCAAGCCCCGAGCGAGAAGTAGACCAAAAACATCATCGCGGACAGCCTTGTCCGCAGGAAGCGCTGCATAGAAAAACTCGGGGGACGATCGTTTCGCAGCAGTCTATCCTACGTTCGGATTGTGGGACTGTCGTGGCGGAGTGGTCTATCGGATCACGGGTTAGGCGACACCGGCGGGCGCCGTCGCACCGTCGCCGAGTGGGTCGCGCTGGCCCCCGCTCGGAATCGAGAGCGCGCTGCGGACGGTGTCCAAAAGAATCTGCGGCCGGTACGGTTTGGGGAGCAAGCCGATCGCACCTTCGGTACCCACGAGGTTCTCGGCGGAGTATCCACTCGAAAACAGAATCCGCACATGCGGGTGAATGTCCGCCATGCCGTGGAAGGTGTCTTGCCCCGACATCCTCGGCATCGTGAGGTCGAGCACTACCAAATCGATTTCACGCCAACGGCCGCGGAAGAGGTCGAGCGCCGCTTCGCCATCTTCGGCTTCGAGCACATCGAAACCGGCCGATTCGAGGACGGCACGGCCGATGTCGCGGATCATGGATTCATCGTCGACGAGCAGAATCGTTTTTCGCTGCATTGTCGCGGGCAAAGGAGTGTCCCGCGCTTCGTCGGCCACGGATCGGTGGGACGGCGGTTGTTTTCGGGCGATCCGATCCGTGGAGCGGGGCAAGTACAAATCGAACCGGGTGCCGCGGCCCGATTCGGACCGGACTTCGACCCAACCGCGGTGCTGGGTCATGATGCCGTGAACCATCGCCAAGCCCAACCCGGTCCCCTGACCGACGCGTTTCGTGGTGAAGAACGGCTCGAAGACGCGCGTCAGCATTTCCGGGGTCATGCCGTGGCCGGTGTCTTCGACCGCGAGGCGGACGAATTCCCCCGGTCGCGAATCCGGGTGCCCCGCCGCGGTCTCGGGAACGGTCACCACGTCCGAATGGATGTCAATCCGCCCGCCTTGAGGCATGGCATCGCGGGCATTCAGGCAGAGGTTCAACAGCACCTGTGAAATCAAGGTGGCGTCCGCAAGGACTTGGTGCTCGTCGGGGATCGCCGCCGCGACGCGGATGCGCGGGTCGAAAGTCCGGGCGATGAAACTCACCACTTCCGAGACGATCTCTTCGACGCGGGTGGCGTGGAGGATGAGCTGATTTTTGCGGGCGAACCCCAGGAGTTTCTGCGTGAGGTCCGCGGCGCGGTTGGCCGCGCGGAGCGCCGTGACGAGGTGTTTGTGATTGGGGTCGTGCTCGGGCAAATTCGTCAAGTGGAGATTGCCGATAATGCCCGTCAAGAGGTTATTGAAATCGTGGGCGATCCCCCCGGCCATCTGGCCGATGAGTTCCATTTTTTGGGCTTGGAACAGCTGCTCCTGCGCCGACCGCTTTTCGGTGTTGTCCATCGTGACGCCCCAAAACCGGCTGGGTGCGCCGCCCGAGTCGAAATCGGCATAGTACTCTTCCGTAATGAAGCGGACTTCTCCGGTCGGTCGGACGATCCGAAAATCGAGGCTACACGGATAGTCGAGTTGGCCGGCTTCGAGGTGGACCCGGCCGACTTTCTCCCGGTCGTCGGTGTGGACTGCGGCCAAATAGCCTTCGAGGGTGGGTGTGTAGTCCGTCGGCTCGTGGCCGAAGATCCGGATCTTTTCGTCCGACCAGCGGCATTCGCCCGTTTGCGGGAGATACTCCCACGAACCGATGTGAGCGATGCGCTGGGCGTCCGCCAACATCGCCTCGCTGCGCTGGAGGACGAGTTGGGCCTGCTTCCGGTCGCTGATATCACGTTGGATCATCACCCAGTGGGCGCACGGACCGGCGGCGTCCGGCACCGGGACGACGCTGAGTTCGACCCAAACTTGGGAGCCGTCGCGGCGGTAGTTCAGCAGTTCGCCTTTGAACGGATCGCCGCTGTCGAGCGCGTCCCGGAGTCGCTCGAGCGTGGCGGGGTCGGAATCGGGGCCGCGCAGAAAGTGGAGCGACCGGCCCAGCAATTCCTCGGCGGCGTAGCCGGTCATGTGGCAGAAGGCCTCGTTGGCGTACAGAACGCAGCGACCCGGGGCGGCGTTCCGCTCGGCTTCGAGAATGACGACCGCATCGCGGGCGTGAACCACCGCCGATTCGAGCATCCGCAGTCGCTCTTCGGAAATCCGGCGCTCGGATACGTCGATGAGAATTCCGGCGACGCGGTCGGTCAATTTACCTTCGTCGTCGACCAAGCGTCGGCCGCGGCATTGCACCCAGAACATCCCGGTGTCGTTCGGGATGCGGAATTCGCACTCGCATTCCAAGCCCGCGTGCAAGAGGTCGCCGATGGACGCTCGGAGGCTGGCGGCGTCGTTGGGATGGACGACTGTCACAAGCTCGCCGAGTGTGGAAAGCGTCCCGGATTTCAGGCCGACCCAGTGACCGAAGGGTTCGGAGGTTTGAATGATTTGGGTGTGGATACTCCATTCGTAGGCGATCATTCTGGCGGAATTGAGGGCGAAGCGCAGCCGTTCTTCTTTTTCTCGCAACAGCCGCATGGCGGTTTTGCGCTCGGTCATGTCGTGCAAAATCGAGACGGCCCCCAAGAGTTGCCCGGCCGGATCGTGGACGGGCGCGGCGCTGATCGAGACGTCGATGGCGACGCGCTCTGGCGAATAAATCCTGGCCTCGAAACCCTCGGTGACAACGCCCTCCGTGATGGCCTTCACGATCGGCCAGCTCTCGAAGGGGACGGAATACTCTTTTGTCGCCGAGATCCGGCTCGACTTCAATTCTTTGAGGGCCACGCCCTGCGGCGACGTATCCCCCCACAAGTTGCGATGCCGTTGATTCCGCCACAGCACGCTGCCGCCGGGCCCGACGATCATCACGCCCGCCGGCATCTGGTTCAACACCGAATTCAAGAACGCTTTCTGCCCCCGATCGGCGGCGGACAATCGTTCCAACTCGGTGTTGCGCGCGGTGAGTTCGGCCGCGAGTTCGGCGTTGGCGCCCACTTCGAAAGTCCGCTCGCTCGCTATCGCGGCCACGGTCATTTCGATGAACAGGAGCACGCCCAACACCAGCATAAATTGCCCGCAATAGATCGGGTCTCGGAACAGCGGCATCAGTTCGTCGACGCCGCCGTGGCGGACGATGTACAAAAGGCAGAGGAGGAGCCAGATTGTGCGGTGCAAGCCGACGCCGCGGATGTGGAAGCGGAGCGCGAGCCAAGTTTCGACGACGATCAACCCGACCGCGATGGCGAACGTGTAGTTGATGCCCTTCGGCCCGGCCGTTTCAAAGAGATATTGGAGTAATGCGGTGAGGAGGAGTAGATTCACGGCCAGTTCCAAGGCGCGCGGGACGCTCCAAATGATCCGCCAGCGGCCGGTCGGCACCAGCAACACGGCGGCGAACACGAGGTTGGAAAACCACGTCAGCCCGAGTGCGGCGAAGCCGTAGAGCCACGGCGTCTCGATCCCGAGAACCATTCCGAACGCGACGACGAGCGCCGCGCGGATCGCTGCGGCCCCGGCGCCGGCGAGCGCGAATGCGCGCAGATCGCAGAAGCGATTCAAGCCGTCGGGGAACGCGCGGTAGCGGGAATACCAATACCCTAAGCCGACTTCGACCGAAGACAGGACGACCGCCGCCAAGACCAATTCCGGCGGGCCCGAAACCAGCGCCGCCGCGAGGATGGAGCCCAACAAAAACGGCACGATGGCCCGGCGGCCCCAAAGGAGCGGGGCGATCCAGCCCAAGCCGAGCGGGGCTGCGAGGATGAGACCGTCCGGGATCGCGGTTGAAACTTGGCGCAAACCGTAGCCCATCGCGAGCGCCCCGAGGAAGAGCGCCACGAGGAGGAACGGAGACCGGCGATCGGGAAGGCGGAGCATCTGGGCGGGTCCCAACATCCTAAAGGTTCGTTAACTATAGCCCCTGCCGCGTCGCGCCGCGTGGAACATTTCGATTGGGAACTCATAATTTAGCCGCGACTACGGCCACTGCGAGAATGTTGAACATCGGACGGAATTCCGAGGCTGCGAGTTGGCGATTCGCAAGCATTTCGGTTGCAGGCTCGGGACAAAGTCAAAGGGAATCTATGGCGCACAAGAACTTGCAAGAAGCCGTTGCCGATTTGGAACGACACGGGCAGCTCGTCCGGGTCGCCGCACCGATCGACCCGAATCTGGAAATGGCCGAGATTCAACGGCGGCTTTACCGGGCCAACGGGCCGGCGGTTTTGTTTACGCAGCCCAAAGGAACCGCGTTCCCGATGCTGGCGAATCTGTTCGGGAGCCTCGAACGCACTCGTTTTTTGTTCCGCGATTCCATCGGCGATGTCCGCAAATTGATCGACCTCAAAATCGACCCGAGCCGCGCGGCCAAGCGGCCTTGGGCGTACTGGAATCTACCGGCACTCCTTTGGCGCTTACGGCCGAAGCTCATCGGGCGTGGGCCTATCACCGAGCACAAGACAACGCTATCGCAACTCCCCCAATTGAAGTGTTGGCCCGGCGACGGCGGGGCCTTCGTGACCCTCCCGCAGGTCTATTCCGAACACCCCGATCAACCCGGTTGGCGTTACTCGAACCTCGGCATGTACCGCGTTCAACTCGGCGGGAACGAGTTCACGCCGGATCGTGAAGTCGGCCTGCACTACCAGATTCACCGCGGCTTGGGCATCCACCACGCCGCCGCGATTCGGCGCGGCGAACCGCTGAGGGTCCACGTGGTCGTCGGCGGCCCGCCCGCGTTGGCCGTCAGCGCCGTGATGCCCCTGCCGGAAAGCTTACCCGAACTCGCATTTACCGGCGCCCTCGGCGGTCGCCGCCTGCGACTCGTCCGCGCCGCGAACGGGCTGCCGATGCCCGCCGAAGCGGACTTCGTAATCTCGGGGTCGATTCACCCGTCCGAGACCAAACTCGAAGGTCCATTCGGCGATCACTTGGGTTACTACAGCCTCCGCCATCCTTTCCCCGTGTTGCGAGTCGACCGGGTTTACCACCGGCCCGGCGCCATTTGGCCGTTCACCGTCGTGGGCCGACCGCCTCAGGAAGATACTTCGTTCGGGGAGTTCATCCACGACCTGACCGGGCCGATCATCCCGTCGGTGCTGCCGGGGGTGAAGGCGGTCCACGCCGTCGATGCGGCCGGGGTTCACCCGCTTCTCTTGGCCATCGGGTCCGAGCGGTACGTCCCCTACGACGCGGTCCGCCGGCCGCAGGAATTGCTGACGCATGCCCACGCGATCCTCGGACAAGGACAATTGTCGCTGGCGAAGTTCTTGATCATCGTCGCGAACGAAGACGCGCCGGGCCTCGATATCCACGACATCTCGGCATTCTTCCAGCACTTCCTCGAACGCGTCGATTGGGCGAACGATCTCCATTTCCAAACGCGCACGACCATCGACACCCTCGATTACTCGGCGGGCGAAGGGTTGAACAACGGGTCGAAAGTCATCTTCGCCGCGGCCGGCCCGAAGCGGCGAGAACTGGGAACCGAAGTGCCGCACGGCTTGCGATTGCCCCCGGGCGTGGTCGACGTCCGCGTCGCGCTGCCGGGGGTCCTCGCGATGCGGGCGCCAAAGCACCCCGGCCTGACTGCGGAGGAGTACGAGCCCCGATTCGTCGAAATCTGCGATGCGCTCGCCGACGCCGACCTGGGCGCGTTCCCGCTGATCACGCTGGTCGACGACGCGGAGTTCGCGGCCGCGCACCTGAACAATTGGATTTGGGCGACCTTCACGCGGGCCAACCCCGCGACCGATTTGCTGGGAGTTCGCAGGTCCATGTTCCGCAAGCACTTCGGCTGCCGGGGCCCGGTGGTCCTCGACGCCCGCTGGAAACCCCACATGGCCCCGCCGCTGGTCGAAGACCCCGCCGTCACGCGCCGCGTCGATGAACTCGCATCCCGAGGCGGCCCCTTGGCCGGGTTGCTGGGATGAGGTCTCTTGACAGGATATTCCCGATTTGGAATAATCGTTTACGACCGATAACTTGTCCACTCTTGCGGTACCGAAGCCCGTGGACAAACCCGTTTTTTGGATATCGTCCAGCTTGGAGGATTTGTCCGAGTTTCCTAAATCCGCGAAAAAAGTACTCGGCTTCGCGATCCGCCAAGCTCAGAAAGGGGGGGACGCATATCCATGCCAAACCCCTCAAAGGGTACAAAGGAGCGAGCGTGCTCGAAGTGATCGCGGATCACGATACAAACACATTTCGCAGCGTCTACACGGTTCGTTTCCGAAGAGCTATCTACGTATTGCATTGTTTTCAGAAGAAGTCGAAGTCCGGAATCAAAACGCCCAAGCACGAAATCGCCTTGATCGACCGGCGTTTGAAAGACGCCCAGGAGCATTATGAAAACTGGATCGCCGAACAAATCCGCGAAACCCAAAGTGACGGCGAGTAGCGGGAATGTCTTCGCCGATCTGGGGATTTCTCAGCCGGATGTCGCGCTCGCCAAAGCCGACCTCGCGCATTTGATTTGCGAAGCGATCCGGGCTCGGAAGCTGAACCAAACCTCGGCGGCCGCACTCCTCGGCATCGCGCAACCGAAGGTTTCGGGACTCATGTGCGGCAAACTCGACGGCTTCACGATCGAGCGTTTGATGAAGTTCCTGAACCGGCTCAATCTCGACATCGACATCGTCGTTAAGTCCAGATTGGGAAAAACGAACGCCGCGCGAACGCGCGTCGCGGTATTGTGATTCGGATTCTTCGCACCGGTTCAAACATTTCGCGGGACCGAATCCCCCACTCACTTCAGCCCCTTCGTAACGGCCGGTAACGACCGCGCGCTTCATGTCGCCGGCGTGGGGAACCGCTGTTATAATGCAGGTATCGGATCACGCGTCGTTGCCGAAGGATGAGATCGCACATGGCCAAGTTGAACGCCGCCGCCAAACCGGATGCTGGGATCGCCCTCACGGCCCAAGTGGAACGCGAAATCGCCGCCGTTGCCAAGAAGATCCGGCTCAACGACCTGCTGACCGGGGCCGCGCTGTTGATCGTCGGGACGCTCGCTTATGCCGTCGTGGCGATCTTGCTCGACAAATGGCTGACCCTGCCGGCGTGGTCGCGCCAACTCGGTTTCATCGGCTTCCTCGCCACCATCCTCGGCCTCGCGTATTTCGCTATCGTGCGTCCGCTGTCGCGCACCGTGAATCCGCGCTACGTCGCCCGGCGGGTCGAAGCGACCATGCCCGAATCGAAGAACGAACTCATCAACTGGGTCGATCTGCAAGAGCAAGCGATGGCCACCTCGGTGAAGTCGGCCCTCGCCGACCGCGCCGCCGCGGGCTTCGGCGATGCCGACGTCGACTCGGCCGTGCGGTCCAAGAAATTCCTCTGGCTCGGTGTGACCGCCGCGGTGCTCGTCGCCGTGCTCGCAGTGTTGTTCCTCGTCTTCAAAGGGACGCAGTTCGGCTCGCTCCTCAGCCGGGCTTTCAACCCATTCGCCTCGACCGTCATCGCGGCCCGGACGACCATCGACGTCGTCGACCCGACCGAACTCGACGCCACCGTCGCCGACGGCGAACAAATCCGCTTTGCCGTGAAACTGTCCGGCCGCGTGCCCGATGCGAACGCGGCGGACAAAGTCCGGCTCAAAGTCCGCTACAGCGCCGACTCGAAAGATGCGGAAGAAATCCCCTTCGCCAAAACCGATACGCTCCGCGACTTCGAATTGATCCTCACGCGCGGCACGATCCAAAACGGCTTTTGGTACACCATCGCGGCCGGGGACGCCGAGACGGCCGAGCACCGCGTGACCGTGCGGACGAAGCCGATGATCAAAGGCTTCGAGGTGAACTACGAATACCCGACCTACCTGCGCATCGCCCCGTCCGGCAACACCGACCCGAAACTCCGCGGCTATCCCGGAACCAAAGTCCGGTTGCAAGTGCAGACGAACCGCGATGTGAAAAACGGCTCGATGACCATCGAGCCCCGCGGCGATGTCGTCGAGGGGCAAGTCGCGGAGCAGAATTTGAGCTTCGCGAAGACCCTCGACCGCCCGGGCCAGTACCGCGTCGCCTTCGGTTCAACCTCCGGGGAATCGAGCGGTTCCTCGATCCCGTACCCCATCGAAATCCTGCCCGACTTTTCGCCCGCCATCACCATCGAAAAGCCGCTGGTCGATGCGATCACGCTGCCGACGAATGGCCTGCTCGAAGTGGACGCGACCATCGCCGACGACTTCGGAATCGAGAACGCAACGCTCCAATTCGGCGTGGCCGACGGTGCGAAAATCGCCGGTAAGAAGTACGGGAACGAGGTCAGTTTCAAGCGGGAGAAAGACGGCACCTTCCCGACCCGCATCGACTACAAGGACTCGGTGAAGCTCGACCAATTGAAGGACGATGCCGGGAAGCCGGCGGTGCTGCAAGCGGGGCAGGTCCTCGAATTCTGGCTCGAAGCGAAGGACAACTGCACGGTCCTGCCGCACGACATCGGCAAGTCGAAGCGGTACCGCGTGAACCTAGTCGCCCCGCCGGCGAAGCCGGAGGAGTCGAAGGCGCAGGAGCAAGTGGCGAAGGATCGGCAGCAGAACGATCAACAGCATCAACGCGACGAAAAAAACAAGCGAGACAACGAAGCGCGGCCGGCCCCCCAAGATCCGAATCAACCGGGCGACAAGAAGAATGGCGACGAGGGGCAACCGGAACAGCCGAACGATCCGAAGCCGAATGAGCCGAAGGGGAATCCGGGACAACAACAGCCCGGCGAGAAGGACGTCCAAGACAAAGCCAAGGAACTGCAGAACAAGATCGACGAAAAGAATCGGCAGGCCGGGGAAGCGAAGGAGAACCCGAACGCGGAGAAAAACGACGGCGCCGAACCGCCGATGGCGGGCGAGAAGAAACCGGGGGAACCGGAAGGGAAAGACGGCCCACCGAACTCCGAGTCGAAGCCGGGCGAAGGCGCGGAGACCGACCCCATGGCCAAGCCGGCCGGGGAAAATAAGGAACCGGGCCGCGTTCAACCGCCGGAGACTTCACAAGAAAAGCCGCAACCGAATCAGAAACCGGGCGACGAAACGCGCCCCGAAGCGCAACCCGATGGCGACTCGCCGAAGGGCGCTCCGAAGGCTGAGGACAAACCCGGCGAGCAGAAGAAGGCCCCGCCAGAAGGGATGCCGAAGGAGCAACCGAAACCGGGTGAGAAGCCGAAGGACGAAGAAGCCGCCGGGGGCAAGAACGAGGATCCGCAGAAATCCGAAGGGAAGCCGCAGTCCGGGCAAGCCAAACGCGACGGCCAACCGAAACCGGGAGAAGAAAAAGACGCCCCGAAAGCGGATCCCGCAGGCGCGGACAAACCGAACCCCGACGAGCGCCCCGCCGACGGCAAAGCCCAAAAGCCCGCGGACACCGGCAGTAAGAAGCCGGAACCGAAGGGGACTCCCCCGAAGGATACCGGCATGGAGAAGGCCGCGCCCGAAGCCGACCCGAAACCCGGTGAAGACGCCGGTGCCGAAAAAGGCGCCGGTGCCCAGTCGCCCGATTCCAAAGACGACAAAGGCCAAGAGAAATCGGCGAAGCCATCGGGCGAACGTAAGCCGACGAAAGACGAACTCGACAAGCTCTCGCAAGATGCCAAAGACCTCAACAGCACCGAACCCGACAAGAAGAAAGCCGC
>Ga0105047_10005107_pt1 | contig 22677 bp, 22 predicted proteins | sample MAT04_FD_78384 | JGI IMG/M metagenome (GOLD analysis project Ga0105047, IMG submission 78384) | Freshwater microbial communities from Lake Fryxell liftoff mats and glacier meltwater in Antarctica - MAT-04 (megahit assembly) | ecosystem: Environmental > Aquatic > Freshwater > Ice > Liftoff... | reverse complement strand
CTGGCCCGTTGGCCCACGCGTTGCACCGGGGCTGCCATGCGAGACCATCAGGCGCGCGTGGTCGCGCGCTCGCTCTTGCTCGTGCTTGCCGCGGTCGCGGCGACCGGGGCGTGCACGTCGACGAACGGCGCGAGGCCGGCCACCGCGACGCTGAGCTCCGCACCCGCGGTCGGGCCGCAGCCGCCGCGGTCGCTGAAGGAGCGGATGCAAGGGCATTCCGCATACGGCAACGCGGCACGCGATGCCGTCGCGCGTGCCGACCTCGAGGTGGCGCGTGCCGCCGCGAAGAAGCTCGCCGAGCTCAGGCCGGAGGCCGGGCTCGCGCCGGCCCTGAGCAAGGACCTCGACGCGATGAACGTCGCTGCCGCCCGCGTCGTGAAGGCCGACAACGTCCGCGAAGCAAGCCGACGCCTTGCCGAGCTCGCGAGCACGTGCGGCGATTGCCACGCGACGCTCGGCGGTCCGAGCAGCGTCGTCACCGAGCCGCCTCATGACGACCTCGACGCGACGGTGCCGCGCATGCGGCGGCACGAATGGGCCGTCGCGCGCATGTGGACCGGCCTCATCGACCCCTCCGATCTCGCGTGGAGGGCCGGTGCGCGCGTGCTCGCGGATGCACCGCTCGAGCCCGAGCAACTGACGCCGGGCACGACACCCGCTCCGGAGATCAGCGTCCTCGCGACGACCGTCCACGAGCTCGCGGCGAGCGCGGCGGCCACGAAGGCCACAGTCGACCGCACCGCGACGTACGGCGAGATCCTGGCAACATGCGCATCGTGCCACCAGCGGCTCGGAGGCGGCCCGGATGGGGGCGCGCCCGCCCTGATGCCCTCCCCGTGAAGCTCTTCGAGCTTGGCGCGCTCGCGGTAGAGCACGTGGCGCCTGCGGCACGTCGCGTGCACGCGCACGAAACATGAGGAGGTGGTGAGCGATGCCGTTCGTCCAGTCCTTGCGACAGAACGCGCCGTTCTTCGGCGTGTTGTTCGCGATCGCCGTGACCGCGCTCGCGCTCGTCGTGGCGTTGGTCGCGCTACTCGCGCGGATGTGACGTCGCAAACGCCACGCCCGCGCCAATCGCGCTCAGACCCGCGGCAGTGATTGCTGCACGGGCTCGGTCTGCACGCGCGCGCGCGCCGGCGGCTCTCCGTGCGGCCGTGCCGAGGGCCCGAACGAGTGGTTGCCGCGCGTCCCCGTGCGCGCGAGCGCGAGCACGCCGCCGCCGCCGGCGATGAGGCCGAGCGGGTTGCCGCGAACGAACGAGGCCACCGCGAGCGTCGTGGCTCCTACGCCGAGCAGGAGCCGCGTCGCGGGGGTCCAGAGCGAGGCGTAGAGCGGCCGCTTCACCGGCTCGCCCTCGAGGCCCGGTGCAGCGCCGGCGTGAGCGTGTCGCTCGAGGTCGTCGTCGATCATGTGCACGCCACGCACACGAGAGATCGCCGAGAGCGCATGCCGGGCTTCGTGCGCGAGGATCGGGCCCTTCAGCTCCACGCAGCCGCCGCCCTTCGACCTCACGGCGATGGCGTGTGGATGTGAACAGACGTGGCCGAGCTTCGACCGCACGCGCGCGATGAGCACGTCGTCGCTGACCTCGTCCGGCGCGAGCGACATCCCGCGCACGCGCGCGGCCGCGCCCTCCATCCGATGGGTCATGTCGCGCTTGCCCACGGATGCGGCCGACTCGACGTCGTGGATGGCGCGCAGCGACTTGTCGCGAATGAGCGCACGGCGGGCGCCCCCTTGCCGCGGGTCGAGCAGGTACATCAGGCCGGCGCCCAGCGTGATGCCATACGTGAGAAGTCGAGCTTCGCTGATCATGGAGACCTCCGCCCGCGCGCGGTGCAACGCACGTACCGCGCGGTGCTCGAGCTCCGGCGTCAGGGCGAATTCGATGCGCTCAGGTCGTCGTACTGCGCGCGCACCTGCGCCGCCGAGATCGTGTGGCCGCCCGGGTGCTCGTGGAGCGTGAAGACGTGGCCTGCGGCGATGAAGTCGGCCTTGTCCTGGTAGGTCTGGCTGATCGGGTTGAAGTCGGTCGCGCCGTGCACGTCGCTCACGGGGATCTTCCAGGTCGCGCTCGAGGGCTCGTAGCCGTTCTGACGCGCGAACGAGGTGTTCGCCCCGCCCATCGCAAGGCCGGAGAAGCGGTCGGCGGCGCCGATGCCGAGGAGGTACCCGTAGAAGCCGCCCTCCGAGAAGCCCCACAGGATGTGCTTCTTCGGGAACACGTCGTAGCAGTCGTCGACGTCGGTCATCAGCGTGAGGACCTTCTCGAGATCGGCCGTGGCCCAGTTACCCGCGTTCGCGTCGCCGTTCGTCGCGGGGCGCGAGCCCTTCGGTGCGACGAGCACGAGGTGCTGCGCCGGGTCGTCGGCGATGGGCTTCCAGAGCGCCGTCAGCTCGGGGACGCCGTTCGAGTCCTGGCCGTGCATGAGCACGACCACCGTGTGCCCGACCTGCGGGTCGTAGCTCGTGGGCGTGTAGACCGTGAACGAGAGCCCGCCCGCCTGCTGGAGCGACGACATGCCCGTCTTGTGCGCCGTGTACTTGCAGTTCGGCTTGTTCGAGCCTGTGGCGGGCGTGCCGCCGTCCGTTCCGGGATCGGGCCCTCCGTCGCTGCCCGGCGCCGGGCCGCCTTCTGCTCCGCCGTCGCCGGACGCGCTGGTGCCGGAGTCGACGCCCGGCGACGTGCGCGCCCCGGTGAGCGAGGAGTCCTCGCTCGAGCACCCGAAGACGACGAGGGCCGTGAGCGCGGGGAGGGCGGGGAGGGCGAAGGATGCACGCTTCAGCCTCGAGGAATGCATCCTCTAGCGATAGCTCACTTCGAGGCGCCGAGCCCGAGCTTCGAGGCGAGGAACGTGTACACCAGCGAATCGACATAGGCGCGCTGCTTGATGTCGGCCGCGCCGCCGTGCCCGCCCTCGATGTTCTCGTAGTAGAGCGGCTGGTGTCCGAGCGCTTCGAGCTTCGCGACCATCTTGCGTGCGTGTGCCGGGTGCACGCGGTCGTCCTTCGTCGAGGTGGTGAAGAACATCGGCGGGTAGGCCGCCCCGCGCTGCACATTGTGCAGCGGTGAGTACTTCGAGAGCGCCGCCCAGTCGCCCGGGTCCTCGGGGTTGCCGTACTCGCTCATCCACGACGCGCCGGCGAGGAGCTTGTGGAACCGCTGCATGTCGGTGAGCGGCACCTTGCTCACGACCGCCCCGAACAGCTCGGGCCGCTGCGTGAGCATGACGCTCGTGAGGAGGCCGCCGTTGCTCGCGCCGATGATGCCGAGCGACTTCGAGGTCGTCACTCCGCGCCGGACGAGGTCCTCGGCGACCGCGGCGAGGTCGTCGTAGGCGTTCTGGCGCAGGTGCTTCATCGCGGCCTCGTGCCAGGCAGGGCCGTATTCTCCGCCGCCGCGCAGGTTCGCCTGCACGTACACGCCGCCGCGCTCGATCCATGCCGCGCCCGCGGTCGCGGAGTACGAGGCGTTCAGCGAGATCTCGAAGCCACCGTAGGCCTCGAGCAGCGTCGGCACCGCGCCGCTCCGGTCCTTACGGGCCACCTCGTAGTAGGGGATCTTCGTCCCGTCCTTCGAGGTCGCGAAGTACTGGCGCGCCTCGACGTTCGAGGCGTCGTAGAAGGCGGGGTTCTGCTTGAGGACGTCGCGCTTGCCGGCCCCCGGGCTCCACAGCGCGAGCGACGGCGGGAGCGTGAAGTCGTTCAGCCAGAGCCAGAGGTCGTCGGAGCGATTCGTGTCGAACGGGTCGAGCGCGATCGACGCCGCGGACTCCTTCAGCGGAGCGCCTACCCAGCGCTTGGTGCTCTTGTCGCCGGGGCGGCGCGTGAAGGTCGTCACCTGGTTGCGGACGTCGCTCAGCACGTTCGTGAAGAGGCGCGTCTTCGTGCCCGTCCAGCTCTCGAGCGAGGACCTGGCCGTCGGCTCGAAGAGCACCTGGAACGAGCGCTCCCCGCGCATGTACGCGTCGAAGCCCGCGATGAGCAGCGTGCCCTTCTTGTAGGTCGTTCCGGGCGAGCCCACCGTCCAGTCGCTCCGCAGGCGGAGGACGAGCTCGTCGTCCCACGTGTCGACGTCGGCGTCCTCGGGCTTGTCGACGTGGACGAGCTTGTCGCCGTTGCGCCAGAACAGCTCCGAGCGTTCGAAGTCGATCGAGCGCACGCAAAAGTCGCGAATGCGCTCGTGATCGTGATCGCGCTGACAGCCGACGCTGATGTCCGTCTCCTTCGCCTCGAGGAGCGTGGTCGCCGAGGCGAGCGGCGTGCCGCGCCTCCACTCCTTCACGATGCGCGGGTAGCCGGCCTTCGTCAGCGTGCCCGGACCGAAGTCGGTCGCGACGTAGACGGTGTTCTCGTCCTTCCACGACATGCGGCTCTTCGCCTCCGGCAGCACGAAGCCGCCGGGCACGAACGCCTTCGTGTCGACGTCGAATTCGCGCACGATGGCCGCGTCGCCGCCGCCCTTCGAGAGGTTCACGAGGCACTTCCTGCGGAGGGGATAGAGGCAGCTCGCGCCGTGGTAGACGAAGCTCTCGTGCTCGGCCTTCCCGAGCGCGTCGATGTCGAGCAGCGTCGTCCACGTGGGCTTCGGCTTCTTGAAGTCCGCGAGCGTGGTCTGGCGCCAGACGCCGCGCGGGTGCTCCGAGTCCGTCCAGAAGTTGCGCAGGTGGTCGCCGTGCATGCGCGGCGAGGGGATGCGCTCCTTCGAGCTGTAGATCGAGAAGAGGCGCTCCTCGAGGGCGTGGAAGCCCGCGTCGGAGGAGAGCGCCTTCTCCGACACGGCGTTGTGTGCGCGTGCGAAGCCGAGCGCCTTCTCTCCGGAGACCTCCTCGAGGTAGAGGAAGTCCTCGTTCGTGACGGTGGGGAGCGCGGGCTTCTGCGCGAGCGCGGCGGAGCTCGGCGGGGGCGGCTCGGTCGGCCGGAGCTCCGAGCGCGTCGGCGGCGAAGGTGCGGGCGCGCCGCAGCCGAGCGCGCTCGCCGCGATCAGCAGGAGCACCTTGCTACGCGGGTGCAGGCTCACTTCTTCGCTCCCTTCGCGGCGGGCGCGAAGCCCGTGAAGGCCAGCAGCGCCGTGGCCGCCACACGCGAGAAAGAGAGAATTCGCATCGGCCGCAGAGCTTAGCGCGCGCGGGGCGCGATACCCTACGCACCGATGCGCCTCGTGCTCGATACGAATCTGCTCGTCTCGGCGCTCCTCAAGCCCGGGAGCGTCCCCGACCGCGCGCTCTCGGCGGTCTGGTCGACGGGGGCGGTCGTCCTCTACGACTCGCGCCTCGAGGAGGAGTACCGCGACGTGCTCATGCGGCCGAAGTTCCGCGCCATCGAGCGGCAGCGCATCACCGACTTTCTCGTGACGCTCGCCGAGCGCGGCCATGACGTGGGAAAGATCGCCGCCTGGGAGGGCGCGATGACCGACGACGACGACCGCATCTTCGTCGAGGTCGCGCTCGCGGGGCGCGCCGACGCGATCGTCACGGGCAACCTCCGCCACTACCCGAGCGACCTCGGCTTCGCCGTGCACCCGCCGGCGACGCTACTCGCGCTGATCGGCTGAAGCCGGGCTCACTGGCGAGCGACGATGCCGCGGACCAGGTCGTCGAACTCGGTCTTCATCGGCAGGTCGTAGTCTACGACGGCGCGGCGGCGCGTCGACGTGACGGGCGCGCCCGTCTTCGGGTTCGCGCCGACGTGCTCTTCCGTCTTCCAGTGCACGGCGATCCCTCGCCGCTGCCATGCGGGGACCTCGTTGAAGTTGAGGCCCGCGCGGAAGAGCATCTCGTTGCGGTCGGCCACCGAGACGCCCTTCAGCTTCTCCGTCGCCGCGTGATCGTCGAGGCCTTGCCGGCGCAGCAGCCAGTAGGAGTGGCCGTTCAGCGCGTTGCGGTGGGCGTCCTCGTGGCGCCAGCGAAAGTAGTCGACGACCGTGTCCTCGTCCGGGAGCTGGGAGATCCGCGCGTCGAAAGCGCCGAGCGTCCCGAGCGAGAGGGAGAACTTGGCGCTCGCCTCGCCCGCGAGCACCGAGAGGTACTTGCGGAGCTTCCGGCCGAACAGCGACTCGTCCTTCCGGAACAGCAGGGACATCTCGTCGCTCTGCGTGTAGCCGAAGAGCACCGAGAACCCGCACGAGGTGACGAGGTGCTCGAGCGTCGCCACCATGCAGTCGCGGAAGCGCTCGTCGTAGGGCGCCTCGAACTTCTCGGTGGTGCGGGTCAGCTGCGAGAAGGAGCGACCGTCGATGCGGGCGACCATGTGAAGCCCGGGGAGCACACAGTGGTCGTGCGCCGTCTCGTAGACGCGCATGCGTCGGTCGAGCTGTTCGAACTTCATGCTCGTCCGAACGGTACCATTTACGGGATTCCGAAGACGGTGCTCGGGCCGTCGAGTGTGTCCGGTTCGAGGAGGTCCGCGGCGCACGCACATCGGTGTCATCGCCGTAGGGGACTGTCGATCGGGGGCGCGCCGAAAGTGAGCGCCTCCGCATCGGACGTGTAGAGCGGCGGGGGCGCCTCGTGCGACAATCCAGCCTATGAACGATCCGAAGGGCCCCCCTGGCTCAAACCCCACGCTCCAGAAGCGGACGCTCGTCGAGGACGGCACCACGTTCAAAGGCTCGCTGACGTCGACCTGCCCGATCGTCGTGCAGGGCACGATCGAGGGGAACGTCGAAGGTCCCTCGCTCACCGTGAGCTCGACCGGCGCCGTGTCCGGCACGATCACGACCGGCGATCTGAAGAGCGCGGGGCGCATCTCCGGAGAGTTCGACGTCGACACGGCGCAGCTCGCCGGGAGCGTCGCCAGCGACACCGTCATCCGCGCGGCCTCCCTCGACCTGAAGCTCGCGGTCGACACCGGCAAGCTCCAGCTGACGTTCGGCCCCGGCGGCGGCAAGCGCTCGTAGGTCGCAACCTGGCGGAGCGCGATTCTCGTCCCTCGAATCGCACTCTGCGAATTACGTGCGCCGCAGGCCCGAGCTGCGCACCATCTGCTCGAGGTCGCTGAAGCGCTGCGCGAGCGCGCGGACGAGCGCGCCCGTCCAGCCGGAGAGCCCGAGCCCCTCGTTCATCACGGTCTGGTCGAGCACGAGGACCGTCACCGCGTCGACCGCGACGACGCTCGCAGAGCGCGGCTCGTAGAGGATGAGCGCCATCTCGCCGAAGGCCTCGCCCGGCTCCATCATCGCGAGCGTCTCCTCGACGCCGTTCGCCGTGCGATACGCGCGGCAGCGACCCGCGACGATCATGTACGCGGCGTCGCCCTTGTCGCCCTCGCGGAAGATGATCTCTCCTGGGGCGAAGGTCTTGCGGGGGAGGTGCATGCCTCCGTGCAAGAAGGCGCGCATCGCGTCCTGTAGCTCGGTGATCGACGCGTAGCGATCGTCGGGGTTGGCCTGGGTCGCACGCTCGGCGATCGCGCGGATGCGCTTGGCAACCCCGAACGGTTCGCACGCGGCGTCGATCGAGATCACCTTGCCCGCGGCCGCGCGCTCCAGCGTCTTCCGCTGATCGTGCTCCTGGCCGTACGGGCCCTGACCGGTGAGGACCTCGAAGAGGAGCGCGCCGACGCCGAACACGTCCGAGCGTTCGTCGACGTCCTTCGGGTTGCCCCGCGCCTGCTCGGGGGCCATGAAGTCCGGGGTACCGACGGGGCCCTTCGCGTTCATGAGCGCGTTCGCGCCCGAGGCGGGCTCGCCGCGAATGAGCTTCGCGAGGCCCCAGTCCATCAAGTAGACCTGGCCGAAGTCGCCGACCATGATGTTGGCGGGCTTGAGATCGCGATGGACGACGCCGCGGTGGTGCGCGTAGGCGAGCGCGTCACAGACCTTGAGGAGCACCTCGATGCCGCCCTCGACGCGCTCGATCGTCCCCGGGTCTCGCTCGTCGAGCCAGTCGCTGAACGGGATGCCCTGCACGAGCTTCATCGTGAAGTAGGGCACGCCATTCGCGTCGACGGCGAGCTCGTGGACGGGGACGATGTTCGGGTGCTCGAGCTGCCCGTTCATCTGGGCTTCGGCGATGAAGCTGTCGCGGTAGAACGTCTTGCTTGCGTAGGCCTTGTCGAGGCGCTTCAGCGCGACCTGGCGGAGGAGGTTCCGATCCATCGCCGGGTGCACGTGCCCCATGCCGCCTCGAGCCAGCTCGCGGGAGATGACGAGATGCGGAGGCGTCGGGATGTTCTCCGCAGCAATGACCGCGGCGGGGAGATCGGACGTGGCGGCGACCGGGATGGACTCGATGACACGGACCGACTCGACGCGCGCGTCCTTGAACGGATTGCTCACGTGGGTTCTCCTCGCGAAGGGAGCGCCCAGTCTAGACGAAGCTAGGCTTCGCCGACGAAAACGACGGAGAGCGAGGATTCCTCGGTTTCCATGTCGGTCCGGAACGCGCCGACCAGCGAGCGGGCCGCCGCGACGAGGTCGGCGAGCGGCTTCGCCTCGCGCTCGGCGTCCTCGACGAGCTCCAGGATCAGGCGGCGTTGCTCGTTGTGCTCGAGGACCATGGCGACGGCGCGCTCCTCGCCCCTGGCATCGAACGCACGGAGGAACGGCGCGACGTGGGCCTCCTCCATCGCGAGGTGCTCGTCGAAGACGAGGTAGAGATCCCAGACGGTCTGGCGGAGCCGGGTGGCGCTGCCCGAGGAGCCGTCGCTCGCGAGGGAGCACGCGCCCTCGACGGCGTCGAGGAGCGCGCGGATGGCGACGTGCTCGTGGCGGACACGCGCGGCGACCCGCTGCGGATCGGCCTTCGGGCGAGAGGTGTGATGCAGGGACATTCGATGGGCGAGCCCTGGCGGTGTCGAGCAAGGCCCGGTCCAGCCAGGAAACCCCGCAAATCGGCGTGACCCTGCGGCGCCGAGTCGTGCACTTCCTGCATGCGTACGCGCGCTTTGCGCGCGGTTCAGCTCGGACCGCCCGACTTCACTCGGCCGTGCTCGCCGGGAGTGGGCGCCGGTCGCTCGCGCGAGGCGAGCGCCTTCACCTTCTCGAAGGCGTGGCGCACGCCCTTCGCGCCCGCGTCGTCCCAGAACTCGGCGTCGTCGACGGCGATACGGATGAGGGCGAGCGACGGGTCGTCCTTGCCCTGCGGGAACCACACCCTCCACGCCTCCTTCCAGAGCGCGTGGATCTTGGCGCGGTCGGTCACGAGCTCCGCCGAGCCGCTGAGCGCGACGTACCGTCCCTTGGCGGACTGGAACGTCGCCGAGACGCGAGCGTCGCGTCGTATCTCGGCCACCTTCGCCGAGTCGATCGAGGTCGCGAGCCAGAGCCAGTTCGTGTCATCGACCGCGGCCACCGCCATCGGGCGCGCATGCAGCTCGCCGTCATGGCGTGTCACGAACATCGCCGTGTCGAACGACTCGAGTAGCTCGTGCAGGTGTCTCTTCGTCGTGCTCGCACTCTCTCCCATGACAGACCTCCTCCCCAATCCTCTCAAGAGGGACACACAAGAAACGCTCGGCGTGGCGGGATGGCGCCCTCTCCGCGCTCACACCGTGGCGGGCTCGGGCAGGCGCGGCTGCGTAGCGATCGGCTCGATCCGGCGCGAGCGACGCGACTCGCTCCCGAGCCACCAGACCGCGATGAACGGGAGCATCACGTAGACGGAAGGGATCAGGGTGAGCAGGAACACGCCCACGGAGAGCGCCATCGCGGGAATGATGGCGACCGCCATGATCGCGCCGCCCAGCGAGAGGCGGCGCGGTCGTGCTCTGGGTGGGTTGGGTGTGCGGGCCAGCGTGCCCACGACGCCCGCGGCCGCCATCGCGAAGCAGGCGATCGCGAGGATTCGCTCGAGCTCTCCGGCATCACCACGGATGAGGCCGAGCAGGCCGAGCACGACGCAGCCGATGCCACCCAGGACCGCGACGACGAACATCATGGACGCACCTCACCCTCCGTCCGTGCCCGGTGCAACACGCGTTCCACGCGGCTAACCTGCGAGCCCATGCATCCACTGTGCACCTCGCTGCTCGTGCTCACCCTCGCCGCTCTCCTCTCCGCATGTGGTGGAGGGGCCACGCATGCGCCGGCGTCGCTTGCGAGCGGTGGTGGCGGTAACGACCCCGCCGAGCGCTGTCTCGCCGTCGCGGGCGCGAAGCGGGAGCGCAAGCCGAACGAGCCTGCGAAGGTCTCCGCCAAGCACGTGCTCGTGAAGTACGCCGGAGCGAAGAAGGCGTCGGCCACCGTGACCCGCACGCGCGAGCAGGCGTGCCTGCGCGCCCAGGAGGCGCGCGCGAAGCTCGAGCAAGGAACGCCGTTCGCGGAGGTGGTCGCGACCTACAGCGAGGAGCCCGGGGCAACGACGCGCGAGGGCTCGCTCGGCTCGATCGAGCGGTCTCACGTGGTCCCGCCGTTCGCGGACGCCGCCTTCGAGCTCGCCCCGGGCGAGGTGAGTCACGTCGTCGAGACGGACTTCGGCTTCCACGTGATCATGCGCACCGAGTGAGATGAGCGCGTCAGCGGGCGCGCCGTACGGGCGGGTCCTCGTGCACGATGAGGCGCGTGCCTGAAGCGTCGTCGCGGCTGAACACGCCGTGCCATCCGGCAGGGAGCGGCGGGTCGGTCCACGCGAAGAGCGTGCGAGCGTCCTCGGGGGCCATGTTCACGCAGCCGTGGCTGCGCATGTGGCCGAAGGCGTCGTGCCAGAACGCGGCGTGCAGCGCGTAGCTTCCCTGGAAGTACATCACCCACGGGACGTCCTCGATCGAGTACGGACCGTCGGAGGCGACGTCGCCGTCCATGGTCGTCGTGACGTGCTTCTCGCGGATGCGATAGCTGCCCGTGGGCGTCGGAAAGTCCTTCTCCTTGTCCTGCGGGTTACGCCGGCCGGAGGAGATGAGCGTCGCGAACACCGGGCGCGTGCCTTCGAAGGCGACGAGCGCCTGCCGCGTGAGGTCGACGTCGATCCACTTCTCGTTCGGATGGAGGTCCGCGGGAAACGCCGGGTGCGCGGGCGTGAGATCCATCATGCGGACCCAGAAGCCGGCGGTGGTCTGGTGGTAGGGCACGCCGCTCACGGTGGCGCGTCGGCCGTTCAGCATCACGGCGCTGCGCTTCGGGAGCTCGGCGCCCCAGGTGATCTTCTTCTCGTCGTCGCTCACCTCGAGCTTGCGCGCGAAGCCGACGCTCACGAAGAGGACCGTCCCTGCGCTCGTCGCGTCGGTTCCGCCGTCGCCGCCGTCGCCACCGTCGCGGTCGCCGCCGTCGCCGGCGTCGGTACCGCTGTCGCCGTCGCCGCCCGCGTCGCCGCCGAGCGTCGTCCCGACGGGAACGGCCTCGAACCAGCTCCCGACGTGCTTGGTCACGCCGGGCTGCACCATGATGCGGTCGAACGGGACCGCGAAGCCGAACGAGGTTCGCCACCATCGTGCGCCGTTCGAGGTGAACGTGCGGTCGAGCGCGAGATAGAAGCCGCGCGCCATCGTCCGCACGAGGACGCCCTTGCCCTTCAGCGACTTCAGCTTGGGACGCCCGGCGTCGACGCCCGCGTCCGCCGGAGCCGCTGCATGACGCGAGCGCGGGCTCTCCTCACCCTCGCCGCTCTCGGGCTTGTCGGGCTTGTCGGGCTTGTCGGCCTTGTCCGCCTTCTCGGGCTTGTCGGTCTCGCCGGCGGCCGCGGTGTCGTCGGCGACGGGCTTCGCGGGCGTGAGCCAGGGCTCGTACTTCTTCCGGTCCTCCGTGGGCAGGACGCGCCGGTAGAGCGGCGTGCCGTCGGAGACGTTGACGCCGTAGCGGTAGGGCATACCGGCGTCGTGATCGGGCTGCTTCGGCGCGAGCCGCACCTTCGGGCTCGTGAGCTCGGTGGTGACGGCCTTGCCGCAGACGAAGCCTCCGACCTCGAGCTCGTACCAGCCCTCCTTGCAGTCCTCGTTCAGGACGGGGTGGTCGTACGCGGCCGCGAGCGCACCGTGCCGGAGATAGCCGATGCGCTTTGCGCCCTTGCCGCTCTCGGGCCAGTACGGCAGATCGACGATCGAGGTCTGGGCCGTCGCCGCGAGCCTCGTGAGGCTGCCGCGGCCGGCGTCGCCGGAGTCGACGACCCCGGCCTCGGCGACGTCGGGGAGGGATGCCTCGGAGGGACCCGATGCACCGGAGGCGTCAGGCGTCGTCTCGGCCGGAGCCCGCGAGCATGCGCCCACCACCGCGCACACACAGGATGCGGCCAGAGCGGCGATCGCCGGACGCCATACGAGGGAGGTGCACTTCAGTGTGGCCGGAAGGTATCGCGGCGACCCTCAGCATGCCAGTGTCTGCGGCGAGCCGGGGGGCGGCGCCGCCTGTTGCGACGTCTGCACGTTGGGCTGCATGGGCTGCATCGTCTGCATGCTGCTGTCGGCTGCCCCGCGGCGTCCGAGCCTGAGGATCTCGGGGTCGATGGGCTCGCAGCCCTCGAGCGCGGCGAGCTCGCGGAGCACCGGCCCGCTGTTCGCCGCCGCATTGACGGCGTCGATCACCTCGGCCTGGGCATCGACGCTCCTGCCGAGCGCCGACTGCTCGAACATCCATCGCACGAGCTCGCCGATCGTCCCGAGCTCGGCGGCGAGGACCGCCTGCTCGTATCGCGCGCGTCGCCAGGTCTCCCGGCGATCGAGGAGGACCGCCATACGGCGCTCCGCCCAGGTCCGCTGCTCGCCGTCGGCACGGACTCGCGTCGACTCCACCTCCGCGAGCTGGGCCTCGATCGCGTAGCCTCCCGCACCGTCGAACGCCGCACAGCTGTCACGGTGGGCGATCGCGAGCCGCACGAACGCGGCGAGGAGTCGGTCGATGCCGAGCCACTCTTCTCGCGACGTGGTGTCGCCGGTCCCCGAGGTCGTGCCTCGCACGCGAGACGCGAGCTCCTCGAGCTGCTCGAGCTCCCGCTGATGCTGGAGGTCCATGCGCGAGAGCAAGGTGGACCGAGCGGCTGCCGCACGCAGGCAGGCGTCCCGATCGAGACTGGCGTCGACGTGCCGCCGGAAGGCGGGGAGGTGGGGCAGGAGGACGAAGACGACGAGCTCGCCGACGACGACGAGGAACGCCGCAGCGAGGATGCTCAGCGTGACGAGGCCGACGATGACCGGCACGGCTGCGACTGCGGCCTGCGCGTAGTGGGTCATCGCGCGACGACGATACGTCCAGCGTGTGTGTTTCCACGTCTGATTCGGACGACGACGGACCACCATACGACCTCCAGTTGCTCGTGTTTCGAGCTGGGTCGAGCACGCCACGTGCCACGCGGCCGATGCGACGAGCGCGCCGTAGGCCTCAGAGCTTCGGGCCGGGGAGCGGGTCCGGGAGAGGGACGCTCCCGCTGCCGATGCGCGTCGCGTTCGCGGGAGGGAAGGGCGCGTTGCAGTCGCCCACCGGCACGCAGGACTTCTGGCCGAGCGCCGCGCGGGTCGCGCCGGTGCACCCCTCGGCGAGGAGCTCCTTGCAGCCCCAGCCGGAGGGATCCTTCTCGAAGCCGCCTTCGCAGTCGCTCCAGCCGATCGGGGCGCACACGAGCTCGCCGGGCGCCTTCATCGAGCCGGCCTCGCACTCGGGCGGCGGTCCGGCGACGCACGTGCCCGTCGTGTCGGCGTGCTGGTCGGCAGGGCACGCGCCCGCTCCGCCGTCGCCACCCACGACGACCACGGAGCCGGCGCCCGCGCATGCGCCGAGCAGGAGCACGAGGCCGACGCCGAGTGACGTCACCGTGGCTCGCAGCGCCGAAGGCCCCATCGCGCCTCCAGTCTAGCGACCCCGACATGGGCTGTCGCGATGTCACGAAAGCTCGCTACGCTAGGCCACGAATGAAGCTCTTTCACACGTCCACCTCGCCGTTCGTTCGCAAGGTCATGGTCACGGCCCACGAGCTCGGGCTCGCGGGTCGAATCGAGTCGACTCACCTCCGCCCCTCGCCGCTCGCGACCGACGCGACGCTCTCGCGCGAGAACCCGCTCTCCAAGATCCCGGTGCTCGTCCTCGACGACGGAACGCCGCTCTTCGACTCGCGCGTCATCTGCGAGTACCTCGACACGCTGCACGAGGGCGAGAAGCTCGTTCCCGCGTCGGGCGCGGCGCGCTGGCGCGTGCTCCGCACGCAGGCGCTGGCGGACGGCATCCTCGAGGCGGGCATCCAGATCTTCTACGAGCGCGCGCAGCGCCCGAAGGAGCTCCAGTGGCAGCCGTGGCTCGACGGTCAGGCGGCCAAGGCCCGTCAGGCCCTCGACGCGCTCGACGCCCAGGTCGCCGACCTTCGCGGGCCGCTCGATCTCGGGCAGATCGCCGTCGCCGGCGCGATCGGCTGGCTCGAGTTCCGCGACGTGCTCCCCGGCATTCGTGAGGGGCGCACCGCGCTCTTCGCGTGGTACGACGAGTTTCGCGAGCGGCCTTCGATGAAGGCCACGCAGCCGACGGCCTGAGGCGACCCGAACATGCGTTTTCCCACGCGGACCATCCCGGCGCTGGCCGATGTCGCCAAGGACATCTCCGGGCCGTTGCCCGTCGGTCTCCTCGACGACTGGGCAGCCTCGACCGACCGCAGTCACCAGGCGGCGCGGCTCCTGCTCGCGCCGTATCGGCGCGAGGGCACCGTGGTCTCGTCCGACACGGCCGGGCTCACGAGGATGACGCAGGAGCGCGAGCTGCTCGACGTCCTGTGGCTCGTGTCGGAGCCGATGCAGATCCTCTACGCCGTGGGCAGCGCGATCGGCGGAAAGGCCGTGGGCGTGTGGGAGGCCGACAACACCGAGATGCTCTATCCGGCCGAGCTGCCGGCGGACACGATCGTCCTCGCGATGCTCGAGGCGCAGGCACGGATCGCCGAGCGCACGGCGGTGAAGGTCGGCCTCTGCGTGCATCCCGGCGTGTTCTACGAGATCGGCGGCGGTCTCTTCGGCGGTGACGCCCAGCTCGTCGAGCAGCTCGCGGAGAACGACGCTGCCGGCGCGGAGATCCTCGCGACGAGCGAGCTCGTGACGCGCCTCCAGTCACCGAGCGACTACACGCTCACGCGTCGCTCGGACCTCGACGCGCTCCACGCGGCGGGCGTGTTCTCGCTCCGCTCGTCGCGGCGGCTCGCGGCCCTCCGCGAGGCCGAGGCGCTCTACCCGCATCCGTTCCCGCAGGATTTCTTCGCGATGCTCCGCGACCCGGCGCTCCGCGCAGCGGCCGTGGCGGCGGAGGGCGCCGGGGCGCAGATGGTCGACCGCCACGTCGTCTTCCTCGCTCGCAAGGGCGCGGCGCGCTCGCAGGAGGACCTCGCGTCGGTCCTCGACGAGCTGCTCCTGAACCAGCTCTTGAGCACGGTCGTCGAGGAGAGCCTCTTCGGAACGGCACGTATCGCCGAGACGACGGGCGGGCTCTCGATCGTCGTCTTCGAGAACGGCCAGGAGTCGGTCGCCTTTGCGCGCGGCGTCCGCGAGCGCTTTCGCGAGCACTCGATCCCGGTGAGCGTGGGGATCGACTGCGGCCCCGTGCTCCTCTTCGAGAAGGGAAGCGGCCGCGCCGGAACGATCGCGGGCGACGCCATCAACCTCTCGTCGAAGATCTCGGAGGACCTGGGCGAGGCGGGGCTCATTCGCATCACCGAGCGCGCGGCCGAGGGGCAGGCCGGGCTCGAGGCCGCTCAGCGCTTCGAGGCGACGATCTCGGGCGTGCGGATCCGCGGCCTCATCCTCTGACCTTCGGTCCGGTCGATCACGGTCAGGGCGTCGCGTCCTCGTCGCGGAGGCGGATCGGGCCGACGTGCTCGGGGACCATGCCCTGGGCGTGGATGCCGTCGTAGAACGCGCGGATCTTGTCCATGTCCGCCTTCACGTCGCCGGTGAGGTGAATGGCCGGGCCGAGGCCCGCGCGCTTGCGCCCGTAGTCGAGATAGCCCGGGACCACCGGGACGTCGGCCCCACGGGCGATGTGGTAAAATCCCGATTTCCAGTAGTCGGAGCGACGCCGCGTTCCCTCCGGGGGGATGACGAGGACGAGCTCGTCGTCCCGCTTGAACGCGTCGATCATCTCCTGGACGACGTTGCTCTTCTTGGAGCGGTCGATCGCGACCGCGCCGAGCCGCCGGAGGGCGATGCCCATCGGCCCTTTCACCCAGTCGTTCTTGATCATCCAGGACATCGACAGGCCGATGCTCTGGGTCAGCGCGATGAGCAGGAGCCCGTCCCAGTTCGAGGTATGAGGCCAGGCGAGGCACACGTACTTCTTCTCCGGGGGCTTGCCGCCCTCGAACTGCCAGCCGGCGAGGGCGAGACTGCTGGCCAGAGGCGCCGCCACGAGCCCGACCTTCTTCATTGCACGACCATATCTCAGGCGGGCCTGTCGCGTTACGCTCGACTACGCCGGCATGCTTCCCGATCCCGTTCAAGGCGCGCTCAACACCCTCACTGACCTCTTCTCCACGCGTCCCGGCCTGGTCGACGCCGTGCGCGCCCAGTGGCGAGCCGGGAGTGGCTTCGACGCCAACCCCGGGCTCGACAGCGACGTCCCCGACGACGTCATCGCTGCGGCCGACGAGCTGTCTGCCGCGATGCCGGCGATCACGTCGTCGGAGGAGCATCTCGCGCTCCTCTGCGCGGCGTTCGCGGAGCCGGCGGGCGCGGCCCTCCTCACCTGGTGCAAGGCGAGCACCTGGCGTCGCGACGTGCACATGGCGCGTCTCCTCGCCGCGGCGGCGAAGCACGAGGCGTTCCGCGAGCAGGTCCCGCAGATCGCCCACGATCGCGTGGTCGAGGGCCCGCTCGTCGACGCGCTCGCATGCGCGCCGCTCCTCGGTACCGGCGCGCAGCTCGCGCTGCCGCAGAACGCCGAGGCCCGCGCACGGCTCGAGATCCTCATCTGGGAGGCGGGCGCGAGCGCCCTCGAGCTTCCTGACTTCGGTCGCTGGCTCTGGGGCTCGAGCGACACCTTCGACGAGATGATCCGCCACCCGGCGCACGGCGCGCTCCGTGGTCGCGTGCTCGCGGCGCGCTGTCTCGAGGTCAGCGTCTCCGGGATGCCGCCGATGACGGACCCCGAGCTCGTCGGTCGGACGCTGCAGCTCTTGCAGCCGCTGCTCCTTCATCCCGAGCCGCTCGTCTGGGTGCATGCGGCGCGCGCGCTCGGTCGCCTCACCGGGCCGGTCGAGCAGCTCGAGGGCACGCTGCTCGACTGGGTCGTCGGCGCGTCTCCGGTGCTCCGCCAGCGTGCGCTCACCGCGATCGCGTCCTTGCCGGCCGAGAGGCTCACGTTCCTCGCGGCGAGCCAGCTCATCACGATCATCGGCTCGAAGGAGGAGGACGCCTGGGTGCTCGCCGCGGTCGCCGCCGCGACGCCGTACCTGTTCTTCTCGCGTCGCGATCTCTGGGACAGGCTCGCGAAGCGCATCCTCGGCGGCGACGGCGGCGCGATCGCCGCGCGCGGCCTCGCCCGCGGGCTCGCGACGCTCTGGCGCCGTGGCACCCATCAGGAGGAGATCGAGACGCCGCTCCGCGCCCTCCGCGAGATGGCGCGTCGCGCACGCTCCGAGTCGCTCGACGAGTCGCGCCGCTGGATCGAGGTCATCGCCGTGACCGACGTGCTCGACGTCGCCGAGCGCGACCCGCTCGATCTCGAGCTCGGCCTCGAGAACCTGATGCGCATCGCCGCGCAGTACGACGACGAGGAGGCCGACGCGCGCGCCGCGCGGTTCGCGCTCACGCTCGCGCCCACGTTCAACGAGGCCCGGCGCATCGCGCTCGGGCCGGGCCGCGTCAGGCAGCGGGCCGCCGCGATGAACGCGCTCGAGGGCTGCGGTCGCGCGTTCGCGCTGCGTTTGTGGTCACCGCTGCTCGCGACGCGCCCGGCGGGCGGGCACATCGAGGAGCCGAACCTCGAGGAGACGTGGAAGGTCCTCTCTCGCGCGCCCGAGGAGATCCTCGATCTCGTGAAGGAGCGCCGGCAGAGCGGCGCCGAGCTCGACGCGGACTTGCCGCTCGAGGCGCTCGCGATCCGCCTCGGCGGCTACGCGCTCGATGCGTGTGGTGCCGACGGCGACCTCGGTCATGGCCGCGGGCCGACCGCGCATGACACCTGCCTCTGGCTGCGGAAGCTGCAGGGCCTCGTCGACGGCTCGCGCGAGCTGCCGCAATCCTTGAAGGGCGCGCTGAGCACGCTGTTCTGGCGTCTGGTCGACACGACGCGCGGAACGGCGCTCGGCGAGGTCGACGACGTGCGCTGGCTCGGCCCGTTCGCGGCGTGGTGGGCGCTGGTCGTCGATCGTCCCGCGGTGCTGCTGCAGCTCGCGACGGCGCTGCCGATGATGGCCGAGGGCGCGCTCGCGCGCTGCTGCGACGAGGCCGATCGTCTTCGCATGGCGGTCTCCTCCGGGGCGCCCGACGGGCAGTGGGGCTCGTCGGCGGCGCTGGCGCTCGCGGCGCTTCATGCCGCGGACACGGAGCTCGCGCAGGCGCTGGTCGGTCTTGCGAACACGCTCGAGGGCTTTGCGGGGGCGAAGGGCCCGGCAGCGAACCTCGAGGGCATTTGCATCGAGCTCGTGCTCGCGGCCGATCGCCTGCACGGCGCGCTCGCGAATCCGGTGAAGGCGCTGCACACCGCCAGCAAGCAGACGCAGGACGACTCGCTCTCGCGGAGCGCCACGGAGAACGCGCCGCGCGTCGCCGCGCTGGTCGCGCGTGCGATCCGCGCGCGCGAGCTGTCGATGCTCGACGTGTGGTTCGCGTCGCTCGGCCCGGTGACGTCCGCGCTGCTCGAGAACGCGGTCAAGGCCGCGATCCGCCGGACGCCGCCGCCGCCCCCGCAGCCGAAGAAGAGCGAGCCCAAGCTCATCGAGGGCTACGAGCTGGTGAAGCCGCTCGGTGAAGGTGGCATCGGAACGGTGTGGCTCGTGCGCAAGCCGGGCGCCGATCGCTTCTTCGTCCTCAAGATCCCGAAGGCCGAGGCGCTCGCGAACGCGACCGACACCGAGCGCGCGGGCATCCTCGCGTCGTTCGTCGAGGAGGCCAAGGCGCTCGCCGGTCTCTATCACCCGAACGTCGCGAACATCATCGATCGCGGCGTCTCGAGCTCGGTGCCGTTCCTCGTGCTCGAGTACCTGATCGGCGCGGATCTGAAGCAGTACTCGTCGGCGAAGCCGATGACGCTGTTCGAGCTCCGGCAGGTGGTGCTCGATTCGTGCGCGGGGCTCGCGTCGCTGCACAGCGCAGGCCTCGTTCATCGCGACATCAAGCCGGCGAACCTGTGGCTTCGCTTGCCGCTCGCCGGCGGTGAGCGGTTCGACGACCACAAGCATCGCGATCCGGCGCTCGCGCCGCCGCTGTCCACGGTGGTCATCGACTTCGGCATGGTGCGCGCGATCCGCGTGCCTGCGGACGCGGCGGGGCGCTTCGTCGCCGGCACCGCGGGGTACATCGCGCCGGAGCAGGTGCTCGACCCGGTCGAGCTCGACCCGCGCTCGGACATCTACGCGCTGGCCGGCACGATCTACAACGTGACGACCGGTCACGCGTTCTTCGACGACATCGAGAACCCGCGCGACCGCATCATCGCGCACATGCGCCGCGATCCGTTCGAGGACGCCGAGCGTCTGCGCACGTATCCGATGGCGATCGCGAAGCTCCTGCGAGCGGCGACCGCACGCGAGCCGGGCGACCGCCCGTCACCGCTCGAGTTCGGGAAAGAGTTCGCGTCCTCCTTGTAGGCCGCCCGCCCGCCGTCTCTCGTGACCCGCCCACGAGCGAGCATCTCGAGACCTCACAGTCGGAAGCTCCCGCCCCCGCGCATCCCAGGCGTGAAATCGGCGCCGTCTGCGGCGCCGTTCGCCGCAGGCGAATCACGCCGGAAAGTCCACATCGCGGGGAGGCTCGCGAAGCGAGGGGCGGAGCCCCACTTGTCAGAGGGAGACGACCGGGCCCTTCGTGGGCTGCGAGCGATCGCGGAGGCCGTCGACGAAGTCTTCGGCGCCGTCGCGGAGCTCCTCGTCGACATACGACTGGGGGGCGGGGAGCGTGGGGACGAGGAGGACGTCGACCGAGAGCAGCGAGTGCTTCGCGTCGACGGGCTTGATCGTGATGACCGTGTGGCCGCGCTTCATGTCGCCCTTGATGCCGCGGGCCTCGATGATGTGCGTGTTGCCGACGGTGCGATCGGGAGCGAAGCGCATGACCTCGTAGAGCTCGATCGTCATCGGGCCGATCTGCACCGGGTAGCGCATGTAGACGTCCGTCTGATCGCCTTCCTTGCCGATGACACGCGCCGTCTTGAACTTGCGATGGAGCTCGCGGTACTTGCCGAACTCCGTGGCGGTCTTCACGAGCTGCTCGGGCGTCGCCTCGACGAGCGCCTCGGCGTGGCCGTAGCGATCGTTGATGGGGCCCATCGGTTGGTTCATCTTCAGCGTCTTCTTCGCCAGGAGGAGACGTGCGACCTGCGGATCCTTCGCCGGATCGGCGGGCGCCGGTGCCGCCTCATCGGCGTTGGCAACGGGCGCGATGGCCGGGATGGCGACCAGGGCGAGAGCAGCAAGCAGAAGGCGGGGGATTCGCATGGGCGGTTTCCGTCGAGAGGGAGCAGAAGTCGTGCCGTGAACCAAGACTAGGCCTTAGCTCGGACGGTTCTAGGTAGGCATTGATGTAAACCTCCTCGTAATTCGTGATTTCGCGCACATTCCGGGAGGTTGTGAGCTGCGGTACGGCCGGACCAAGTGTGAACGGCGAGTCACGATCTGGGGGTGATCGGGGGACGACGCCCCGGGTGGTTTTTCAGCCGCTCGGCGCGCTGGGCCAGTGCACGACAGCCATGTCGCGATGCCGACAGGCCCGGGGGGCGGCGGGGGGCTCGCCCTGGCGGCGGTCAGCTGGGCTGGGGCGCGAGGTCCGGGCGCGCGGCGGGCGGAGGGATCGGCGGATGCGGCGCGGGGGGAGAAGGCGGAGGCGCGGCGCGCTGCGCACGCTGCTGGCGGTCGCGAAGATCGGCGATGGGCCCCAGCGCCTTCGCGACGGGCGCCCAGCTCTCGCTGCGTCCGGCGCGCGCCTGCGCCATGACCTGCACCGCGTACTCGGCGATCGCCTCGACGAGTGCGAGGCGTGCCTCGCCGCGATCGACGACGTCGGCCTTCGCGGGCGCCGCCGCCATGAGGCCGAGCGCTTGCCCGTACTCGCCATGGCAAGCGAGCACCTCGTCGACGAACGGCGCGCCCGCGAGCGCGCGCGCCACCTCGAGCAGGCCCTCGCGCTTCAGCGAGTCGAGACGCGCGCCGATCTGCGCGAACTCTGCGAGGTAGTTGAGCTTCAGGATCGAGAGATCGCTGACGATGCCGTAGATGCGCTCGGCATCGGCCGCGTCGGTCCGGCGCGCCGGCGGAAGCTCGACGTGGTCCTCGATGCGACGCACGAAGGTCGCCCACGCGCGATCCATCGCCACGTCGTACGCGCGAGCATCGACTGACTCCGCACCTCCCGCCGCCGCCTTCGCGACCACGCGCGCGCGGTCACGCGCAGCGGCCACGCGCTTGCCTTCCTCGACGACGGCGGGCGCCGGCTTCGACGGCCGCGTTGCGAGCAGCGCGGTCGCGAGCGCGACAGCCTCTCCGAGGTCCATGACGGGAAGATCGTAGGACCCGCGCTCGAAGCGCTCGTGCGCCGCCGCTGCCGCGTGCGTCTTCGCCTTCGCCTTCGCCTTCGGAGGTGGCTTCAGCGTCGTGCTGCGCTTCGCCTTGGCGGGCGCCGTCGTGATCCGCTTCGGCTTGCCGGTGCGCTTCGCCCTGGTGGGTGCCTTCGCGGTGCGCTTCGCGTTCGCCTTCCCGTTCGCCGCCTTTGACATCTCGCGATGGTCGGCGGTGCGAGGCCCGAGCGCAAGAGGCCGTCCCGGAGCCGGGGATTTCGCTCACGGGGTCGCGAGGACCACCTTCAGATAGATCTCTTCGAGGGGGAGCGAGCACTTGATCGAATCGAGCTCGACGGCACCCTCACGGACGTCGCGCAACGTCCAGAGCCCGCCGTCTCCGCGCCCGTGATGCTCGACCAGTCGCTCGTCGTGGCTGACCACGAGGTACTCGCGAAGAGACGGGACGCGTCGGTAGTGCGCGAACTTGCCGCCTCGATCCCAGTCCGCGGTCGTGCGTGACGTGACCTCGACGAGAACGATCGGGTTGGTCATCGAGATACCACCGTCGGTTCTCGAGATCTCCCCGCACACGACGCTCACATCGGGGTAGGTACGAAGCACGGTGGCGTCGACAGCGAGTCGCGCATCGGACGTGAACACCTGGCACGGGCGCTCGCGCAGCATTCCACGGAGATGCCCAGCGATGTTGCTCGCTATCGCTGCGTGCTCGAGCGTTCCACCGGCCATCGCGTATGCGATGCCGCCGATGTACTCGTGCTTCACGTCGCCCTTGTCGAGCTCGAGGTATTCCTCGAGCGATATGGGAAGAGCGGATGGCGTCATGATGCCGATGGACCATAGCGCAGGCCCCCGCCGGCGCCTTGGCGACGCTCGGGGCGGCTACGAGCCGCGCCGCCGCTGCGCGATCATGGTGGCGTGGGCGGGCCAAGGGAGTCGATCCGGACTCGCGCGATGTTGGTGCGGGGTGTTGCCGTGGGCGTGGGGCGCTCAGTGACGGCGACAATGATCTCGTCGCAAGTGATCGCGAGAGGAGTGCGCCAGCTCCACTCGATGCCCGCACCGCTCGGGAGGTGCCAGGCGTAGCCGTCGGCGAGGCGAATGAGGAGCGT
>Ga0105047_10005106_pt1 | contig 22680 bp, 20 predicted proteins | sample MAT04_FD_78384 | JGI IMG/M metagenome (GOLD analysis project Ga0105047, IMG submission 78384) | Freshwater microbial communities from Lake Fryxell liftoff mats and glacier meltwater in Antarctica - MAT-04 (megahit assembly) | ecosystem: Environmental > Aquatic > Freshwater > Ice > Liftoff... | reverse complement strand
GCTCGCGTAACCGACGATCGCCTGACCGCCATTGCGCCCGGATGCACCGCTGCAGATCCGGTCGGCCTCGAGCACGGCCACGCTCAGCCCCCGATCCGCCAGTTCAATCGCGGCCGACAGGCCGGTGAAACCGGCACCGACCACCACCACATCAACACCGACCTGGCCTTGCAGCATCGGCAGTGCCGGACCGCGTTCGACGCTGGCCTCGTAGTAGCTGCGCTGGTTAAGCTGGGTATCCGAGCCGATCAGTGAAGCACGACGCAAACCCATCGTCAGGCACCCTTTCTGGTGGCGGTGGCGGTGCCGGTGACAGACGGAGCGGCCACCGCCGCCAGCTTGGCGACCTGGCCACAGAGATAGGTCCAGATGAAGGCCGATGCGGCCTGGCTGGTCAGTTCGGCGTGGTCGTATGCCGGCGCGACCTCGACACAGTCCATCGCCACCGTGTTCAACACCGCCAGTTCCTCCAGCAGTGTCAGCACCTGTGAGCTGCTCAGGCCGCCGGGCTCGGGTGTGCCGGTGCCCGGCGCAAACGCCGGGTCCAGGCAATCGATGTCGAGCGTGAGGTAACAGGGCCGGTTGCCGAGCCGCTGCACGATCTGCGCGATCACGTTCTTCAAGCCAGCGCCATCCTTGCCACGCAGGTCCCGGGCGGTGTAGATCAGTCCACCCTGGTTGCGCACGTATTCCCGGGCAGCGCGTTCGCCGGACGAACGCAGGCCGATCTGCACGCAGGCGCTGGCGTCGACCAGGCCCTCGGCGATCGCCTCGTAGGTCCAGGTCCCATGGCCTGACGGTTCCCCGAAATGGTCGATCCAGGTGTCGCAATGTGCATCGAAGTGCACCAGGGCCAGCGGCCCATGCTGCGCGTGCGCCGCGCGCAGCAGCGGCAAGGTGACGGAGTGGTCACCGCCGATGAAGACGCAGTGGTGGCGGGCCATCAAGCGGCGCGCCTGGGCCTGCACGATGACACGGACCTCGGCCAGCGCCGAGGCATTGGGCAGCCGCATGTCGCCGCCGTCACCCATGACCCCCAGTGGCGTCACGTCGAAATGCGGATGGATGCCGTCACACAACATCAGGCTGGCGCGGCGCACCTCGGTCGGCCCGAAACGCGCGCCAGGCCGGTTGGTCACCGCACCGTCGAACGGAATGCCAACGATCGCGAAACACTGGTCCAGCAATGGTGGCGCTGCCATAAACCGGTTGCTGTTCACTGCGTATGCAAATTCACCCATGGACATGATTCGGTCGACTCCTGTTGATGCGAACACCATAACCCATTCATCACTGACAATCGGTGCCAGTTGCACACCAACCGGGCAGACCACTGACCCTGCGCACCGACCCGAAACCCGCGCCTGTGGCGCACTCCGATTCCCCGTGCATGACCCCTTCCCGGATTCGCTTGATCGCCTATGGCAGCCTGGCGCTGAGCATGAGCCTGACCGGCACTTACGTTGCCCTGTCCAAACCGCTGGTCGCGGCGTTGCCGGTGTTCCTGCTCGGATGGATGCGCTTCGGTATCGCTGCCGTGGCGATGCTGCCCTGGCTACGCCGGCCGGCACAGGAGCCGCCGATGAAGGGCCAGACCCGCATGTTGCTGTTCCTCGAGTCGCTCTTTGGAAATTTCCTGTTCTCGATCTGCATGTTGTACGGCGTGAGCCTGACCAGCGCTGTGTCGGCCGGCGTCATTCTGGCGGGTATCCCAGCCATGATCGCCTTCATGAGCTGGCTGTTCCTGCGCGAGCGAATCAGCATCCGCATGATGCTGGCGGCAGGCTGCGCGATGATGGGGCTGGCGGTACTGGCGCTGGCCCGGTCGGACATGTTTGCCGGGCAACACGGTACGGCACAGGTATCGGACATGGCCTGGCTGGGCAACCTGCTGGTATTCGGCGCCGTGGTATGCGAAGGTGTCTACGCAGTGATTGGCAAAAAGCTGACCGGCACCCTGGGACCCAAACGCATCGCCTCCCTGATCAACCTTTGGGGCTTTGCCCTGATGACGCCATTCGGCCTTTACCTGGCGCTGGACTTCGATTTTGCCGGCGTCACCACTGGCACCTGGGTTCTACTGGTGTTCTACGCCTTGGCGGCCAGTATCGGAACCGTCTGGTTGTGGATGACTGGCGCCAAATACCTGCCAGCGTCTCACGGAGGCATCTTCACCGTGATGTTGCCGATAACGGCCGCGCTGGTAGGTGTGCTCGCGCTCGGTGAAACCATGACCGGCCTTCAGCTGCTGGCATTTGCCATCGCGCTGTTCGGCGTGTTCCTGACCTGGAACCACCACTGAACCCACTCGATTGCAGCTGCTACCAGCGGTCGACCCGGTACGGCGCGAGGTCCATGGTCGGGGTTTCACCCTGCATCAGCTGCGCCATGATGCGCCCTGTGGTGCCGCAAAGTGTCAGACCCAGGTGTTGGTGACCAAACGCAAAAAACACACCGGGGTGATGCGGCGCTGCGCCGAGCACGGGCAGATGGTCTGGCAATGACGGCCGAAAACCCATCCAGCTGCTGGCCTTCGACGTATCGATGCCGGGCAGCAAGGCCTGCATGCTCCGGTGCAGCAATGCATGGCGCCGGGGATCGGGCGGCAATTGCAGGCCGCCGAACTCGACCGTGCCGGTCATGCGCAGACCCACCGCCATCGGCGTCATGATGACGCTGTGCTCGATCGACGCGACGGGACGGTGCATCGACGCCCATGGCGCCGCTGTCGGCTCATCCTGCGGCCATGGCACGGTGATGTGGTAGCCCCGCTCGGTCTCCAGTGGCACCCGGTAACCCAGGCAGGCGGCCAGCGGCGCCGACCAGGCACCGGCACACAGCAGGACCTGGCGACACGACAGCTGCGCGCCGTCGGGCAAGCCAATCACGACCGGTCCGCCCGAAGACTGAGCAATGTGGCCGACCTGCGCCTGCAGCACCCGGCCACCGGCCTGTCGCAGCGCCGCGACCAGGCCACTGCAAACTGCGAACGGATCTGCCACATGACCGGTGTCGGGATAACACACGCCACCGCGCAATGCGCTCGTGAGCCCCGGCAATTCGGCGCGTAACTGCTCGGCTCCGACCGGCTCGGCCCGTACCCCATGCGCGGCCATCTCGCGCATCTGCGCCAATGCGTCGTACTCTCCTCGGGCACTTTGCCAGACCCGCAGATAGCCGTTGCGGTGCAAAAGCGACCCGATGCCTGCCAGCGCCATCAACTCGGCCAGATCGTCCATCGCGGTGTGCTGCAGCGCAGTCAAGGCGGCGATGCCGCGCGCCAGCGCCGACGGCCGTGCAGCCCAGACAAACCGGGCCAGCCAGGGCAACAGCGGCAACAGATAAGCCGCGCGCAGGCGCAGCGGCCCGTCCGCATCGCCCAGCCAGGACACACTCGCGCGCAGCACTTGCGCATTGGCCAGCGGCACCCGTTGTTCGGTCGCGATATGACCCGCATTGCCAAAACTGGCGCCCTGCCCGGGTGCCTGCCCGTCCACCAGGCAGACCTGTCGACCGGCGCGTGCCAGGCGCAGCGCGCAGGCGGCGCCCACCAGGCCTGCGCCGATTACCAGCACGTCGGCATCGTGTTGTGGCATCCGGTTTGCGGTTTGTGAATTGCAGCGCGTACCCGGCGCGCTCAGGCAATGCCCCATGCGTACGGGTCCGTCCCATCGAGCAGCAAACGGGTTTCGGCACAGATGTGAGCCTGGCCCTGGATGGTGGGGATCAGCTGCCCGTCATGCACGCGGTAGGAGGCATCGAACACGCTGCCCAGCACACTCTCCTGGCGCCATACTGCCCCGGGTGCGAGCTTGCCATCGGCAGCCAGGCAGGCCAGCTTGGCGCTGGTGCCGGTGCCACACGGCGAACGGTCATAGGCCCTGCCGGGGCACAACACGAAATTGCGTCCGTCATGAGCGCCATCGTGCGCCGGCCCCATCAACTCGATGTGATCGATCTCGGCGCCGTCGCGACCGGTGACCCCTGCGGCCACCAGCGCCTGGCGTATCGCCCAGGCGCGCTGCGTGAGCGGCTCGACGGACGCGAGATCCATCGGGGTCGGACCTGCATCGCACAGAAAGAACCAGTTGCCGCCCCATGCCACATCACCCACCACCGCGCCATGACCCGGAACCTGCAGCACAACACCGGCCCGATGGCGGTAGGCCGGCACGTTCTCGATCGCCACAACGCCCTTGCCATGCAGATCGACTTGCACCGCGCCCACCGGCGTGTCCAGCGTGTAACGCCCGGGGGTGGCCCGATCCAGATGCTCGAGCGTGGCCATCAGGCCAATGGTTCCGTGACCGCACATGCCCAGGTAACCGACATTGTTGAAGAAGATCACCGAGGCCAGCGCACCCGGGGAGCGCGCCGGCAACAGCACAGCCCCCACCACCACGTCGCTGCCGCGCGGCTCGCACACGGTGGCGCGGCGGTAGTGGTCATGCCGCTCGCGCAGCTCGCGTACGGCCAGCGGCAACGGCAGGTCCTGCAGGTCGGGGAAACCGGACAGCACGACGCGCGTGGGCTCGCCGCCGGTATGGGAGTCGATACACCGAATGTCTTGCATCAGAACATTGTCGTCAGCGTGGGCCTGCGCGGCTAGCACAATGCGGTCGACGAAACGACGACGCCGTCCTCGTCGGCACAAAGCCATTCGCCCGGGCGTACCCACTGGCCTTGCAGCAGCACCGGAACATTCCTTTCGCCTTCACCTGTTTTGCGCGGAGGCATCGGCATGCAGGCCAGCGCCAGGATGCCGATTGGCAGCGGGGCGAGTTCAGCCACATCCCGCACGCAGCCATTGACCATTACGCCGGCCCAGCCATTGCGGGCGGCGGCGGCGCCCAGGTTGCCGCCCAGCAGCGCACGGCGCATCGAAGCACCACCGTCCACCACCAGCACGCGACCCAGGCCGGGCGTGTCCAGCATCGCCTTGACCAGCGCGTTGTCCTCGAAGCAACGCACGGTCGCCACCGTGCCGGCGAATCGCTGCCTGCCACCGAAAGAGCGGAAAACTGGTGGCAAGACGCGCAAGTCGCCGTCCGAATCATCGCGGTGTGCGTCACACAGGTCACACGTGGGCGTCAGGTCTGGCATGGTCTGGATTCCTTCAATGGACAATGATTTCGCGAGTCGCCACGGCATGTTAACGCTGCCACCTGCTCCATTGCATGAAGCCCGCGCAGTGGCTGCAAGTGGCACCTCGTACGCCCCTGGAAAGCACAAGAACCCGCGCAAGACCCGAGCGGCGCCATCCCAACCCCGTTCTCCGAGGGAAAACCGCCTTGCCGCAGCACATGCAAAAAACAACACGCCAGAGTGAAAAACATCAGTTTCCCCTTGGAAAGCGGTTTTTTCTCCAGTAGCATCCGCAGTGCCGATGGAGAAGCAGTTCTTCGACGGTGATTAATCAACTTACATAAGGACAATTCAATCATGGCAACTGCAAAAAAAGCTCCGGCTAAAAAGGCCCCCGCCGCAAAGAAAGCTGCTCCCGCAAAGAAAGCAGCTCCGGCAAAGAAAGTAGCGGCCAAGGCGCCAGCCCAGAAAGCTGCTGCTCCCGCGAAGAAAGCCGCTCCCGCCAAGAAGGCGGCTCCGGCCAAAAAGGCTGCAGCCAAGAAGGCGCCCGCCAAGAAGCGCACTGTCAACGCCGCCTTCATGAAGGCACTGACGCCCAGCCCCGCTCTGGCTGCTGTCGTCGGGCCGGCCGCGCTGCCGCGTACCGAAGTGGTCAGCAAGCTGTGGGTCTACATCAAGAAGAACAAGCTGCAGGACGCTGTCAACAAGCGCATGATCAATGCCGACGCCAAGCTCAAGGAAGTTTTCGGCAAGATGCAGGTCTCGATGTTCGAGATGGCTGGCCTGATCGGCAAGCACCTGAAGTAAGCGTCTCCACGCTTCATGAAAGGCCGGCCATCGCCGGCCTTTTTCATGGGCGCGTGTGGGTCAGGTCAGCCAGAGCGTCGGCGCCCCCACCAGCGCAGCCGGTGGTTCATGGTCGGCCAGCACCACGATCCGCCCGGACGCGCCGGCCTGTTGCAGCAGATCCGTCACGACCCGTATGGAGGGTGTGTCCAGCGCGGCGAAGGGCTGGTCAAACAGCATCGCCGTAGCCCCCGATGCGAGAGCTGCCGCCAGCCAGACCTTGCGCCGCGAACCGGTCGACATCATGTGGCCGCTCTTGTGTCGATGCTCCTGCAGGAACAGGCGTTCAAGCAGCATCCCGGCCTGCGCCGTGTCGAATGCCGGATATCGCGCGCGCAGCGTCTCGAACCAGGAAAGCGGTGTCATGGACGCGAACGCATCCGAGGCCGGATCGGTGCGAAACACCTGCTGGCGGTAATGCGCCGCATCGTCGGCAAGCGAAGACGCGCCCATCTGCAAATGCCCCGACTGTGCGCACAACTCGCCCGCCAACAGACGCAGCAAGGTGGTCTTGCCGCAGCCGTCATCGCCGCAAACCAGGTGCAGGCCCGGCGAAAAATCCGCACTCCAGCGCACGAAAAGCGGCCGCGACGGATAGGCGAAAGACAGTGCGTCCACGCGCAGCGACGCGCCAGTGCCAAGCGTGCCGGTCGGCTGGACGATGGCGCTCAAACTGCCGCTGCTGCGCACACTACCACCGAGGGCTGCTTGTTGCCACTGCGCAGTTCAGGCTTCCGACAGCGCTGGCGCGCCGCGCGCATGACGGGCGCGCTCCAGCGCCTGCGCAGCCGCGCCGGCATCCATGCCATACATGTCGGCGAAATCCTCGACGCTGAGGGCAGCAGTCTCGAATGCGCGCAACAGGGCTTCGTCGCGCGCAGCGCCTGCGCGGGCATCGCTGAGGACTTCTTGCAGCAACTGGTTGCCAGCCTCATCACGGCTGCGAACCAGCGCCGCGTAGGCCTCCGGACTCAGGCCCGACTGCGCAAATGCCTGCAACATGCGCCGACGCAGCATCGGGCGCAGGTCTTGCGGACTGCGCGCCTGGCGCCTGCGAAACACCTCGAGCAGGGCATGGTGCACATGCTCTGGTGCCATCGCTTCGACCGGCTCGCCCAGCAGGTCATGGCGCTGCTGGCCCTGCGCCACGGCCGACAGATATCGCGTGGATCGGGTGTGCTGGGACAAGGCCGACTTCAGCGCGTCGGTCGTGAAGAGCTCCGGATGGGCAAGTTGCAGATCCTGAAAGATGCCGCGCTTGAGCGGCAGAAACTGCGCACCGAACAATCGGGGAAACAACTCGGCCAGTTTTTCGAGCACCGGCAGGTTGGAGTCCGCGGGCACACGACGGCGCGATTTCGGCTGGTCGGCGGCTGGGTTCTCGGCAGTGTCGTTCATGTCTTGGTCTTCAACGCGGCTTGCGTGATGGCACTCAGGGTTGCGCGCGTGGTGATCACGTCCGGGTCCAGTGTGATTTCGATCAGCGTGCCTTGCGCGCGTTCCAGCGCGGCCAGCAACTGCGGCTCGAATTCGCCCGTCTTGGTAATGCGCACACCGGCATAGCCATAGGCCTGGGCCAGCGCCGCGAAATCCGGATTGCGCAGCGCCGTGCCAGCAATGCGGTTCGGATACTCCCGCTCCTGGTGCATGCGGATGGTGCCGAATATGCCGTTGTTGAGCAGCACCACGATGGTCTTGGCGCCATATTGTGAAGCTGTCGCCAACTCCTGGCCGTTCATCAGAAAGTCGCCGTCCCCAGCAATGGTGAGCGCCAGGCGACCGGTGGTGATCGCCGCAGCAATACCCGCGGGCACGCCATAACCCATGGCGCCGCTGGTGGGCCCCAGCTGGGTCTTGTGGCCCTTGACCAGGCCATGGTGGCGAAAGAATCGATGCGCCCAGCTGGCGAAGTTGCCGGCGCCGTTGGTCAGCAATGCATCGACCGGCAAGTGCTTTTGCAGGCACGCGATGATGGCCGGCATGTCGATGTCGCCGGGCAGTTCCTGCGGCACCAGGTTGGCCAGATAGTCGGCATGGCAGCCGGCCGTCCATTCGGCCCACGGCAACTGCTCGGGAGCCTGCAGCGCAAGCAAGGCCAGCGCCGCCGACAACATGCCGGCGTTGATGGCCAGATCGGCCTGGTAGACACGGTTGAGTTCGTCCGCGCCGGCGTGGATATGCACCAGCGTCTGCGGCGTGCGGGGCACCGGCAACAAGGTGTAGCTACCGGTCGTCATCTCGCCCAGGCGCGGGCCAAACGCGATCAGCAGGTCGCTCTCGCGCACGCGCGCGGCCAGCTTCGGATGGATGCCGATGCCGACGTCGCCGGCATATTGCGCATGGTGATTGTCGAAACAATCCTGGAAACGAAAAGCATTAGCCACCGGCAACTGCCACTTCTGTGCAAAATCCTGCAGCGCTAGCGCCGACTGCGGGTTCCAGCCGCTGCCGCCGGCAATCACCAGCGGGCGCTTCGCCGCACGCAACAGGTCGCCCAATTGCATCGCTTGCTGCGCATCGCAACCAGGCTGCACCGCGTCGACCCGTGGCAGGGCCTGCAAGTTGTCGTCAGCCACAACCTGCGCCAGCATGTCCTCGGGCAAGACCAGCACGACTGGGCCGGGTCGGCCGTTCATCGCGGTGGCAAACGCCCGCGCCACGTATTCCGGGATGCGTCGCGCGTCGTCGATGCGTTCCACCCTTTTGGCCATGCCCTTGGTGCCGGGTCCGAAGAAATGGGTGAAGTCGACCTCCTGAAATGCCTCACGGTCGCGCGTGTCGCTGGCCACATCGCCAATGAGCAGCACCATCGGTGTGGAGTCCTGGAATGCCGTATGCACGCCGATCGACGCGTTGGTGGCACCAGGACCGCGCGTGACAAAGCACACGCCTGGCCGCCCGGTGATCTTTCCATGCGCGTCGGCCATGAAGGCCGCGCCGCCCTCCTGCCGGTTGATCACGAACTGGATCTTGTCCGCATGCCGATGGAAACCATCGAGCGCGGCCAGGAAGCTTTCGCCTGGTACACCGAAGACATGGGTGACGCCCTGGGCGACAAGGCATTCGACGAGAAGATGGCCGGCAATTCTTTGACGCATGGTTCGATTCTCGCTGATGTCGTACACCCCGGCGGCAGGCGCCTGCGCCACTCGACCGATGCGACAATCCGCCGGCAGTCGCGGGCGCATGCGCAAGGCGCAGCTTGCCGCGCCAGGCACGGGCATCGAGCTGCTTCCCCTCTTTTCGACGACTACACCATGACGAAAACCGCCGTGCCGACCTTGCGACAGTTGCCCGCAGGCATCTGGGTACTGGGGCTTGTCAGCCTGCTGATGGACATCTCGTCCGAGATGATCCACAGCCTGCTGCCGCTGTTCATGGTCACGACGCTGGGTTTGAGCGTCGTTGCGGTGGGCATCATCGAAGGCCTGGCCGAATCGACGGCGCTGCTGGTCAAGGTGTTCTCCGGAGCTCTTTCCGACTACCTGGGCAAACGCAAGGGCCTGGCCGTGCTGGGTTATGCGATGGGCGCACTCAGCAAACCGCTGTTCGCACTAGCCCCTGGCATGGGCCTGATCGTCACTGCGCGCCTGATCGACCGGATCGGCAAGGGCATCCGCGGCGCGCCGCGTGATGCGCTGGTGGCCGACATCGCACCAGCCCATCTGCGCGGCGCGGCCTTCGGGCTGCGCCAGTCGCTGGACACGGTCGGCGCCTTTCTCGGGCCACTGCTCGCGGTCGGACTGATGCTGCTGTGGGCCAATGACTTTCGCGCCGTGTTCTGGGTGGCCGTCATTCCCGGTGCGCTGGCCGTAGCGCTGCTGTGGTTTGGCTTGCGCGAACCAGAACACAAGACCAAGGCGGCGGCACGCATCAACCCGATCCAGCGCGCGCAGTTGCGCCGGCTCCCGAGGGCCTACTGGTGGGTGGTGGGCATCGGCGCGGTGTTCACGCTGGCACGCTTCAGCGAGGCCTTTCTGGTGTTGCGTGCCGAGCAGGTCGGCATCGCGCTGGCGCTGGTACCGCTGGTCATGGTCGCGATGAACCTGGTCTATGCGGCCAGCGCCTACCCTTTTGGCGCCCTGTCTGACCGGATGTCTCACCCCACGCTGCTGGCACTGGGCCTGCTGATGCTGATCGCCGCCGATCTGGTGCTGGCCAGCACCAGCAGCATCGGCGGCCTGCTGGCCGGCGTGGCGCTGTGGGGCATCCATATGGGCATGACCCAGGGCCTGCTCGCCGCCATGGTCGCCGACACGGCACCGGCCGACCTGCGCGGCACCGCATTCGGGTTCTTCAGCCTGGTCAGCGGCATCGCGATGCTGCTGGCCAGCGTATTGGCCGGGCTGCTCTGGGACACCTGGGGCGCCAAGGCCACGTTCCTGGCCGGTGCCGGCTTCTGCGCCATCGCGCTGCTGGTCATTCTGGTGCGGCGACTTCCAAAACTGGCGCAGGGATGAACTACCGCCACATCACGCTGCGCCAGTTCCGCTACTTCATCGCGGTGGCCGAGAGCGGATCGGTCGCGTCCGCCTCGCGCATGCTCAGCATCGCGCAAAGTGCGCTGACCAAGAGCATGCTGGATCTGGAGTCCGAACTGGGCAGTGAACTGTTCACCCGCACCTCGCGCGGCATGACGCTGACGCCCCAGGGCCACCGCTTCCTGCGCAGTGCGCGCAAGGTGATCGGCTCGGTGGCCGATGCGCTGCGACTGCACGCGGTGGAAGCCGAGGCGGGACTGTCCGGTGTGTTGTCGGTCGGCGTGACCAGCCTGGTGGCAGGCTACTACCTGAGCGAGGTGTTCAGCCAGTTCCGGCGCAGCTGTCCGCAGGTCGACGTCTTCGTCACCGAGGACTCGCCGCAGTTCCTGGAGCACCTGCTGATCAACGGCGAGCTCGATGTCGCCATCATGGTCAGCAACAACCTGACCGAGCCCCAGGCCATGGTGGCCGAGACCCTGACGCGCAGCCAGTACCGGGTCTGGCTGCCGTCCAACCACGCGCTGACGGCGCAGGAAGAACTGACCCTGGCCGACTGCGCGGGGGAAGACCAGATCGTGCTCGACGCTGACCGCATCGACGAGCTGATGGACCGGGTCTGGGCGCGGCACCAGTTGAAACCCCGGGTGATCCTGCGCACGGCATCGCTGGAAGCGGTACGTTCCCTGGTGGGCGCTGGCGCTGGCATCGCGATCCAGCCCGATTTCCTGTACCGGCCCTGGACCCTGGATGCCGAACATGTCGAGGTGCGCAGACTGCGCGACGATGTGCCGACAATCGACATCGGTCTGGTCTGGAGGCGTGGCTCGGGTCTCAAGCCGGCGGCCAGCGAATTCATCGAACTGGCACGCGAGTTGTCGCGCGCACGGCGCAGCTGACGACCGGCCGATCGGCCGACCTTGCGCCGACGCAGGGCGGCTACATCTTCACCATGACATGGCGAGCCACGGTGTAGTCCTCCAGCGCGTACATGCCCATGTCCTTGCCATAACCGGAGGACTTCATCCCGCCGTGCGGCATTTCGTTGACCAGCATGAAATGGGTGTTGATCCAGGTGCAGCCGTACTGCAGTTTCTTGGCCACCCGCATGGCGCGGCCGACATCCTGTGTCCATACCGATGAAGCCAGTCCGTAGTCGCTGTCGTTGGCCCAGGCGATGGCCTGCTCGGTGTCGCTGAACCGGGTCACGCTGACGACCGGGCCGAACACCTCACGCTTGACAATTTCGTCCTCCTGGCGCGCACCGGCGATCACCGTGGGCTCGTAGAAGAATCCGGCACCCGTGCGCGCCTTGCCGCCGGCGGTGATCTCCATGTGCCCGGTAAGCTGGGCGCGCTCGACAAAACTGGCAACCCGGTTGCGCTGGCGGTCGCTGATCAGCGGGCCGATCTCGGCATCCTCGTCGTCCTGGCTGCCGGCCTTGATGGTCTTGACAGCGCTGGAGAGGTCGGCCACCAGCTTGTCGTAGATCTTGCCGCCAGCATAGACGCGGCAGGCGGCCGTGCAGTCCTGGCCGGCGTTGTAGTAACCGAAGGTGCGCAGTCCCTCGACCACCGAGGCCAGGTCGGCGTCGTCGAACACGATCACCGGCGCCTTGCCGCCGAGTTCCAGGTGGGTTCGCTTCAATGTGCCGGTGGCTGCCTGCAGGATCTTGCGTCCGGTGCTGACGTCGCCGGTCAGGCTGACCATGGCCACCTTGGGATGCTCGACCAGGGGCTGGCCGACACTGGTCCCGCGACCGCACACCACGTTGAATACGCCTTTGGGAAAGATCTCGTTGGCCACCTGGGCCAGCAACAGTGTGGTGAGCGGCGTCTGCTCGCTCGGCTTGATCACCACGGTGTTGCCTGCCGCCAGCGCGGGTGCCGTTTTCCAGGCCGCCATCAGCAGCGGGTAGTTCCACGGCGCGATGGATCCGACCACGCCGACCGGGTCGCGCCGGATCATGCTGGTGTGGCCGGCCAGGTATTCATTGGCCACGGTGCCGCTGACGCAGCGGGCGGCACCGGCGAAGTAGCGGAAGCAGTCGACGATGGCCGGGATCTCGTCTGCCAGCGCGCGCGCATACGGCTTGCCGCAGTTCAGGCTCTCCAGCCGGGCGAACTCGCCCGCACGCGACTCGATCGCATCGGCCAGGCGCAGCAACATGCGCGAACGGTCCATCGGTGTCGTCTCGCACCAATGCGCGAAAGCGCGGTGCGCAGCCAGCACCGCGCGGTGCACCTGATCGGCCGAGGCTTCGGGCAGCGCTATCAGCAGCTCTCCTGTGGCCGGGTTGAGCACCTTCTCGGCCTCACCTTCGCCGCGCTGGAACTGGCCGTCGATCAGCAGTTCACTGGGAAATGGGGTGGTGGTCATGGAATCCTCCTTGGGGTCATGGTCAACGTTGCACCGATTCGTCCGATCGGGTCAGGTAATAGGCGCCCAGGATGGGCAGGAAGGTCAGCGCGATGATGAGCACCGCGACCACATTGGTCACAGGGCGCTGGCGCGGACGGATCAGTTCCTGCAGCATCCAGATCGGCAATGTGGTCTGCTGGCCGGCCGTGAAGGTGGTGACGATCACCTCGTCAAAGCTGAGCGCGAAAGCCAGCAGGGCACCGGCGAGCAGCGCCGAACCCAGTTGCGGCAGGATGATGTAGCGCGTGGTCTGGAAACCGTCGGCGCCCAGATCCATCGAGGCTTCGATCAGGTTGGGATTGAGCCGGCGCAATCGGGCCACGGCGTTGTTGAACACGACAACCACGCAAAACGTGGCGTGGCCGATCACGATGGTCCAGAACGAAAACGGGATGCCCAGGTTGCCATAGGCCGAGCGCAACGCGATGCCGGTGACGACGCCGGGCAGCGCGATCGGCAGGATCAACAGCAGCGAGATCGCGTCACGGCCGAAAAACCGGCTGCGCGCCAGCGCCGCTGCGGCCAATGTGCCCAGCAGCAGTGCCAGCTCGGTCGACCACAAGGCGACCTGGAAACTCAGTGCGATTGCGTCCCACACATCCTCGCGCATCCAGGCTACCGCGAACCAGCGGGTCGTCAGCGCCGGTGGCGGAAAGACATAGCTCTTGTCCTCGGCGCTGAATGCATACAACACGATCAGCATCAGCGGCACATGTAGGAACGCCACGACGGCCCAGGCCGCGATGCGCAGTCCTTTTGCCGAGCGAAGTTCAAAGCGCATCGAAAGCTCCGAGCCGGCGCGCCAGCCACAGGTAGACACCGATGACAACGATCGGAACCAGCGCGAACGCCGCAGCGAACGGTAAATTGCCGGCAACCCCCTGCTGCTTGTAGACGACCTGGCCGATATACATCGTGCTGTCCCCGATCACCTGCGGAATGATGTAGTCGCCCAGCGTCAGCGAGAAGGTGAATATCGAGCCGGCCGCAATGCCCGGCAAGGCAAGCGGCAGCACGATGCGGCGAAAGGTCATGCCGGGCCGCCCGCCCAGGTCGCTCGACGCTTCCAGGTAGGACGGCGGGATGCGTTCGAGCGCAGCCTGGATTGGCAACACCATGAAGGGCAGCCACATGTAGACAAATACGATGAAGGTGCCCAGGGTCGAGAAGCTCAGCGACGGGCCGCCGATGGCCGGTGTGGACAGAATCAGCTCAAGCAGCCATTGGAGGTGCAGCGCCTGCGCCAGCCAGGAGATCGCCCCCTCCTTAGCCAGCAACATCTTCCAGGCATACAGACGCACCAGGTAGCTGGACCACAGCGGCAGCATCACCGCGACGTAGAAAAACGCCTTCTGGGGCCCGCTGCAATAACGGGCCATGTAGTAGGCCAGTGGAAACGCCAGCACGGTGCAGCTCAAGGTGACCAGCGTGGCCATGGTCACCGAGCGCACCGCCACGTCGACATTGGCCGGCTCGAGCAGGTCAACGAAATTGCGCAACGTGAACTCATAGCGGATCTGCCCGGTGAAATCGTCCAGGCCGAAGAAGGCGTGCGCCAGCAGCGCGAACAGGGAGCCCAGGTAGACCACGCCGAACCACAAAAGGGGCGGCGCCAACAGGGCCAGCAGCAGGATGCCACGGCGCGTATACATCAGGTTCGACAGGCGTCGCTGCCAGCCACCGGCAGACCGTACGGGCAATACGGTGGCGTTCATCCCGCCGGCTCCGGAGCCAATTCGGTCACTGCGCCATCGTCCCAGTGCAGGTGCACCGTGCTGCCAGCATCGGGCGCCAAGGCACCCTCCTGCGACTGCAGGTCGACTTGTAACTGCAGCGCCTGCACCTGCACGCGCAGGCGCGTGAAGGCGCCGAAATACTGGATCTCCTGCACCAGGCCGCTGGCGCGTGCGCCTTCGCTCTTGCCCAGCCGGATGCGCTCGGGCCGCACGGTGGCGCTGCGCCGCCCAGTCAGTTGCCACGCGATGTCGCCATCCAGCACATTGGCTGCACCGACGAAATGCGCGACAAAACGGGTAGCCGGTGCGTTGTACACCTCCTGGGGCGTGCCAACCTGTTCGAGTTTGCCGCGATTGAACACACCGATGCGGTCGCTCATCGACAGCGCCTCGTGCTGGTCATGGGTAATGAACAGAAAGGTAATGCCGAGCCGCCGCTGCAGCGCCTTGAGCTCCGCCTGCATCTGCTCGCGCAGCTTGAGGTCTAGCGCGCCCAGCGGTTCGTCGAGCAGCAGCACCTGGGGCTGGTTGATCAGCGCCCGCGCCAGAGCGACGCGTTGGCGCTGACCCCCCGAGAGCTGGCCGGGCCGGCGTTCGGCCACGCCAGAGAGCTCGACCAGCTCGAGCAGCTCGTCGGCCTTCCTGTGCCGCGTTACCCGGTCGATCTTGCGCACCATCAGCCCGTAAGCGACGTTGTCGCGGATGTTCATGTGCGGAAACAGCGCATAGTCCTGGAACACCGTGTTGACCGGCCGTGCATAGGGCGGGGTATGCGACATGTCCTGGCCGCCGATCCAGATCCGGCCATCGGTGGGCAGCTGGAAGCCGCCGATCAGGCGCAGGCAGGTGGTCTTGCCCGAACCCGACGGGCCCAGCAACGTGAAGAACTCGCCGGCCTCGATGCGCAGGTCGACGCCATCGACCGCGCGCACCTCGCGACCGGCGGAGCCAAAGACGCAACTGACACGGTCAAGCCTGACCGCAGCCGTCATCTGCCGCCCAGCACCGCAATGTAGTCAGACACCCACTTGTGATAAGGCACGCACTGGTTGTTCTGGCTCTTGCACTGGCTGGTCGGGGTGCGCCAGAACGAGATCTTGTCGAAGGCGTTGTAGCCCTGACGCGCGCAGCCTTCGTCACCGAGCAGCTTGTTGCCCTTGCAGGCGGCCGGCACTGCCGGCACCGAGCCGAACCAGGCCGACAGGTCGCCCTGCAGCTTCGGATTGAGCGAATGCTCCATCCACATATAGGCGCAGTTGGGGTTCTTCGCCTCGACATGCATCATCGTCGAATCGGCCCACCCGGTGGCGCCCTCGACGGGAACCACGGTGGCGATCGGCCGCTTCTTGGAGGCCAGGATGTTGGCCTGGAACTGCCAGCTCGACGACGCGACCACGCCCTCATTGGTGAAGTCGTCGATCTGCACGAAGGCGTCATGCCAGTACTTGCCGACGATCTTGCGCTGGCCGCGCAGCAGCTCGAGCGCCGCCTTGTACTGCGCCTCGTTGAGCTCGTACGGATCCGTGATACCCAGGCCCGGGTTCTTCTTCATCAGATACAGAGCCGCGTCGGCGATATAGATTGGCCCGTCGAAGGCCTGCACCCGGCCCTTGTTGCTCTTGCCGTCGGGCAATGTCGTCTCCTCGAACACCACCGACCAGCTCGTGGGCGGCTTGTCCTTGAAGACGCCGGTGTTGTACATCAGCACGTTCCAGCCCCACTGGTAGGGCACACCGTAATGGGTGTTGCCCTCGAAATGCCAGGGCGCCTTCTGCAGCCGAGGGTCCACGTTCTTGTAGCTCGGGAGCAGCGCCACGTTGATCGGCTGCAGCTTCTTGCCGCGGATCAGCCGGGTGCTGGCATCGCCCGAGGCAGTGACCAGATCGAAGCCCCCCTCGTTCATCAATGCCACCATCTCGTCCGAGGTGCCCGCGGTCTTGACATTGACCTTGCAGCCCGATTTCTTCTCGAATTCGGTCACCCAGTCGAAGTTCTTGTCCGTGGCGCCGCGTTCGATATAGCCCGCCCAGGCGACGATGTCGACCTGCCCTTCGGCCTTGCCGATTTTCTGCAGCGCCTTGGGTTGCCCAAACGCGGGCGCCCCGATCAGGAAAGCCGCCGACACCAGACCCGCCATCGATACTTTTGCGCTGAACATGCGAGACCCCTTGTTTGATGCGTGAAATGACCGTACCGAACGGCACGGCGCGTGAGCCGCAATGTACGGCGCACTTCACAAAGGGGGAAGTTCAAACGATTGGCAGCGAGCTATCTGAAAATTCGATATTCGGGTAAATACCGAGAATCTCGCGATCGCGCAACGGTGCCGGCAAGCGGGGCCCCGCTTCTACCTCAACCGCAACGGATCGGTATCGCTCGCGTCGCCCAAGGCCTGCCCCAGCTTGAAGATGCCACTGAACCGCAGGGCCGGCGCACCATCGGCGTGGACCAGCCCCTGGCCGAACACCATATTGCGGGTGGTGCGCAGGATCTGCGCCTCGCCCTGCATCCAGGCGCCCAGCGGCGAGGGGCCCAGGTAGTCGATCTGCAGGCTGATGGTGGGCAGGAAGCGCCGCTCCCTTCCCGGCTCATACATCGCAGTGCACGGCAACAGCATATCGACGAAGGTCGCCAGCATGCCGCCATGGCAGATGCCCAGCGGATTGGTGTGGCGCTGCTCGACGCGAAACCCCAACGCGATCTTGCCGTCGTCGCACAGGCGGGCATAGAGCGGGCCATTGAAGGCGATGAAGTCGCCGTGGATGCGGGCGGCGCGGAAACCGTCGGGGATCGGGGAGGTGTCGGGCATGTCAATGGCTTGAACGAGCCCATGAATATAGCGTTTGATTCGCCTGTTCCCATTCCCCGAGGGGGATGGCTTCCGAAGCCTGCTCTGCGCAGTCTCTGGTGCGGCTCCGCTTGCGCATTGTGAATGGTTCGCCATCCGCGGGGCACCTGTGTTGCACCGTGCCGCAATCACGATCCTGGTTCGGCCGTGATCGCCGAAAAATAGGCGATGCTCGATGCCCCGGTCTGATCGGTATCGCAAAACAGCGCGACCTCATGCAGTCGCACGCCGGTCGGGTCTCCCCATTGCTTTCTGTAAAGCTCGCGAAGGTTGACGCGTTCGTCGTGCCAGCGTCCTATCTCGGACTGTCCACCGCGTGCCACGTAATGCGGGAACGGCTGCGAATGCCAAAACGATTTCAGGTACTTCCAATCGCCCGCTTTCAATTTCGTATTGCCCCATATGATTTCCATGGCATGGCTTGTACCGTCGGCAGCGAGGAACTTCAAATACAGCCGCGCGGGATGATCATCACCTTCGGCTGTCAATTCGTCGAACCCTGTGACCACTGGCTGTTCGACAAACCAGCCCCAGCGCAAGACGTTGAGCTGGTCCAAACCGATGTTAACGTCATGGATCAGCATCGAGGCGCTGGCGTGCGTTTGCAGGCGAATCGCCGAGCGGCCGGCCTTCTCGACGAAGGAAATTCGCATCGGCTCGACAAAACTGAACTTGCGCTGGTGCCAGCCTTGCGGCAATGCATCGATTGCCATCGGCTTGCTGAAATCCATCACCACATATGGCGCCGAGCCTGCCGGCGGCGCGGCAACCTCGCGCGACGCGTTGCTGCACGCTGAGACGCTGCAAATGAGCAAGAACACGAGCGCCAACAGCTTCATCGTCAATCACCCCTGCGGAAACAAGCCATCACGCCTTGATCATCGCACAGCGACGACGACGTTGCGCAGGGTTACCCTGCGCATCGAAGGCGGCGATCAGACCGTCCCGCCGCTGAAGCTGAACTGCCCCGGCGCCTGGATCGGGTCCACGTCGACCGCGATCACCGACTTGGGCACGAACTTGCCTTCGAGCAGCAACTTCGACAGCGGGTTCTCGATCCTTTGCTGGATCGCGCGCTTGAGCGGCCGAGCGCCATACAGCGGGTCGAATCCGACCTTGGCCAGTTCAGCCAGCGCTGCTGCCGACACCTCCAGCGTCAGATCCATCTTCGCCAAGCGTTGCTGCAGTACCGCGACCTGGATCGCCGCAATCGACTCGATGTGTCGGGCGTCGAGCGCATGGAACACCACCGTCTCGTCGATCCGGTTCAGGAACTCGGGCCGGAAGTAGTTCTTCAACTCCCCCATCACCGCATCCTTGATCTCGTCGTTATCCTGCCCCACCATGCTCTGTATGATTTGCGAGCCGATATTGCTGGTCATCACGATCACGGTGTTCTTGAAGTCCACGGTGCGGCCCTGGCCATCGGTCAGGCGACCGTCGTCAAGCACCTGCAGCAGCACATTGAATACGTCCGGATGTGCCTTCTCGACCTCGTCGAGCAGCAGCACCGCATACGGCTTGCGGCGCACCGCCTCGGTCAGGTAACCGCCTTCGTCGTAGCCGACATAACCCGGAGGCGCGCCGATCAGGCGTGCCACCGAGTGCTTCTCCATGAACTCACTCATGTCGATGCGGATCAGGTGATCCTCGGAGTCGAACAGGAAGTTCGCCAGCGCCTTGCACAGTTCGGTCTTGCCGACACCGGTCGGGCCCAGGAACAGGAACGAGCCGGTCGGACGATTCGGGTCGCCCAGCCCGGCGCGTGAACGCCGGATCGCGTTGGCCACCGCGGTGATGGCCTCGCCCTGGCCGACAACACGCTGGTGAATCTTGTCCTCCATCTGCAACAGCTTTTCGCGCTCTCCCTGCATCAGCTTGGACACCGGGATGCCGGTGGCACGCGCCACCACCTCGGCAATTTCCTCGGCGCCGACCTGGGTACGCAGCAGCCGCGGTGCCGTGCCCTCGCCCTTGCCCTTGCTGGTCTCCTTGTCCTGCGCTTCCTTGAGCTGGCGCTCAAGCTCGGGCAACTTGCCGTATTGCAGTTCGGCGACCTTGTTGTAGTCGCCCTTGCGCGTGAGCTCGTCAATCTGCTGGCGCAGTTTGTCGATGGCCTCGCGTACATGGGCGCTACCCTGCGCCTGCGCCTTTTCCGCCTTCCAGATCTCGTCCATGTCGGCGATTTCCTTCTGCAGCTTCTCGATCTCGAACTCGATCAGGTCGAATCGCTTCTGCGATGCTTCGTCCTTCTCGCGCCGCACCGCCTCGCGTTCGATCTGAAGCTGGATCAGCCGGCGGTCGAGTTTGTCCATGACCTCGGGCTTGGAATCGATCTCGATCTTGATCTTGGCCGCCGCCTCGTCGATCAGGTCGATCGCCTTGTCGGGCAGGAACCGGTCGGTGATGTAACGGTGGCTGAGCTCGGCCGCGGCGACGATGGCCGGATCGGTGATGTCCACGCCATGGTGGACCTCGTATTTTTCCTGCAGGCCACGCAAAATGGCGATGGTCGCCTCCACACTGGGCTCACCGACCAGGATCTTCTGGAACCGGCGCTCGAGCGCGGCGTCCTTCTCGATGTACTTGCGGTATTCGTCCAGCGTGGTGGCACCCACGCAATGCAGCTCGCCACGTGCCAATGCCGGCTTGAGCATGTTGCCGGCGTCCATCGCGCCTTCGGCCTTGCCGGCGCCGACCATGGTGTGCAGCTCGTCGATAAAAACAATCGTCTGACCTTCGTCCTTGGCAAGGTCCTTGAGCACGTTCTTGAGCCGCTCCTCGAACTCGCCCCGGAACTTGGCGCCGGCCAGCAAGGCGGCCATGTCAAGCGACAACACCCGCTTGCCCTTGAGCGACTCGGGCACTTCGCCGGACACGATGCGTTGCGCCAGGCCTTCGACGATGGCGGTCTTGCCGACGCCGGGCTCGCCGATCAGCACCGGATTGTTCTTGGTGCGCCGCTGAAGCACCTGGATCGCGCGGCGGATCTCATCGTCGCGGCCGATCACCGGGTCCAGCTTACCCATGCGGGCGCGCTCGGTCAGGTCGATACAGTACTTCTTGAGCGACTCGCGCTGATCTTCCGCATCGGCGTTATCGACGTTCTGGCCGCCGCGCACCGCATCGATGGCCGCTTCCAGTGCCTTGCGGCTCAAGCCGTTCTCGCGCGCCATCTTGCCGATTTCGCCCTTGTTGTCGGTCAGTGCCAGCAGGAACAACTCGCCGGCCACGTACTGGTCGCCACGTTTGATGGATTCCTTTTCAGCTGCCTGCAGCAGGCTGACCATGTCGCGGCCGACCTGCACCTGCTCCTGGCCCTGCACCTGCGGCAGGCGCTTCATCGCCGTTTCGGCGGCACCGAGCAATCCCTGAATATTGACGCCCGCGCGCTGCAGCAGCGCCTTGGGACCATCGTCCTGGCGCAACATCGCCACCAGCATGTGGGCAGGCTCGATATAGGCGTGGTCGTTGCCCAGCGCGAGCGTTTGCGCCTCGCCCAGGGCTTCCTGGAATTTGGTGGTCAGTTTGTCGATACGCATGGGGAATCCTTTGGAATTCCTCACAGCTTAGGCAGTTTCAGCTGTTTTCAAGCCCAGACGGGGGGCAAACACTGACCTGAATCAAGTGGTCGAGACGAGGCGGGCGCACAGATACGCATGGGCTGCGCCGCCGGCCTGTCTCAACTGGGTTTCCAGTATGACCCGACCGGCATCTCAGGCCTTGCGCGCCCAGCTCGAATGGGCGTGGCGCGACAAGGCATAGCTGGCAAAAAACTTGCACCAGATGGTCGAGCCGGCGATGGCGGTCCAGGTTCCGTAGTCCAGATGGCCCAACGCCACCGCCACGATGACAACCACGACGACGACGCCCGCCACCAGATTGACCAGCATCTCGTACGGCGCAAACTGCTCCGGGTGTGGCGGAGCCACGCCGCGCTTGAGTGCGACTTCGGAAAAGTCCCGCTGAACCAGAATGCGCCAGACACGGCGCAGCCAGAAGAACGCCATCGGAAACAGCGCGAGAAAAAGAATCCAGGTCAGCGCGACACTCACATCAAAAACCATCGAAGTCTCCTGCGTTCCTGCCGGCCTGCGACATCAGCCGGCTGGACGTCGAAAAAAAAGGCCCTGTCAGTGCGAACTACAGGGCCTGCGCACCGTTCCGTGCCACGATTGTCGCAGCACGGCCGGCGCATCACGGTCTCACGACCAACGGCGGTTCAATGCGCGCCGTCCACCGCCCGCGAACCACGAGGGATACGCACGGCTTCCACCATCGCCTGGATGTGTGCCGGCGGCTCCTTGGTGACCTTGTCCACCAGGAATGCCACCGCGAAGTTCACCATCGCGCCGACTGCACCGAAGGCTTCCGGCGTGATACCGAAGAAGCTGTTGGCTCCGCCGATCATTGGCAGGTACTCAGTACCCTTGATGAAGAACAGGCCCTTGTGTGCGAACACGTAGAACAAGGTGACGAACAGACCCGACAACATGCCGGCCATGGCGCCTTCCTTGTTCATCTTCTTGCTGAAGATGCCCATCATGATGGCCGGGAACAACGAGCTGGCGGCAATTCCGAAGGCCAGCGCCACGGTACCGGCCGCAAATCCCGGAGGATTCAGGCCCAGCCAGCCCGAGATCACGATCGCCACCGCCATCGAGATCTTGCCCGCCATCAGTTCGCCCTTCTCACTGATGTTGGGCGCAAAGATACCCTTGACCAGGTCATGGGACACGGCAGACGAGATCGCCATCAGCAATCCGGCAGCCGTTGACAGCGCAGCAGCCAGACCCCCCGCGGCAACCAGCGCAATCACCCAGTTGGGCAGCAACGCGATCTCCGGATTGGCCAGTACGATGATGTCGGCGTTGACACTCAATTCGTTGCCTTTCCAGCCGGCGTCCCCCGCCTTCTTCTGGAAGTCGGCATTCTTCGATGCATCGTTGTAGTACTGGATGCGGCCATCGCCGTTCTTGTCCTCGAACTTCAGCAGCCCGGTCTTTTCCCAGCGCTTCATCCAGTCCGGACGCTCGTCATACTTGATGGCCACGTCCTTGTCGAACACGTTGGTGTTCTGCATGATGACACCTGGCGTGACGGTACGGATCAGGTTGGTCTTGGCCATGGCGGCCACGGCAGGTGCCGTGGTGTACAGAATGGCGATGAACACCAGAGCCCAGCCAGCGGAAGAACGTGCGTCCTTGACCGATGGCACGGTGAAGAATCGCATGATCACGTGCGGCAGGCCCGCAGTTCCGATCAT
>Ga0105047_10005105_pt1 | contig 22684 bp, 15 predicted proteins | sample MAT04_FD_78384 | JGI IMG/M metagenome (GOLD analysis project Ga0105047, IMG submission 78384) | Freshwater microbial communities from Lake Fryxell liftoff mats and glacier meltwater in Antarctica - MAT-04 (megahit assembly) | ecosystem: Environmental > Aquatic > Freshwater > Ice > Liftoff... | reverse complement strand
GCGCTGCAGGCGGCTGCACGCGCGCTCGACGCGACGCGCATGGTAGTGCGCGCTGAGCTCCTGACGCGCGCCGCCGCTCGCTCGCCGAGCGACGCGCAGCTCGCCGCGGAGTCCGTCGCCGCCTCCGTCGCGGCGGGTGATCTGCACGCCGCCGAGCGGACTGCGCGGCGCGCGCTGACGGAGATCGCCGAGCCCGGGGCGCGCGTCTCCGTCGTGCGAGCCGCGGCCTCGGAGCTCGCCTCGGACGCAGCGGCGCTCGCGCTCGCGCCACTGTGGGACGAAGGGCTCGCGCTCGCCGCCGATGATCCATTGCTGCTCGTCGCGGCCTCGCGCGCGCACCTCGCGAGCGGCGATACGCTCGGCGCGCTCACGCGGATCGACCGCGCGGCCTCGGCGTCACTCGCGCTCGGCGAGCCTCGCCTCGCCGCCGCTCAGCTCGCGCGCGCTGCGATGCTCGCGACGGCGCTCGGTCGTGACGATGGTGCCGCCGAGCGCCTCGCGAACGCCGTGGCGCTCGACCCAGAAGACGGCGCGATCCTCGCCTCGCTCGCGGCGACCCAGCAGCGCCTCGGCGCGATGGACGACGCCGCAGCGGCGTACGCGCGTCTTCTCGCACGGGGACCCGCGCGCGCGCAGATCGCCTCGCTCGTCGCGGCCATCCGTCTCCATCTCGCCCGCACGGAACCACGTGAAGCGCGCGCGTTTCTCGAGGCTGCGCGCCGTGTCGCGCCCGAACACCCGGCGCTGCCAGAGCTCTCCGCCGCCGTCGACGCGGCGATCGCCGATGGCTGGACGTCTTCGCCCGGCTCGCTCCGCGCGATCGACGTCTTCGCGCTCGCTGGCGTCGCGCGCGACGCGACGGACCCAGCCGCCGTGGTGCGCGCCGTCTGCGATGCGCTGCGCGCTGGCGTCCCTGCGAACGAGCTGCCCGCGCTCGTTGCCGCGGGCCGCCTCGCCGTCGATCGACTCACGCATGTCGAGGCCGCGCAGCTTCGCGCGACGCTCGCCGATCTCGTCGCAGCGGTCAGCGAACACATCGTCGATGAGAGCGACCTCGCCGCGCTCGAGCCGCACGCCACCACCGACGAGGCGCGCGCCGTGCTCGCCGGCCGCAGCGCCCAGCTCTTGCGCGGCGCAGGGCAGGGCGGACCGGCGGCGCGGGCCCTCGCGCGCGCGGGCGTCGTTCGGCGCGACGCGGCCACGCTGCGCGCCGCGATCGATCTGGCGATGCGCGCCCAGGCCTGGGACGACGCCGCGTCGATCGTGCAAGAAGCGCTCGAGGTCGTCGGCGACGGCCCGGCGCGCGCGCAGCTCATCGCCCGCGCAGCGACAATCGCCGAGAAGCGCCGCCTGTGACGCACTCAACCACCGCCACTCGTTGTTCTGCTGCGCTCGGCACGGCCGCTCTCGGCACGTTGGCACTCGGCTGCGCGGTCGCGCTCGTCTCTGCGTGTGGCACGCGCACCAGCCCGATCGTCCGCGCGGCGCGAGCCGTCGATGCGAGCATCGACGCCTCCGCCGATCTGGGACCAGACGCAGGCCGCGATCTCGGCGTGGATCTGCCAGTGGTCGGCACGCCCTGCGAGGCCGACCGCGCGTGCGGCTCCGGCACGGTGTGTCGCGCGCCGGCGTCGCTCGCGGCCGTCGATCTCGCGCCGCTCGCGCTGTTCTGCGAGCCGCGCACACCCGCGCGCGCGATCGACGGCGAGCGCTGCGGCGGCCGCGACAGCAGCGCGTGCGGCCGCGGCCTGTGCGTCGTCGCTGGCACGTGCGTCGTCCCGTGCGCGAGCGTCGACGACTGCGGCGACGGCGAGCGCTGCGCCGAGGTGTACGTCCGCACCAGCGCGAGCGCGCTTCAGCCGATCCGCGCCTGCACCCGCATCGTCGTCGCGCCGCCCGACGTCACCGCGCGCGTCGCGCCGGGCGCGGTCACGGCGCCGGGCGACTTCTTGCCGTTCGACATCTCGATCGATCACACCGCGCGCACGACGCTCGCGCTATTCGAGGCGCGGGGCGGCCGACAGATGCTCATCGAGTCCCTCTCCGACAGCAGTGGCACCGTCGTATTCGATGCCATCGCGCTTGGTCCCGGTCTGCCGCCACCGCGAAACCCGGTGAACCCGATCGGCGTGGCGCTGACCGTCCTATTGCCCTCCGGCGCCGAAGTCGCACGTGGCGCGTATCGCGTCGATTTCCTTGGCGAAGACCGCGGACCCGTCGACGTCGTCGAGCTCGAGCGCGAGGCGACTGGCACGTTGCTCGACCTCGATTTGTATTTCGTCGCCGGCCCTCTCGGGGGCAGCGCCGGGGCGCCGATCTCGGCCGAGCTGCAGCGCGCGATGGATCGCTTCAGCGAGTTCTACAATCGGCTCGGCATCCGGATCGGCGAGGTGCGCACCCACGAGCTCGTCGGCGGACTCGCGCGCGCCTTCGCGTCGCTCGAGATGGACGCCACTGGCAATCTGCCCGAACTCGACGCGCTGTTCTCGCTCACCGCCGGCTCGACGAGCGCGTCGCTGAGCTGGTTCTTCGTGCGCGACGCGGAGGGGGTGCTCGGCATCGCAGGTGGCATCCCCGGCGCTCAGTGCTTACCGGGCACGGCGGCGAGCGGCATCGTCATCAGCAGCGACATGCTGGGCTCCACCATCGCGCTCGAGAGCGTGCTGATCCACGAGACGGGTCACTTCCTCGGCCTGTTCCACACCAGCGAAGGCGACGGAACCGTCTTCGACCCGTTCGACGACACCCCTGCGTGCGGGCCCGAGCGCGACGTCGATGGCGACGGCCTGCTCGTACCCGGCGAGTGCGTCGGTGCCGGGACCGACAACGTCATGTTTTGGGCGGCGACGGAGGCCAGCGCACTCAGCGACTCGCAAGCCGCGCTCGTTTCTCGCGCACTTCTACTGCGCTGAGGGCTCAGACGCCGCGCCGCGCACTCACAGAGTGCAGTGCCCGTCGCTGCCACAGCGCGGCACGAGCGTCGCCGGATACACCGGCGCGCACTCCGGGCAGCCCGTGCCCGCTGGACAGACCAGCGCTGCGTACGCGCTCTCTGCGCTGCTCGCGATGGCGATGTAGCGCGGCTCGCCGCCGCACTCGCAGCACGAGGTCGTGCGCACGCGACAGTCGCTGTCCGTCGCGCACTCGCTGAGCGCTGCCGTCCGAACGTCGACGCCGGCGCACGCTCCGGCCGCACACGTCGCGACGAGGTGCGGCGCGTCGAGAGTCAGACAGTCGGGGCACGCCGGATCCGGCGTCGGGCAGACCTCGGCGAAGTGTGCGCCGTCGCGGCCGACGCGGATCGCGTCGAGGTCGCTGAGCGTCGGCACGCCGCAAGCATCGCAGCAGCCGTTCGACGCGAAGCGGCACTGGCCCTGATCGGTGCATGCGCGCCAGTCGCTCGATCCCGCGTCGACGTCGCCTGCATCGCCGTCCGCTGCGCCGCTGTCGCGCACGCCGAGGTCCTGGCGGCCACCATCGACGCCACAGAAATCGAGGCAGCTGCTTTCCTCCACGCTCCAAGCAGGGCAGATCCACAGACAGCAGCCGCCGCCACACGTCGAGCCCACGATCGCGGGAACGATCTCGTCGCAGCCGCAAGTCGACATCACGCGACACACCGGCCGCGGGCCGTCGCACGGCAGCACCGTGGTGCGCCCGTCGATGCCGAGGTCGGCGCTCGCAGGCGCTGCTTCGCTGCCGCAGCCGCTCGTCAGCGCGGCGACGACGAGCACACCGACCGCCAACGCATAGCGCACGCGTCGGCGGCGTTGCCCGCTCGCCGCGACCGTCGTGTGCATCCTGTCGCGTGCTGGGCGAGACGAAGAGTTCATCCCCGCACTACGCCACACGTTGCGCGATCCGCGCAAGGACCCGCGCGATCTGAACGCGGCGACGCGTTGCGGGCGATCGCGGCGCAGGCTGCTACCCTCGCTCGGCTGTGTCCCTCGTCTCGCTGCGCCTCGCCCGTGATGCTCCAGCGCGCGACCTGCGCGCGTTCCTGCCGACGACGCGCGAAGAGATGAGCGCTCGCGGCTGGGACGCGCTCGACATCTTGCTCGTCAACGGCGACGCCTACGTCGACCATCCGGCGTTCGGCGCGGCGCTGATCGGACGCTTCCTCGCTGGCCGTGGCTACCGCGTTGGCATCGTCTCGCAGCCGCGCTGGGACAGCACCGACGACCTAGCGCGCATGGGCGCCCCGCGGCTGTTCGTCGGCATCACCGCGGGAAACCTCGACTCGATGCTGAACAAGCTCACCGCGCAGAAGAAGACGCGCTGTGAAGACCAGTACTCACCCGGCGGCAGCATCGGCAAGCGGCCGAACCGCGCGACGGTGGTCTATGCGAACCTGGTCAAACAGGCGTTTCCTGGTGTACCAGTGGTGATCGGTGGCATCGAGGCGTCGCTGCGACGCATCGCGCACTTCGACTACTGGTCGGAGCAGGTGCGCCGCGCGATCCTGCTCGACAGCAAGGCGGATCTGCTCGTTTTCGGCATGGCTGAGCGGCCAATCTGGGAGGTCGCCGATCGCCTCGCGAAGGGCGAGAAAGTCAGCGCGCTCCGAGACGTGCGCGGCACCGCGCATATCCGCAACAAGGGCGACTGGGAAGCGCTGCCACGCTCGCAATACGTGCACGACGGCAAGGTGTTGTTCCTGCCGTCGTACGAAGAGGTGAGCCAGAACACGCCGGCAGGACTCGCTGCGTTCCGCGAGATGTCGCGCGCCTTCCAATACGAGACCAATCCGGGCAACGGTCGGCCGCTCCTGCAGCCTCACGGCGCGCAGGCGGTCTACTTCAATCCGCCCGCGAAGCCGCTCGAGACAGAGTTCATGGACGGCCTCTACGATCTGCCGTTCACCCGCCTGCCGCACTGGTCGTACACCGAGCGCATTCCGGCCTACGAGACGGTGAAGCACAGCATCGTCACGATGCGTGGGTGTTTCGGCGGCTGCACTTTCTGCTCGATCACCGAGCACGAGGGCCGCGTCATCCAGTCGCGCTCGGCCGAGAGCGTGCTGCGCGAAGTGCGCTCCTTGCGCCGGATGGAGGGCTTTCACGGCGTGATCAGCGACGTCGGCGGGCCGACGGCGAACATGTATCAGATGAAGTGCAAGGACGAGCGCATCGAGACTGCGTGTCGGCGCCTCTCCTGCGTGCATCCGGGCATCTGCGAGAACCTCGTCACCGATCACGATCCGCTCGTCGATCTGCTCAAGCAGGTGCGCGCGGAGAAGGGCGTGAAGAAGGTCTTCATCGCGAGCGGCGTGCGCTACGACCTCGCTGAGCGCAGCCCCGAGTTCGTCGAGCAGCTCGCGCGCCATCACACCGGCGGACAGCTCTCCGTCGCGCCCGAGCACGTCGACGACGACGTCCTCGACAAGATGAAGAAGCCCGGCGTCGAGAGCTACGATCGCTTCGCCGCGATGTTCCACTGCGCGAGCGAAGACGCCAGCAAAGACCAGCAGCTCGTCCCTTATTACATCAGCGGACACCCCGGCTCGACGCTCAAGTCGATGATCGATCTCGCGCTCTACCTGAAGAAGAACGGCATGCGCCCGCGCCAAGTGCAGGACTTCATCCCGACGCCGATGTCGATGGCGACCGCGATGTATTACACCGGCATGGACCCCTTCACCGGTGAGCCCGTCTACACCGCGCGCGAGATGCGCGACAAGCGCATGCAGAAGGCGCTGCTGCTCTACTGGGATCCGGCCCACCACGACCTCGTGCGCGAGGCGCTCGAGAAGGCCGGACGTCGCGATTTGATCGGCACCGCCGCGCACTGCCTGGTGCCGCCGGGCACCGGTAAAGGCTCGCTGTCGATCCACGACAAGCGCAGATTCGGCGCCGACAATCGCCCGCCGCGCGTGAAGCGCCGCCCCGGCGCGCCGCGGCCTGAGCCGGAGCGCTGAGGGTCAGTCGGTCGCTCGACGGCGACGACACGCGCGACCCGATGCGCCGCGCGTAGCCGCCCGATGTGCTGTGTGATCGAACGCGGTGTGATCGAACGCCGTCAGAACGTGAGTGCGGTGGCGACACCCGCCGTGCCGACGATCGGCTCTTCGAGTCCACCACTCCCGGCGATCAAGACGGTCGCCACGACGCCACCGGCAATGGCCACCCCGACGAGCGTCCAGAACCACCACTCGCCGAGCACCGAGCCGCCCTCATCTTCGCGAGTCGCGCGCGAGTCGATGCTCGAGTCTGCACCCGGGTCACCTATCTCTGAATCGGCGCTCGCCCGCGCGGCCTCGCCGGGACTGGCGACCGCACGCTGCGCTGGAACCGGCTCGAGCTCGATGGTCTGCCGCGTCAGCTCGCCGCCACGCACCGCGATCTCCGCTGTGAAAGGCAGAAAGCCATCCGCGACCACCTCGAGCGCGCCACGACCGACGATGACCGTCACTGGTCCACTCATCGGCAGCGTCCCCACCGTGCGCCCGCCGAGACGCACCACCGCGCCCGGCACCCCGCCGACGATCTCGAGAGTGCCCACTTGCTCGCTCACCGCGCGAAACGCCTCCTCGAGAGAGCGTCGATTGCGACGAATCCAGCGGTCATCCGTCGCCGCGAGCGCCGCCTGGAGGTGCGAGGAGGCCTCGACCCACTGGCCGAGCGCCTGCTCGCAGAGCCCGAGTTGCGCCGTCGCCCGCGCCGAAGGCGACGTCGCATAGGCCTGCTGAAAGAGCGCGAGTGCCCCCTGGTCGTCACCCGCCTCTCGGCGGGCAATTCCTTGCTCCACGAGCGCATCCGCGCTCGGCTGCTGCGCGTGCGCGGGCGAGGTCGCGAGCGAGCCCACGACACACACCACCCCGAGCGCCACGATGAAGAGCGCCCTACCGAGCGAAGCCATCCAGCTAGAGCCCATGTCGTTCTCCTGTAGATGCGTGTTGATCGCGGTGTTCGGTGTCATGTTCCGTTCGCCCGGCAGCTGACCAAGCCACGGCACATCGTACCTTCGAGAGTATTGCAGCTCGTGCTTATTACGGCCGACGTGCCGCTCGCGGTCGCCGAACAGTTGCCACCGCCCGCGTCCAGGCGCTCCGCCTCGACGCCAGATACATACCAGCCTGCACCGCACAGGCCCCCGTACGGAACGGACTGGGGGTTGACGCAGTCCCAGTGGCAGCATTGCGACACGGTTCCGGTCGTGGCCGCGCGGTAGCGATAGCACGTGACGTTCGCGGAGGCGTTGCCGTCATAGCAGTCCCCTGCGCGACTGGCGTAGCCGCTCGGGGTCGAACACGCCGTTGTCGTCGACGATCCGTTGCCGTAGCCATCGCCGTCCGCGTCGCGATAGTAGGTATTGCGCACCCCTTCGTCGATCGAGCCATTGCAGTTGTTGTCGATCCCATCGCACACCTCTCCGCGGCCCGGATACGCGTCACCGCGGCCGTCATTGCAGTCGCTCGCGTTGGTCACGTAGCCGCCCGGAGCGGAGCAAGCTTGTGTGGTCGACGCGGCATTGCCGTAACCGTCCCCGTCGGCGTCGCGGTAGTACGTGCTGCGAACTCCCTCGTCGACGGTACCATTGCAGTTGTTGTCTGCGCCGTCACACGTCTCCGACCTGCCAGGGCTGACGTCACCCCTGCTGTCGTTGCAGTCCGTGGTGTTCGTCACGTAACCGGCCGGTCGCGAGCACGCCTGTGTGGACGAGCCGGCGTTGCCATAGCCATCGCCGTCTGCGTCACGATAGAACGTCATGAGGACACCCTCGTCGACCGAGGCATCGCAGTCGTTGTCGATGCTGTCGCACACCTCGGTTGCGCCCGGATACGCCTCGCCACGACCGTCGTCGCAATCCGTCGCATTACTCACATAGCCCACCGGCATCGTGCACGCGTCGGTGGTCGAGGCGGCGTTGCCGAAGCCATCCGTGTCGGAATCGCGATAGAAGGCGAGCAGTACACCGTCGTCTACGAGACCGTTGCAATCGTTGTCCAGAGTGTCGCAGACCTCCGCGCGTCCGGGCGCGACGCCCACCTGGGCGTCGTCGCAGTCGGTGCCATCGGCCACGTACCCGGCGGGAGCCGCACACGCGCTCGTCGGAGCGTCGGGCGCGCCATAGCCGTCGCCATCTGCGTCCTGGTAGAAGCTGAGCTGCACGCCTTCGTCGATCATCGCGTCGCAGTCGTTGTCGACTTCGTCACAGACCTCGGTCGCAACAGTGCTCACGTCCGCCCGCGAGTCGTCGCAGTCCGTGCCGCCGCAGCGCGCGTCGGTCTCGCCGTCCGCGTCAGCGTCTGGGCAGACCGTGCCAAAATCGCGCGTACCGAGGTCTTCTTCGGGTGCACCGCCGTCGATGCTGGCGTCACCAACGCCCAGATCGACCCGCGCCATGTCGCCGACGCGCGCGTCGACCGGCGCGCTCCCCGCGTCGGGCATGTACGTGGGGAGCATGCTGGTATCCACCTCTGCGCTCGCGCACGCGCCGCTTCGGCACGTCTCCGTCGCGCTGCACGCGCGGCTGATGCAGGAGTCCTCGAGCACAATGCGCAGCACCCGCGTCTCGCCGGGGACGAACGTGCCCCGCGCTCGCACGGAGGTGATGACCGGGCTGGTCCCGGGCAAGGCGCTGCGCGCTTGAACGAACACCTCGAAGCGTCGGGTGCCATCGTTGTCCTTCGGCACGATCCCGAGCGACACGGGGAACACCAGCGCACTGCCCGTGAGATCCACGTTGTCTGGCGCGCCGAAGTTGGTTGGCGCCGAGAGCGCAGCGCCGCGCACGGCAAGCAAGAGTCCGCGCGTCTGCGACTTCACCATCGGGTCCGCGTCGACGACCACGAGGATCTCCGTCCGCGCTTCCTCGGTACACGCAGACAGAATCACGAACAGCGAGGCAAGGGCGAGAGCGGCGCGAGAATGCCTTGAATGGTGCATGGAATACTCCTGAGGGCGCGACCATGTCACTGGCAAACATCGGCGTCCATAGTCATTTGTTCGGACGCGCGGTCGCGCGGCAACTGGGCGCCATGAGTAAAACTTCATTTCCTGAGTCGCATCGTCAAATGTTCGGACTAGGTCGCAGAGTCGCGCGCATGTGTTAGCGTCCGACGCATGACGCGAGACAGTCTTGTCCCGGGCACCACCTTCGGCGCGTATGTCGTCGTGCGAATCCTCGGTGAAGGCGGCATGGGCGCGGTGTACGAGGCGCGCCACGAGCGTCTCGCAAAGCGCGTAGCGCTGAAGGTATTGCATCGAACCGTCGCGACCTCCTCGGAGGCAGTCGCACGATTCATGCGTGAGGGTGAGGCGGCGTCCCGGCTGCGGCATCCGAACGTCGTCGACGTCACGGACGTCGGTGTCGAGGACGGCGTTCCGTACATGGTGATGGAGTACCTCGAAGGACAGAACCTCGGCGCGGTTCTCGCGGAGCGTGGCGCTTTGCCGGTGTCGGACGTGGTCGATCTCGCGCTGCCTATCGCGTCCGCGCTCGCGACGGCGCACGAAGAGGGCATCGTTCATCGCGATCTGAAGCCGGACAACATCATGCTTGCGTCGACGCGTCTCGGAGAGGTGGTGCCGAAGCTCGTCGACTTCGGCATCTCGAAGCTGAGCGGCGGAGTCGATGTTCGGCTCACCGCGACCAACACGATGATGGGCACACCCCACTACATGTCGCCGGAGCAGGCGCGCGGCTCACGGGACGTCGATGGACGCACCGATCAATACGCCTTTGGTCTCATCTTGTATGAAGCGGTCTCGGGGCAGCGCGCGGTCCGCGGCGAGTCGCTGCTCGAGATCATCCACGAGATCTCGAACGGCGACCTCGTGCCGCTCGATACGCTGAAGGTCAATCTGCCCCCAACGCTCACCGCCGCGATCGGGCGGATGCTCTCTCGGGACGCCGACGCGCGCTTTCCCGATATGCTGGCTACGGGCGCGGCTCTGCTGCCGTTCGCGAGCCCGCGTGTCCGTGCCGTGTGGGAAGCGACGTTCGGCGCGGCCACGACGAATCACCAAGTGCTTGCGGGCAGTACCTCGATTGATGCGTTTCGCGGCCGCGCGGAGGCGGAGACTCCTTTTGCGACGCCGACCGATGGCAGTCCAACGCCTCTGCGCGCATCGAAGACCCGCGTGGTCGCGATCGGCGCAGTCTTGGCGCTCGCGATTGTCGCGGTGGGTACGTGGTTTGCTTTGGGGGCGTCGTCCGAGGTGAACACCAGCGTCGTCTCCGCCGCGCACCCCGTTGAAGTTGGGTCGCCGCCGAGTGCGTACTTCGTGGTGCAGGTGACCGCGCGCCCGGCCGACGCGACGCTGTCCATCGACGACGGGCCACTCGAGGGCGGATCTCTCGCCGCTCGCTTACCAATCGACGGCCGTCCACATCGGCTCGTGGTCCGCGCGGAGGGCTACGTCGAGCAGACACTGACGTTCCGCGACGTCTCCCCTCCTTCGCTGATTTCGCTCGAGCCAGCTATCCCGCGCGGTGTGGCAGTCGAAAGCGCCGAGAGCGACATCGCTGCGCGGCCGCGTGGTCGAGCCGGAAGTGGAGCGTCGCGCCCACGGCCGGAGGTGCCCGCAGCGGCGCCGGCGACTCCCATCATCGCTGCGCCGTCAGCGGACTCGCGCACGCAGAACGCCGCGGCCGCGGCTGCAAACCCGGCTCCGAGGGCAGTCATCGAGGACGAGCCGGTGCGTCGTGGAGCCAATCGCTCGGTGATCATTCACTGACCATGTGGAGGCAGCGCAACGACGTGTTTCGGGGTCTGCGCACGGCCATCAGCACCCGTTTCGCCCTCTCTTTGCTCCTCCTGGGCTGCTCTCCCGAGGCTTCGGACGTTGATGTGGTCACGCTGCCAGTCACCCGCGAGATCGCGTTCATCGACGTTGCGTCGGCCGTCGGTTTGACGACGTTCGGATCATTCCCCGTGTCGGAGCTCGCGGCCGCGGATCGCTTTGCTGCGGGAGTGTGCGTGCTCGACGTCGATGGCGCGCCCCCCTACGACCTCTTCTTTGCGCGGCGTCCCATCGGCGGCAGACCCGGAGCGCAGGGCTCCAGACTCTATGTCGCCGGCGAGGAACTCGAGTACGTCGATGAAACGGAAGCGCGCGGCCTCTCCGACGTGGGCGATGCCACCGCTTGCCTCGCCTTCGATGCCGACGGTGACGGCGACGATGACCTCTTCGTTCCAGGCCACGGCACGCTGCGCCTTCTGCAAAACGAGCGCGGCCAGTTCGTGGATCGAAGCGCGGAGCTGGACGTCATCGTCGGCGAGCGCGATTGGTATCAGGGCGCCGCGGCCGGCGACGTAGATGGTGACGGCGACCTAGACATAGTGGTGGCTGGCTATCTGCGCGACGTCGACGTGCCCGAGACCCCCGAGGACTGCCCCAACCTGGCCTGTTCGCTGAATGTCTTCTCCGAGCGCCGCCCAAGGCTGCCCAACCTCCTTCTCCTTCGGGGCGCCGACGGACGGTATCTCCCGGCAGCGAACGAGCTGGCCGAGGATCTCTATCGCGACGAGCCGACACTCATGGTCGCCGTGGTGCGGGTCACGGGTCGTGGTCGCCCTGATATCGTTGTCGGCAATGACTTTCCGAACTACCCTGACAGGGTACTACGTCGCGATTCTACGGGAGCGCTCCGCGACGTCGCGGTGGAACTCGGGATGTCTGCCAATCGTCGCGGGAGCGGGGGCTGCACCATGGGATTCAACGCGGGAGACATCAACGGTGATGGCGTGCTCGATTTCGCGTCGTCGAGCTATCAGGGCGAGCCTTCATCGCTGTTCGTCTGCGACGAGGTGCTCGGATTTTGCGGCGATCGCTCAGCGGAGTTCAGCCTCGGTGGCGCGCGCTTCCGCTGGGGTGTTCAGCTCGTGGACGTGGACGGCGACGGGCGAGACGACCTCGTCGAAGTGGGCGGTCACTTGTATCGACCGGAAGACGGACCAACTCTCGCGAACAGGGGCCCATTCGAGCAGCCGGCGGAGCTGTGGCTCGCCCGCGATGCGCGACTGGTCCGCTGGGAGGCGCCGAACGGCGACGGGTTCGCCACTCCGCGCGCGGGCCGGGGACTCGTCGCCGCTGACCTCGACGACGACGGTCGAGTCGACTTCATCGTCTCTCCCGCGGTGGGTATGCCGGCAGTGTTGCTCAATCGCACTGAGCCTCGAGGGCACTTTCTTCGAGTGTCGCTGGTCGGCGCGGGGCTCGATACAGAAGGCGCGGCCGCCCGCGTCACGGTGACTGAATCCGACGGGTTACCACCTCACATCCGCGCGCGCTTGGTTGGCGATGGCTATGCGGGTAATGGGGATCCGCGTCTGCTGTTCGGTCTACGGACCGCCGGCCGCGTCTCGGTCGAAGTGCGCTGGGCAGATGACACAGTGACCACGATGCGTGAGCTCGCCGCCGATGGGGACGTAACGGTGGAGCAATGAGCGCCTATTTCACGATTTCACCTCTCCGCATCGTCGCCCTTGCGCTCACTGCGCTCACGACGCTGCTCCTCGACCTCGGTTGTTCGCCAGACGCCCCCGCGCCGACGGCCGTCGACCCACCGTGGACTACTGCGTTCGACACCACCGATTCCGGCTGGCTGATGAGCGGTTGGAGTCCGACCGGGTCGGGGCTCGGCTTCGTCGTGGGTGGCACGTACGATCGCGCCTCGGTCTATCGCTTCGATGGTCGTGAGTGGGGACCGCTCGAACGACCAGCTGCGGCGGACGGAGTCATCACTTGGATGCACGGCACTCGCCCGGGAGATGCCTTTGCCGTGGGTGCTTTTCAACTCGCGGTACGGCAGACTGACGCCTCATGGACACGCACGGAGACTCCCGGTGGCCCACAGATTCTGTGGGGTGTCTGGGCCTCCGGTCCAGACGATGCTTGGGCCGTGGGCGGTGACAATCGCTCGGATGGACAGCCTCTACTGCTTCGCTGGAACGGCGTCGAATGGCTGCCCGTGGCCATTCCAGCGATCGATGGTGTCTCCGTGCCGATGTTGTACAAGGTGTGGGGCACGGCGCGAGACGATGTGTGGGCGGTTGGATCGGCCGGCGCGATTTTTCACTACGATGGTGCGCAGTGGCGCGGCGAGATCGTCGACAGCGGAGGAGCGAGCTGGTTCAACGTCTTTGGCACCAGCAGGACGAACGTAGCGGTGGTGGGCGGGCGTGGCAACGGTCGAGTGGCTCGCTTCGACGGCGCGCGCTGGCTTGTCCGCTCTTATGAGGAGCTGCCGGTGCTCAGCGGCGTGTGGGTGCGCAATGCGAACGCGATCCACATCTGCGGAGCGCGCGGCACGGTGGCCGTACTGGAGCCGAGTACACTCGACATCCGGCGGCTCGACGAGCTCGACAGGCTTCCGTTCCACTCGCTCTTCGGAATCGAGGACCAGCTCGTTGCGGTTGGTGGGAACTTGGACGCGACGGGACCGCCGCTCGTTGGCATCGCACAGTCACGGCAGCTCACGCCGAGCGAGTGATCACTATGCGCGGCGCGAGGGTCTCGGGGAAGCAAGCGCTCCTGAAGGGATCAAGTCCGCCGACAGACCACCTGCGGCGAGCACAGCGTGCAGCTCGACGAGCTCGGTCACGTGGCGGAGCCCCATCTTGCGGAGGCAGCGCGCGACGGCTGCAGAGATGGTCGACTCGCGTACGCCGAAGTCGTGCGCGACTTGGTGAGCGCGATCCCCCGCGGCGATTCGCTCGATCACCAGACGCTCACGCTCGCTGAGCGCGCGCGAGGCGGTCTCGGCCGGTGAATTGACGCGCGCAAGCACGACGCGACGACCGCGCGACTCGTAGCGCTCGACCATGGCGTAGCGGCCGCTGAGCAGCCCGTGCCAGAACTCGACGAGGTGCGCGGCGCGGGGCTCGCCGCCGCTGGCTCGGCCGAGGTCGTCCTCTAGCGCAGCCTTCACCCGCGCGTGCATTTCTGTGCTGGCTGCGGAGCCGTCGAGCAGGCTCGGCATTCGCGCTGCGTTCTGAGCCGCGGCGCGGAGCCGCGCCGCGGCCTCGAGGTGGGCCGCGAGCCGACGCAGCATCTGCCGCGTGGGCGTCGGAATCCGTTCGAGCGGGTGCGTGAAAGAGAACGACACGGCGACGTGAAGTAGCTTCGACGGTCGTGCCGTTAGTTGGAGCAGGTCCTGTACGCCGCCAGCGACCGCTCGGTCTCGCGCCAGGCTGGGCGTCGGCGCGGCCTTACTCGCGAGGGTCATCGACCCGGCGTTGATCGCGACTTTGAACGTGCGCGGATCGGCCAGCGCATACGACTCGCGCAGGGCGTCCTCGAAGGGCGCGCCGCAGACCACCGTTGCGAGGTTCATGCGTTGCGCCTCGAGATCGACCGAGAACGTGATCGCTTGCACGTCCGAGCATCCCTCGAAGGCGACCAGGCACGCCGAACGCACCTCGCTCAGCCACTCGCGCTCGTCGACCGAAGGTCCGTAGATCGCGGCGACGACTGGCTCGAACGGAGCGCGCAGGCGAATCACTGGCGCCCTCGCAGCGAGGGCGTCGCGCGCGTGGTGGCGTGATGGAGGGACGTCACCAAATCGGTGCGTGAGTTCACCTTCAGCTTGCGATACGCAGACGAGATCTGGTTGGCGATGGTGCGTGTCGAAACGCTCCGCTCTCTGGCGATCTCGCGCGCGGAAAGACCGTTCGCGTACAGCTCGACGACGACGCGCTCGCTCGCGGTCAACCGCTGCAGGATTGCTGGGCGCGGCACGAGGTACGACACCGCCACCCAGCGCTCACCGTCCACTTCGAGTTCGTCGAACCGCAGATGCATCGCGTCTCCCCCGATCGCCATTCAACGATCTGGTGTGAGCGGACTCGATCTGCCATGAGTAATTGTTCGGACGCGCGACGCGTGCGCTGCCCCGTCGCTGCAGGAGAGCCCAAGCGCTGCGCGTCATGTGCCAGGCGGCGCGGCCGAAGGCGGTGGCAGCGGCGACACCGGCATCTCGACGGGCAAGATTCGCGCGTCGAGCGTCACAGCGTTGTCGATGAACATCACATCGTTCTGCAGCCTGCTGATCTCGTAGTCGGTGTCTTGCAGGTTGACGCCGATCGCATTGCCGCGGATCACGCCGCCGCGCAGCGTGAGTTCTCCGCCATCGAGCAGCTGGACGCCCGCGAGCGCAGAGCTCTCCAGCTGAAAGCGATCGACCGTCGCCACGCCAGTGCCATCGACGACCAGCGCGGAGCCCGCGGGTCGGCTGCTGCACGTGTCTGCCGCGCACGAGCGCGGTAGTGTCGCAAGCACCACCAGATCCGTCGCGGTCAGAGCACCGCCGACATACGCGCCGTACCCGCGATTGCTGTCGAAGCGAGCGCGGGACAGCTCGATCGTGCTGCCGGGGAACGCGACCAATGCCACCTCGGGATACGTCCCCGCACGGGCCCCCGCACCGTTCTCGATCGAGAGATCCGTGATTCGCAGCGAACCGCCCGTCAGCGAACAGACCCCACCGATCTCCGGGGCGACGATGCGCGCGCGGTTCAGTTCGATCTGCCCTCCGCCCATCGCCGCGATGCCGTAGCTCTGCGCGTCCAAGCGGACGGTCTCGGTCGCGGGTAGCATCTCGTCGATGATGAGTTCGCGCGCCGTGATGACCCCCTCACGATCGGCCACGACCGCGAGGCCCGCCGCGCCCCGGACCCGTACCGCCGTCAGGTCGATCGTGCCACCTTCCGTCGCCGAGACCGCGGCGGCGAACTCGAGCGACTCACCACCCTCCGTCACCACGTCCTCGAGGGTGCATGTCGCCATGAGGCGACACGAGAGGGCGCCACGGGCCGGGCCGATCGTCGCGCGACGCAAGGTGATCGACGCGCCCTCGTCGGCGAGCACGCCTGTCGCGTACAGCACGCGTTCGATGCGCGCAGCCGTGACTGAACCGATGCGCACGTCCTCCAACGTCGCTACGGTGCCTTCGCCGTTGAAGAACGCGCCCAGCACCGCACCGCTCTCGAACACCGCGCGACGGACAGTCAGCTGCGAGCCACCCAGCTGGCTGATGAAGGAGCCGATGCCGAAGGCGTCCGATCGCAGCGAAGGCCGGACGGTGTCGACGCGCAGGTCGGAGGCGTCGAGGGTCGTGCCCGCGCCCACCAGCACCGCGATCTCGGTCAGCTCGCGCATCGCGACGCGCGAGAGCGTGAGCGATGCACTCTCGGAGACGGCGGCGGCTTCGCCAAAGCTTCGATCGGGCGCGTTGTTCGCGTCGACGTCGTCGATCACCACGTCGATCGCGCTCGCCGATGAGCCAGCGTTCACCGCGTAAACGCCGTGGGTATGCACACGCTCGATCGATCCGCGCGACAGCGTGAGTGCTCCGCCGGTGAACGCGGCGGCGCCGTAGCCTTCAACGCCGTCCTCCGCGACGGTGCGCACGTCGCGCACGACGAAGTCGCTCGCGCTGAGCGTCGTGTCGGGACCCAGCACGAGCAGGCCGACCCGGCGAACGCGCTCGACCACGACGCGCTCCAGTGTGACCGAAGCGCCAGGCTGCGCGGCGATGCCGTCGCCGAAGCGGCCGTCGTTGAGGTGCGACTCGACGTCGCGCACCACCGTGTCACGCACGACCAGCGTGGTGCCCGGGTCCCACGCGATGATGCCGGTGTTGCGTAGATCGCGCAGCACAGCGCGCTCGACCGTCGCCGTCGTGCCCTCTTGCACGTCGATCGCGCGACCTAGAAAGCCGTCGCTGCTGCGTGGGCCGACGCTCTCGATCAGCACGTCGTGCGCGCTCAAAGTCCCGCTGACGACCAAGACGGCCTGCACGCGCACGTCGTGGACGCGCACGTGTTCGAGCGTCAGCGCGCCGCCTGCGCTCGCGCGCACGCCACGACGCGGCCCGGTAATCGCGAGATCGCGCAGGGTGAGCGTGCCGCCGCTGACCTCGATCGCCGCGACCATGTCGTCCGCCGTGGGCGCACGCAACGTCGTACCGGTGGGGCACGCGCCGATGATCACCACGTCGCTGCCTGCGCCGACAGTCAGCAGCTCGTCGTAGGTGCCCGTCGCGACCGCCACGACGGTGCCCGGCGCCGTGACTGCCGCAAGCGCGTCGGCCACGCGTGGGAAAGGCGCCGTCCGCGTGCCGGTCCCGCCTGCGCTGGCGCCAGCACGCACGTAGAGGACCGGCGCGCTGCTCGCGGCGAGGACCGGCCAGCCGTCGCTCGCGCACGCCGCGCCGAGCGGTCGACACGCAGGCTCGCCAGGAGCGCGCAGCTCCCCGGCTCCGCACTCCGCCGGCGTCTCGCTCCACGGCGCGCAGCGCGCAGGCAGCGACCCGCTCGCGGCGACGGTCGACCATCCAGTCGGGCACGTCCACACCGGCGGGGCGGGTGGCGCGATCGGCGGCTCGCCTTCGAGGAGCGTCACTGGGTCGAGCCACGCGATGCGCGGCGCCTCGGGCGGCGCCGGCGTGCTCGCACCGCCATCGATCGCGATGGCCGCATCGGGTGTCGCGCGCACATCGTCGTCGTCACCGCACGCTGCGAGCAGCACGAACACGAGCGTCACTCTGGTCCATCGAATCGTGTGCATATCCCCTCCGATATCCAATCATGGACTGTCGAGCTTGCGCCTACGGTGTGTTACCTACAGGCCCGTCAGTACGCTGCGGTCGACGGAGGGCGGCGCGATGGTCGTCTCGACGATCGGCAATGTCGTCGTCAGTGCAGCGTCGTTGGCGGCGGCTGCGCCCGCGCGCGTGACGCCCACGTCCCACCCGGGTGGGATCGTGCCATTCTGGGCAACCGCGCCGAGCTGCGTGCCGGACCCGTCGACGACGACGTCGCTGATCTCCGCGTCGAGGGCGCCGCCCGCGGCGTCGAGCACGATTCCCGCGCGTGCATTGCCCGCCAAGCGCAGCGCGGCGAGGCGGGTCCGCGTGGTGGCGCCGCGCACCTCGATACCATCGCCGATCTCAGTGGCGTCGGTGAGCCGCACGAGCCGCGTCATCTCGATCGCCGCGCCGTCTACGCCGACCTGATCGGTGTCAACCCCGAGCACCCCAGCGAGCGAGCACTCCGCGAACATTCCGCCTTGAATGTCGATGAGTGGCGAACGTTGCGCCCACACGCCCACAGATCCGACTCTGGCTACCATCGAGTTCGTGAGTCGCAGCGTCGCCGAGGTGGCCAGTACGCCGAGGACGTTGTTGGCGGTGCCGCTCCCGGCATAGCTGTCGGTCGAGTTCAAGCCCGTTGCCGCGACGGCCGCGCCGTCGGTTGCGATCACCCCTGCTGCCGGGATGAGGCTGCTACTCGACTGGCCGACCTCGCTCACTTCCACGTCCTCTGCCTCGAGAGAGCCGCCTGAGACGAAGATCCCCGAGCCTCGACCCGCTCCCACCGATCCACCTCTCCAGATGACGCGACTCTGCACGAAGAGCGCAGCATTCGACGCAAAGCCGGTCAGCCTCACCCGCTCGAGCAGAGCCACGCTGGAGCCCCGGCCGACCTCGACGAACACCACTCCTTGAGTGGCACTCTCAGTCGGCTGGACCACGGCCGGGAGTAGGCCGATGTCTTCGAGTCGCACGGGCCCAGTGACGTCGACGTCGCGGAGCTCGAGGGCGTCGAGCTGCTGCGCGCCGATGCCTGCGCCGCGCGCGGCGCTCACGCTGACGCCGCTCACGACCGGCTTGCCCGTGCCCGCAGTGGCGTAGATCGCCGGCTTGCTGCCGCCGCTCTCCACGCGCACGTCGCTAAGGGTTGCCCCCCTCGTGTCCCCGCGCAGCACGATGACCGGCGCGTCCATTCCACCAGCGAGCACGCTCTGCGCCCCTTCGCCGCGCAGGGTGACGCCATCGGGGACTGACAAGGATCCACTCAGCTCGATTCGGCACGCGCCCATCGCGACGGTGTCACCAACGGCCGCGCCGGCCAACGCTGAGCGGAGCTCGTCGGCATCGCAGATGGCCTCGTCGCAGCCCGCCGAAGAGATGAGGAGGAGGAGGGCTGGCGCCGCGGCGCGTCGTACGGAGTCTCGAAGACGCGGCATGTGCCGACCATAATGTGGGGTGTGATGGGTATTCAAGGTGGGTTTCTCGTGGCGGTTGCGCGTTCGACGATTTCCTCAGCGTTTTCGCGGGGGACTACGAACAAATGACTATGTGAGATCGCAGTCTCCGCGAGGCACGGCGCATCCGACTCGGCTTCACACCAGAGGCGGAGTCCTGCGATCTCGTCGGCGCTGCGCAGTGCGAGGGCCGCCACGAGTCGCGCCGTCGGAGGGCGAGTGGCGCGGGTGTTCACCGCGCGCAGCCCGAGGCAGGACTCTGCGAGCGTGGTCGCCAGATGCTCGGGCACGTCCGTGTCGCGTGAGCGGAATCGCCGCGTCTCCGTCCCATCGGCGACACGGTCGAGCGACACCGCGGGCGCGCCGGGGAGCTCGACGCGGACCGCAATGACCGAGTCGGCGCTCATGGGCCACACCGCACGTGCGGCGAGGAGAACGTCGGCGTGCTCGAGGCGGCGCAGCGTGTCGTCGTACACCACGAACGCCCGGCCATCGCGCAGACGACGCACCACGCGCTCGCCCGCCCGCGAGACGTGCGCGCCGAGTTCGAGCGACTCGCGCTCCGCGCCACAGCGCAGCGTGAGCACGCTGGCGCCCTCGGCGTCGCGACCGCGCCGGAGGTCGTACCGGTCGACGCTGCGCCGGGCGACTCCGTGCTGCGTGAGGTCGTGCCGCGTGAGGCCGTGCCGCGCGAGATCGACGGACGACAGCGAAGGGAGCGCGCGTGTCGCGTCGAGCACGCGCAGCGCGGCGATCACTGCGTGCGCGTCTTCGTGGACGGGAAGCTCTACCGTCGGTGCTCCTCCGCCGACCACCCGGAGCGCGAGCGGTCGACGCACGTCGAGCGTGAGCGACTCCCCGCGTGCGCGTATTTCGGCGACCAGCGGCGCGGCCGCGCAGCGATAGAGAGCGGTGCGTGCCGCGCGCGGCTGCGTGGCGCGTGCGGCGAGCGCCGCGCTGATGGCGCACACAGCTACCACGGCGTGACCCCACGGACAGCGCAGCCTGGGTCGCGGCGCTCGTGGCCTCATCGGAGCCGGCCGACCCATCGGCGCTCGCGCGTTCATCGTCGCGTGCGGGCCCAGCGGCGCGTGCGGGCTCATCGTCTCCGCTGTCTCCGCGCGCACGCCACCGCGACCGCCAGCGCGATGCTCGGCGTGGCGAGGAACGCAGCGACTGAAGCGCCGAGCACCCGGCGACTTCGTGGCGCGAACGGCGGCTCGCTCGTGCGCAGCTCGGAGCTGACGGTGTCGCGCTCGAGGAGCCAGCGCAGCATCTCGACGACCAGGAGCGCGCCGGCGTCGCTGCGCAGCGCGGAGCTCTCGAAGGGCCGCGTCGAGGTCAGCACCAAGCTGCGCCGCGGTGCGTTTGGGCTTGGTGCGCGCGCAGACGAAGGCTCGAGCGCGACTGCGACGGTGTGCACGCGCTCGGCGTCGTCACGCACCGCGAGCAGCGTCGCGAGCCGCAGCGCCGCGCGCGCGGCCGCCGACCGATCGAGCAGCAGCGCGCTAGCCGCGGACGGTTCCCAGGGCACCACACGGACGCGCGCGTGGACCTCTGCGACTGCTGGATGTGCGCCGATCACGAAGGCCTGCGCCGCCCGCGCATCGACCCGGACGAAGCGCAGGCCGCGCCCGGCCAGGGCGGCGTCGAGCAGCGGGCCAGGCGTCCCTGCGAACATCAGCCCACGGCCACCTCGGACGCGCGCCGCGAGCGCGGCGTCGTCGGTGAGCGGCGGCGCGAGCGCGAGGAGGAGGTCATCGCGCCCCATCTCGCGAGGCGCGGTACCGATCGTCGCTGCACGGCGTCCATCGCGCGGCATTCCTGCGCGGCGCAAGAGCTCCTCGAGCTCTGCGCTCGGCTGGCCCGCGATCGAGACGTTTGGCCGCGGCGCGAGCAGCCGACGGAGCGACGCGCGCACATCGCCATCGAGCCGCGCGACGGCGAAGCGCCCGCTCGATCCGTCGTGCCCTACCTCGAGGACATCGCGCTCCACCGCGTCTTCGTCCATACGCAAGAGCGCGATGGTGCCGTTGTCGCGGACGTCGAGCTCGGCCGCGCGTACGGGCACCGCGAGCGCGTCGACGACCTCCACGTGCACGAGCTCGGTGCCGTCCGCGAGCGTGTGGAAGTAGCGCGCAATGTGCGCACCAGTTGCGTCGCTCGGCGCCGCGAACACGACCGCGCGTAGCGGCACGCCGCGCGCGCGGATGAGCGCGATCGTCGCGGGACTCGGCTCGCCAGGCGCATGGCGGCTCAGGCGCACGCGTCGGTCGCAGTCGGCCGTCGCGACGCCGAGCGCCGCCAGGCTGAGCACCACGAGCATCAGCGTCGCAGCGTCACTGAACAATGCCGCGCTGCGCGCCGTCATCCCCACCTGCTGCGCCGCAGCCCGACGACTGACGCTGTGAGCGCCATGTAGCTGAGCCCAAAGAAGTACGCGACATCGCTGACGCCCGGCTCACCTTGTGCGAACGCCAGCGCGTGAAGCTCCGCGGACAGCCAGCCGACGGCGTGCTCCGCGGGAGCAGCGACAGAACGCGACACACGCCCCGCGAGCAGCAGCGCGAGGCTTACACAGCCAGCGCTCGCGAGGACGGCTGCCGGCGCGCGCACCAGGGCGCCTGCCGCGAGTCCGATCGCCGCGCTCGTACCGGCGCCGAGCGCGATCCCGACGAGCGCACCCATCGAGTGCGCTGCGCTCGCGGACGTGCTGCCCGCGTCGGCCGCGACGAGTGCGAGCCACGGTGCGCTGCACGCCATGGCTGTGGCGGTCGCCGCGGCGGTCGCCGCGAACCACTTGCCCGCGATCGTCTCGATGTCGGAGACCGGCGCCGCAGCGAGCGCGACCCATGACCCCGACAGCCGCTCGTCGACGAGAGCGCGCGCGCCGAGGAGCAGCCCCGCGAGCGCGGCGAGCGCGGCGCTGAGCGCGAACAGATCTTCGAGGACCATCCACGCAGGCCTGGCGCGCAGCGAGCGCTGTGACGACAGGAACGCGACGCCAGCGGCCGGGCTCGCCAGAGCGAGCGCGATCCACGATGAGGGTGCACGCGCGAGCGCGGCAAGCTCGCGCCGCGCGATCAGCCACGCGAACCCTGCCCTCACGTCAGCGCCTCAGACGAACCGAGGAGCGACAGCGCGGTGAGATCATCCGGACGCCAGTCCACAGCCTCAATCTCCAGGCCCGCCGCATGCGCCCGCGCGAGCACGTCACTCACTTGCTTTCGCTCGGTGTGCACCTCGCAGGCAAAACCGCGCGCATGGGGGACCCGCACGCCGCCGACGGCCGCTGCGCTTGCCGCTTCGAGCCAATCGTTGCGTACGACAAGCCGCAGCGTCACCCGCGGTGCATGCTCCGCGCGCAGCGTCGCTGGAACTCCATCCGCAACGATCCGCCCCGCGGCGAGGCACACCGCGCGGGTCGCGAGGGGCGCGAGTGCCGCGTGTGGTTGGCTCGCGATCAGCAGCGCGCAGCCTCGCTCCGACGCGCTGCGAAGCGTCGCAACCAGCGCGTCGGCGTGGCTCGCATCGAGTCCGTCGAGCGGCTCGTCGAGCAGCAGCACCGACGGAGACGCGATCAGCGCGGCGGCGACCGCTACGCGTCGCGCTTGACCGTGCGACAGCGAGCCACACGGGGCGTCCGCGAGCGTCGCGAGCCCGTGCTGCGCCAGCGTCTCGGCGAGGAG
>Ga0105047_10005104_pt1 | contig 22685 bp, 25 predicted proteins | sample MAT04_FD_78384 | JGI IMG/M metagenome (GOLD analysis project Ga0105047, IMG submission 78384) | Freshwater microbial communities from Lake Fryxell liftoff mats and glacier meltwater in Antarctica - MAT-04 (megahit assembly) | ecosystem: Environmental > Aquatic > Freshwater > Ice > Liftoff... | reverse complement strand
CGCCCGGTGGGCACGGTCGGCCTGTGGCACGCCGAGGAGCAGCCCGCCCACGAGGTGTACCTGGTGGGGATGTGGGTGGCGACCGTCGCGCGCGGCACCGACGTCGCCACCCGGCTGGTCGCCACCCGGCTGGTCGCCGCCGCCCTGACCAGCGCCGCGGCATCCGGCTGGCGCCGGGTGGTGCTCGACGTCGCGCACGAGAACGCGCGCTGGGGCCTTCTACACGCGGCTGGGGTTCCGGGCCATCGGGGAGGTCGACACCATGCCCTGGGACCCCTCGGTCACCGAGGAGACCCTGGCGCTCGACCTGCCCGTCGGCTCCTGAAGTTCACCCCACTCCGGTTGCTGTCCCCCGCAGTGGTCGTGGGAGAGTGGCCGCCATGACTGACATCACGGTGCGCCCCCTGGGGGTCGACGACTGGGAGCAGTACCGCTCCGTGCGCCTCGTCGCGCTGCAGGAGTCCCCCGACGCTTTCGTGGCGTCCCACTCGGACGAGTCGAGCGAGGACGAGGAGTTCTGGCGCGACCGGATGCAGCGCTCGACCCGGCTGCTCGCCGAGCGCGACGGCCGGCCGGTCGGCATCGCCAGTGTCGGGTCCGCCAAAGAGGACCAGCCCGAGGCCGCCCAGCTCTTCGGGCTGTGGGTGCACCCCGAGGCTCGTGGCACCGGTGTCGCCACGGAGCTGGTGCGGGCCGGCGCCCGCAGTGCGGCCGCGGCGGGCAAGCGCCAGCTGCTCTACTGGGTCGGCACCGACAACGGCCGGGCTGTGGCGTTCGCGAGCGGGTTCGGGTTCCGTCCCACCGCCGAGCGCCGGCCGATGCGGGTCGTCTCCGAGGACGACGGCGAGGAGGAGCTGGCCATGACGCTCCCGTTGTCGGGCGACCGCGGCGGTCTCGCCAGCTGGTGACCGCCGAGCCACCCGGGTTGGGTGCTCAGGTGGCTGTCCCGGCAACCACCTGAGCACCCAACCCGGGAAGCGGGGTCAGGGGCGGGCGGCCAGCCGCTCGATCAGCGCGGTCGGCCCGCTGACGATGAGCGTGTCGTGCGCCGACACCTTGGTCGACGGCACGGCATACGTGAAGTCCTCGCCCGGTGCCTTGACGCCGACGATGGTCACGCCGAACTTGCTGCGGATCGCGCTCTGCTCCAACGTGAAACCGATCGCCTCCGTCGGGGGCCGCATCTTCACGATGGCGAAACCGTCGTCGAACTCGATGTAGTCCTGCATCCGCCCGCCGACGAGGTGCGCGACCCGGCGCCCCGTGTCGGCCTCGGGCCGCACGATGTGCTGCACCCCGATGCGGTCGAGGATGCGGGCGTGCTCCGGGGACAGCGCCTTGGCCCAGATGTCGGGCACCGCCGCGTCGACGAGGTTGGCCGCGGCGAGCACCGAGGCCTCGACCGACGAGCCGATCGCGACGACCGCGATGCGGAAGCGGGCGACCTTCGCGTCGCGGATGACGCCGACGTCACTGGCGTCGCCGTGCACGACGTGGCTGACCCGCCCGAGGAACTTCTCGGCGAGGAAGCCGTCCTTCTCGATGGCGGTGACCTTGTGGCCCAGGCGGCGCAGCTCCAGGGCGGCCGCCGCGCCGAACCGGCCGAGCCCGATGACCAGGACGTCGTCGTCGTGGGCACTACTGCGCGCCATCGTGATGCCTTTCTCACGGGGATCGTGGAGGCCCAGCCTGCCACGCCTGGCGTGGCGAGTAGCGTGCAGGCATGGCCGCAAGGACGAGCGTCGTGTGGAACGAGGTGTTCACCGACTACGACTTCGGCCCCACGCACCCGATGGCGCCGGTGCGACTCGACCTCACCACCCGGCTCGCACGTTCCCTCGGGGTGCTCGACCACGTCACCCTCGTGGCCCCCGAGGTGGCCGACGACGACGTGCTCGCCACCGTCCACGACCGCGAGTACATCTCGGCGGTGCGGCGCGCCTCGGCCGACCCGACGGCGGCCGATTTGCACCACGGGCTCGGCACCGAGGACGACCCGGCCTTCGCCGGCATGCACGAGTCCTCGGCGCGCATCGCCCAGGGCACGCTCGACGTCTGCCGCAGCGTCTGGCAGGGCGACATCGACCACGGCGTCAACTACTGCGGTGGCCTCCACCACGCCATGCGCTCCTACGCGAGCGGGTTCTGCATCTACAACGACATCGGCGTCGGCATCCAGTGGCTGCTCGACCACGGCGCCGAGCGGGTCGCCTACGTCGACATCGACGTGCACCACGGTGACGGCGTCGAGCGGATGTTCTGGAACGACCCCCGGGTGCTCACGATCTCCGTGCACGAGAGCGGACAGCACCTCTTCCCGGGCACCGGCTGGCCGGCCGACATCGGCGGTCCGGCGGCGCGCGGCACGGTCGCCAACGTCGCCCTTCCTCCCGGCACCGGTGACTCCTCGTGGCTGCGGTCCATCGAGTCGGTGGTGCCGCCGCTGGTGCGCGCCTTCGCCCCGCAGTTCCTGGTGAGCCAGCACGGCTGCGACACCCACATGCACGACCCGCTGGCGCACCTGGCGATCACGGTCGACGCCCAGCGCCGCGCGCACGAGTCGCTGCACGACCTCGCCCACGAGGCGGCATCCGGTCGCTGGGTCGCCCTCGGGGGCGGCGGGTACGAGCTGGTCGAGGTCGTGCCCCGCTCGTGGACGCACCTGACGGCCATCGCCGCGCACGAGCCGGTGCCCTGCGACACCGAGGTGCCACTGGAGTGGCAGGCCCACGTGCTCGAGGTCTCCGGGCGCCGTGCGCCGACCCGGATGGGTGACCTGCCTCCCGGCAGCCTGCCGATCTGGGTGCAGCCGTGGAACATGGGCCACAACCCCGAGAACCCCGTCGACCGGGCGATCCTCGCGACCCGCCAGGCGACCTTCCCGCACCACGGCCTGGACCCCTGGTTCGACTGACGGATGCCGTCGCGCGCCCGGACGGCCCCTGATTGCGGATCGACCGTGCGGCGTGTCGGCTGGACAGCATGGACGAATGTGCTCCATTCGCTTCCACAGGGGTCACATCTGCCCCTATGGTTGCGCTTGCACGACCACAGGCGACATGCCGGAGGATTCCGGCTCTGCGGACGGGCAGAAGCACGAGGTCACGATGTCCACGGAGCGTTCGCTCGGAGAGGTGCGGTTCCTCACCGTCGCCGAGGTCGCCACGATCATGCGGGTCTCCAAGATGACCGTCTATCGCATGGTTCACGCCGGGGAGCTTCCGGCGATCCGCGTCGGCCGGTCCTTCCGGGTCCCTGAGGACGAGGTGCACGCCTACCTGCGCAGCTCGTTCGTCGACACCGCGTGATCCGACGCAGCAGCAGCACACGTCCTGTCAGGGGCGGCCCGCGTGCGGGCCGCCCCTGAGGCGTTCTGCGCGCATCCCACCACGTCACGGTTTGGGACGGGCGCACGCCTGCCGGTAGGGTGGGCAGCCGCACCAGACGCTCCAGCATTGAGGACATCGGCATGGGTTCAGTCATCAAGAAGCGGCGCAAGCGGATGGCGAAGAAGAAGCACCGCAAGCTCCTTCGCAAGACGCGTCACCAGCGCCGCAACAAGAAGTGACGTCGAGTCACCTCTTCTGCTTCAAAGGTCCCCGCACCCCGGGGACCTTTGTCGTTGCCGGGTTACCCCGCCGCCGACCGCTCGAACCGGCTCGCCCCGGGCCTGCGGGAGGGGTTCGCCCCACCCTGCGAGAGGCACTGGGTAGGGTCGGCACAGGATCCGCAACGTGAGGAGCAGGGCATGAGCTCAGTGGTGCTCGTGACCGGGGTCTCCCGGTACCTCGGGGGCCTCCTCGCGCGCCGGCTCACCGCCGACCCCACGGTCGGGCGGGTCGTGGGGGTCGACGTCATCCCGCCGGCGGGCGACATCGGCGACGTAGAGTTCGTGCGCGCCGACATCCGCAACCCGATGATCGGCCGGGTGATCGAGAGCGCCGGCGTCGACACCGTCGTGCACATGAACGTCATCGCCACCCCCACCTTCGTCGGGGGACGCACCCCGCAGAAGGAGATCAACGTCATCGGCACCATGCAGCTGCTGGCGGCCTGCCAGAAGTCGAGCACCGTGCGGCGTCTGGTCGTCAAGTCCTCCGCCGCGGTCTACGGGTCGACCCCGCGTGACCCCGCGATGTTCACCGAGGACATGGGCGCGAAGCGCACGCCGTCGGGCGGCTTCGGCAAGGACTCCATCGAGGTCGAGGGCTACGTGCGTGGCTTCGCCCGTCGCCGGCCCGACACCGACATCCTCACCCTGCGCTTCGCCAACATCGTGGGACCGCGCATCCGCACGTCGATCACCGACTACTTCCACCTGCCGGTCATCCCGGTGCCGCTCGGGTTCGACGCCCGGATGCAGTTCGTGCACGAGGAGGACGCCATCGACGCGCTGGTCCGGGCCACGACCGGCGACGCCACGGGCGTGGTCAACATCGCGGGTGACGGGGTGGTCACCGTGCTGCAGGCGGCGTCGATCGTCGGGCGCTCCGTCGTGCCGCTGCCGCTCCCGGCCGCCGGCTTCGTCGGTGGGCTGGCGCGACGGGTCGGCCTGGCCGACTTCTCGCCGGACCAGATGTCGTTCCTCGCCTTCGGCCGTGGCCTGGACACCACGCGGATGCGCAGCGTGCTCGACTTCGAGCCGCAGTTCACCTCGCGCGGCGCCTTCGAGGACTTCGCGCGCACCGTGGGCCCGGCAGTGCCGGCGGCCGCCATCGTCGGGGATGCCGTCAGCGGCGTCGCCGGAACAGCGACCCAGGTCGTGCTGCGCACCCTGGGCGCCGGGAAGGGGCACTGATGCCGGCACGTCAGGGAGCGCTGGCCGCGGGGGCCGCCCGCGCGTCGGGGGAGCGGGCCAGGCGCCGCTCGACGCCACTGATCGGGGCCGAGCCGATCGTTCCCCTCGACGACGCCACCGCCGCGCCGGGGGCCGCGTCCGGGAAGCCGGCCGCGACGAAGCCCTCGCCGAAGAAGAAGGCCGCGACGAAGAAGAAGGCCGGGACGAAGAAGAAGGCCACGCCGACGAAGGCGGCCGCGCCGACGACCGTGCCGACGAAGGAGGCGGGCTCGACGAAGGCCACCGCGGCGAAGGCCACCGCGACGGCTGCACCGCGCACGGCATCCGAGCCGGTCGACGGCACGCCTGCGGGCACGCGGCGTCCGCACCGCCCCGCCCCGCAGGTGCGTTCGGCCCCGTCGCGCACCGCCTCGCGGCAGTCCGGTGAACGTCGCACCCGCCCGGCGGCCAGCGGCACCCCGGCGACAACCGGCCGTCGCCCCCGGGTCGACGCCCGGGAGAAGGCGCGCCGCGACTCCGAGCGCCCGCACCTGCGCATCGCGGAGCCGCCGCTCGACCCCACCGTGCACGAGGCCCCCAGCCGCACCGGTCTGCCCCTGCCCGATGTCGGCGACGCCCTCGATGCGGTCGTGGGCCTGCTCCGCTTCGGGGCCGAGGCCGCCGGGATCGCGCCCGAGGACATCGAGCGCCGGATCGCGCAGGTGCTCGCCTACGTGCGGCGGCGGGTCGACGGCGACTACGAGGTCGACGAGTTCGGCTACGACAGCGACTTCACCGAGAACGTCTTCTACCCCATGCTGCGCCCCATCTACCGGCGATGGTTCCGGGTCGAGGTGCGCGGCATCGAGAACATCCCCAGCACCGGTGGGGCGCTCGTGGTCTCGAACCACTCGGGCACCGTCGCGATCGACTCGCTGATGGTGCAGCTCGCCATCCACGACGAGCACCCGCAGCGCCGGCTGATGCGTGCGCTCGGCGCCGACCTGGTCTTCTCGACCCCCTTCCTCGGCACCATCGCACGACGCTCCGGTTCGACGTTGGCGACCAACGCAGACGCGGGGCGGCTCTTCGGGCAGGGCGAGCTCGTCGGCGTCTTCCCCGAGGGCTTCAAGGGGGTCGGCAAGCCGTTCCGCGAGCGCTACAAGCTGCAGCGCTTCGGGCGCGGCGGCTTCGTGTCGGCAGCGTTGGCCGCCCAGGCGCCGATCATCCCGTGCTCGGTCGTGGGCGCCGAGGAGATCGCCCCCCTGCTCGGCAACATGGGCACCGTCGCCCGGCTCCTCGGGCTGCCCTACGCGCCGATCACGCCGACCTTCCCGTGGCTCGGTCCCCTGGGAATGATCCCCCTGCCGAGCAAGTGGATCATCGAGTTCGGGACGCCCATCCCCACCGACACTCACGGACCGGGCGCGGCCGAGGACCCGATGCTCGTCTTCGACCTCACCGACCAGGTGCGCGAGACCATCCAGCAGACGCTCTACACGCTGCTCATGCAGCGCCGCTCGGTGTTCTTCTGATGCCGCTCCCGGTGCGGGTCACGCTCATCGGCCGGCCCGGCTGCCACCTGTGCGACGCCGCCCGCGCCACCATCGAGCGGGTCACCACCGAGCTCGGCGTCGGATGGGAGGAGCGGTCGGTCGACAGCGACCCCGGCTGGCTGCAGCGGTGGTCCGACCAGGTGCCGGTCACGCTCGTCGACGGTCGCCAGCACGACTACTGGCGCGTCGACGAGGGTCGGCTTCGGGCCGCCCTGTCCGGGCCCCTGCGGGGCGACCGGCCAAGCTTGTAGCACATCGGTGGGGTGCGCAGGCTCACGGGGTCGAACGTGACTTTGTGCAGGCGTTCACAAGACCGTACGCTGGCGGTCTCACCCGTGGGTCGGCACGCTCCAGCGCGCGACCGTCGCCCTTTTCCCGGCCCCGCGGGCCCGCGAAAGGAGTCGGTGACCGCCTGTGTCAGCCGCCGCAGCGACCGCCCGACGGGGAATTCCGCAGGCATCGGTGGCCCGTCTTCCCGGTTACCTCCGGGCGCTGACCTCACTGGCGCGTGACGGCATCGGGTCGGTCAGCTCCGAGGAGCTCGCCGCGGCTGCCGGGGTGAGCTCGGCGATGCTGCGCAAGGACTTGTCCCACCTCGGCTCCTACGGCGTTCGCGGGGTGGGCTACGACGTCGAGCGGCTGGCCTCGGAGATCACCTCCGCCCTGGGGCTGACCCAGGACTGGCCGGTGGCCATCGTCGGCATGGGCAACCTGGGCCGGGCGTTGGCCGCCTACCGCGGCTTCGCCGAGCGGGGCTTCCGGGTCATCGCGCTGCTCGACGGTGACCCGCGCGTCGTCGGCCAGAAGGTCTCGGGCCAGCGGGTGCGAGCGATGGACGACCTGCCCGCCCTCGTCGCCGACGAGGGGCTCGCCATCGGCGTCATCGCCACGCCCTCCGAGGGAGCGCAGCAGGCGTGTGACGACCTGGTCGCCGCGGGGGTGCGCTCGGTGCTCAACTTCGCCCCGGCCGTGCTCGCCGTGCCCGACGGTGTCGTCGTGCGCACGGTCGACCTGTCGACCGAGCTGCAGATCCTGGCGTTCCACGGGCAGAAGGTGGCCGTGCCGGAGGTGGTGTCCACATGAGCCTCGTCGTCCTCGGTCTGTCGCACCACGGTGCCCCGCTGTCCCTCCTGGAGTCCGTGGCGCTCGACCCCGAGGCGCGCACCGCACTCGAGGTGGCGGTGCTGCGCTCCGAGCACGTCACCGAGGCGGTGGTGCTGTCCACGTGCAACCGCACCGAGGTGTATGCCGAGTGCCTCACCTTCCACGGTGCCCTGGCCGACATCACCAGCGCGCTGGCCGAGGCCTGCGCGGTCGACCGCAACGCCCTCCAGCCGCACCTGTTCGTGCACTACGAGGAGCGGGGCATCGCCCACGTCTTCTCGGTGGCCGCCGGCCTGGACTCGATGGCCGTCGGCGAGGCGCAGATCCTGGGTCAGGTGCGCCGCTCGCTCGCCCGCGCCCAGCGCCACGGGCACGTAGGACCGGCCCTGAACGCCGTGCTGCAGCAGGCGTTGCGGGTCGCCAAGCGGGTGCACACCGAGACGGCCATCGACCTCGTGAGCGGCTCCCTCGTGCAGGCCGGGCTCACCCGCGCCGAGGCCGAGCTCGGTGGCCTCGGTGGCCTCTCGGTGCTCGTCATCGGCGCCGGCGGCATGGGTGCGCTGGCGGCGACGACCGCCGCGCGGGCCGGCGCCCGCACGGTTGTCGTCGCCAACCGCAACCACGACCGCGCCCGCAGTGTGTCCGAGCGGGTCGGCGGTGCGGCCCTGCCGCTCTCCCGGCTCGTCGAGGCCCTCGTCGACGCCGACGTCGTCATCTCGTCGACGGGTGCGCCCAGCCGGGTCGTCGTGGTCGACGACGTGCACGCCGCCCTGGCCGCCCGCGGCGGCCGACGGCAGGTCTATGTCGACCTCGCGCTGCCGCACGACGTCGACCTGGCCGTCGCCGACCTGCCGGGCGCCACGCGGGTGGGCCTCGGCGAGCTCGGCGAGGACCTCGCCGACGCCGGTTCAGCATCCCAGGTCACCGAGGCCGCCGACCTGGTGACCGCCGAGGTCGCCGCCTACCTGCTGGCGCGCGCAGCCGAGGCCGTCGCGCCCACCGTCACCGCCCTGCGCAGCCACGCCGACGAGCTGGTCGAGGACGAGCTGCGCCGGCTCGAGCGCCGCGTGCCCGACCTGACCGACGTCGAGCGGGCCGAGGTGCGACGAGCCGTGCATCGGGTGGTCGACAAGCTGCTCCACACGCCCACCGTGCGGGTCAAGGAGCTCGCCCGCGAGGGCCAGGGAGGCAGCTATGCCCGTGCCCTGTCCGAGCTGTTCGACCTCGACCCACGTGACGTGTCGCTGGTCTCGGCCCCGCCCGCCATCCCGGGGGACGACGGATGACGGCCCTGCGCCTCGGCACCCGCCGCTCCACCCTCGCCGCCACGCAGTCGACGTGGGTGGCCGACCGCCTGCGCGCGCTCGGCCACGACGTCGAGCTCGTCGAGATCAGCACCGAGGGCGACCTCGACCGCACCACCCCGCTGGCCGAGCTCGGCGGCACCGGGGTGTTCGTGTCGGCGCTGCGCACCGCGCTGGTCCAGGGCCGGGTCGACCTGGCCGTGCACTCGCTCAAGGACCTGCCGACCACGCCGGACGACCTCACTCTCGTCGCGGCCGTGCCCACGCGCGAGGACCCTCGCGACGCACTCGTCGCCCGCGACGGTCTCACCCTGGGCGAGCTGCCGGCGGGCTCCACCGTCGGCACCGGATCGCCCCGCCGCCGTGCGCAGCTCGCGGCCCTCGGCCTCGGTCTGGTCGTCACCGGCCTGCGCGGCAACGTCGACACCCGCCTGCGGTCGGTCTCCGAGGGTCGGCTGGATGCCGTCGTGCTCGCGGCCGCAGGGCTGCGCCGGCTCGGCCGCATCGGCGAGGCCACCGAGCTGCTCGACCCGATCCAGATGCTGCCCGCTCCCGGCCAGGGGGCCCTCGCGGTCGAGGTGCGTGCCGGCGACGCCGACACGGCATCCGTCGTCGCGGCGCTCGACGACGCCGACACCCGGGCCTGCACGACCGCCGAGCGCGCCCTGCTCGCCGAGCTCGAGGCGGGGTGCTCCGCACCCGTCGGGGCGCTCGCCGAGGTCGTCGAGGGGTTCGAGGGCCCCGAGCTGTCGCTGCGCGCCGTCGTCACCACGCCCGACGGCCGCGCCGACCTGCGGCGCTCGCTCGTCGGCGACGTCGCCGAACCCGCCGACCTCGGGGGTCGCCTCGCCCGACTCCTGCTCGAGGACGGCGCCGCCGACCTCATGTCCGACACCTTCTCGCTGCCCACCGCCGACCACCTCGCAACGGAGCGTGCCCCGTGAGCCCCTCGCGCTCGACCACCTCGTCCACCACCCGCATCCCGGCCCGGGTCGCCTTCGTCGGCGCCGGCCCGGGCGACCCCGGCCTGCTCACCGTGCGTGCCGGCGAGCTGCTCGCAGCCGCCGACGCGGTGGTGATCGACCAGGTCGCCCGCGAGGCCGTCGTGCAGCGCTGGTGCCGCCCCGGCGTCGACGTCCTCGACGCCGGCTACGGCGACCACGGCGAGCGGCTCACCCACGCGGTGCGCGCCAAGCTCGTCGTGCGGGCCGCGAAGGCCCACCCCGGCGGCCTCGTCGTGCGCCTCATGGACGGCGACCCGGCCATCTTCAACGGCCTGGCCGAGGAGGCGTCGGCCTGCGTCAAGGCGGGCCTGGCCTTCGAGGTCGTGCCCGGCGTCAGCTCGGTCACCGCCGTGCCGTCGTATGCCGGGGTGCCGCTCACCTCGAGCACGTCCACCGGCGTGCACGTCGTGGTCGCCGGGGCGCGACGCACCGACCTCTCTGCTGCGGTCGACCCGGGCATCACCGTCGTCGTCCTCGGCCAGCCCGACCGGGCGGCCGAGGCGCTCGATGCGCTCGTCGCCGCGGGTCGCGACGCCGCCACCCCGGTGGCCGTCACCGAGCGCGGCACGAGCACCGAGCAGCGCACCGTCGTCACCACCCTCGGCGCCGCGGCCGCAACCGTGGCCGACGGGCGCTTCCCCGTGCTGGCCGTCGTGGGGTCCACCGTGACCCTGCGCGAGACGCTGTCGTGGTTCGAGACCAAGCCGCTGTTCGGTTGGGAGGTGCTCGTCCCGCGCACCAAGGAGCAGTCCGCGTCGACCATCGCGCGCCTCGGGCACCACGGCGCGCAGGCCGCGGTCGTGCCGACCATCTCGGTCGAGCCGCCGCGCACACCCCAGCAGCTCGAACGCGCCGTGAAGGGGATGGTGACCGGCCGTTACGAGTGGGTGGGCTTCACCTCGGTCAACGCCGTGCGCGCGATCCGCGAGAAGTTCGACGAGTTCGGGCTCGACGCCCGCTCGTTCGCCGGGCTGAAGGTCGCGGCCGTCGGCGGGGTCACCGCGCAGGCCCTGCGCGACTGGGGCATCGTGGCCGACCTGGTGCCCGCGGGCGAGCAGTCCGCCCGCGGCCTGCTCGAGGACTGGCCCGAGTTCGACGTCGACCTCGACCCGATCAACCGCGTCTTCCTGCCGCGGGCCGACATCGCCACCGACACCCTGGTCGCCGGCCTGCAGGAGATGGGCTGGGAGGTCGACGACGTCACGGCCTACCGCACGGTGCGGGCCGCGCCGCCGGCCGTGGAGGTGCGCGACGCCATCAAGAACGGCTCGTTCGACGCCGTGCTGTTCACGTCGAGCTCGACGGTGCGCAACCTGGTCGGCATCGCCGGCAAGCCGCACGCCACCACGGTGGTGGCGTGCATAGGTCCGGCCACGGCCAAGACCGCGCAGGAGCACGGCCTGCGGGTCGACGTGCTCGCCCCGGAGCCGACGGCGCAGGCCCTCGTCGACGCGCTCGCCGACCACGGCCGCTCGCTCGCGCTCGCCGCCCAGGAAGCGGGCGAGCCCGTGTTGCGGCCCAGCCAGCGCCGTCCCGGCGGCCGCCGACGGGCCACCTGAGCGTGGGTCACCCCACCTCGAGGCCGCGCCGGCTGCGGCAGAGCTCGGCGATCCGCCGCCTGGTGGCGCAGACCAGGCTGCACCCGGCCGAGCTGGTGCTGCCCGTGTTCGTGCGCGAAGGCATCGACGCCCCGGTGCCGATCTCCGCGATGCCGAGGGTCGTGCAGCACACGCTCGACTCGCTCGTCGTCGAGGCCCGTCGCTGCGTCGACGCCGGGCTCGGCGGCATCATGGTCTTCGGTGTGCCGGTCTCCAAGGACGGGCGGGGGTCGGGGGCCGACGACCGCGACGGCATCCTCAACGTCGCTCTCGCGCGGCTGGTGCAGGAGGTCGGCGACGACCTCGTGGTCATGGCCGACCTGTGCCTCGACGAGTTCACCGACCACGGACACTGCGGCGTGCTCGCGGCCGACGGCTCGGTCGACAACGACGCCACGCTCGACCGCTACGCCTCGACGGCACTGGCCCAGGCCGCAACGGGCGCACCGGTGCTCGGGCTGTCGGGGATGATGGACGGCCAGGTCGGCCACGTCCGGGCGGCGCTGGACGCCGCCGGCTTCACCGACACCGTGATCCTCGCGTACGCCGCGAAGTACACCTCGGGGCTGTACGGACCGTTCCGCGAGGCGGTGCAGAGCTCGCTCGTCGGTGACCGCGCGACCTACCAGCAGGACCCGGCCAACGCCACGGAGGCGCTGCGCGAGCTCGAGCTCGACATCGCCGAGGGCGCCGACATCGTCATGGTCAAGCCAGCCGGGCCGCACCTCGACGTCATCGCTGCCGCTGCGGCGATGTCGCCCGTGCCGGTCGCGGCCTACCAGATCTCGGGGGAGTACTCGCAGATCGAGGCGGCCGCGCAGCAGGGCTGGATCGACCGCGACCGGGTGATGATGGAGAGCCTCACCGGCATCCGCCGGGCGGGTGCGCAGGTCATCCTGAGCTACTACGCGCTCGAGGCTGCTGCCCGACTCTGACCGGGTGTGCCCACACGGCGCTGGCGTGGGCGGTTCGGCGCTGTGCGTGGCACGACATGGAGCGCCATTGCTGACGATCCGTGTCGTGGGTGAAGAACCGGTGTCCGGACGCCAGTTCTCACCCACGTCCGGGGGAGGCGGATCTCAGCCGGCGCCCCGCTGCATCCGCTCGTACAGCGGGGCGGGATCGCCGACGACCACCTTTGCCTCGAGCAGCTCATGGCCCCAGGTGACCCCGAGGCCCTGGTAGGGAGCCGCGGCGACTCCGACCGCGCCGAGCGCCTCGCACACGTGCTCGAGCACCGCGGTCACCCGCAGCTCACAGGCGGCGGTGCCGAGGTCACTCAGCTCCGGCCACATCGGGGAGTCACGCACGGCGGCTCGTGCCTCGGCCAGGGCCAGTCGGTCCTGCGGGGTGAGTCGCTGCGGGGAGTCCGCGACGGCGAGCAGTGCCTCGAGGTCTCCGGTGACCAGCACCCCTGCCAGCTCGCTGGCGTCGACGCCTCGGGTGGCGAGCCACTGGCGCAGGGCGACGTGGTCGTCACTGGGCAACACCATGGCGGTCCCTTCTCCCCACGCCCCAATGATCGCTGTTGCCCGCGGCCGATGCCGGGGGTTTGGGCGAGTTGGTGCCGCCCGAGGAGCGATCTGCATCCGGAGCGGCGCCCTGCAATCGCCTGCTGCCGATGCGGAGTCAGGAGCACTTCGCGGGCTCCGGGGGTTCTCGCCGAGTCAGGGCCGAGTACGGCCCTGACTGCGCGAAGTGCTCCTGACTTCGCGGGGAACGCCGCGGCGCGGGCGCCCGGTGGAGGGACCGAACGCGGGCTGCGGAGCTCAGGCCTGCTTGGCGAGCTGCACGTCGAGCACGAGCTTGATCTTCTCCGAGACCAGCACGCCGCCCTTCTCGAGGTTCGCGTTCCAGGTGAGGCCCCAGTCGGTGCGGTTGATCTCGCCCTTGGCCTCGAAGGCGGCCTTGTCGTTGCCCCACGGGTCGGTGGCGACACCGTTGAACTCGACGTCGAGGGTGACCGGCTTGGTGATGCCCTTGATGGTGAGGTCGCCGGTGAGGGCCTCGCCGGTGAAGGAGGTCGAGACGAAGGTCATGTCGGGGTAGGTCTCGGAGTCGAGGAAGTCCGCGCTGCGCAGGTGGCCGTCGCGGTCGGCGGTGCCGCTGCTGATCGATGCGGTCTTGATGGTGACGTCGGCGACGGACTTCGTGATGACCTCGGCGACCTCGACGGTGCCGGAGACCTCGGCGAACGAGCCGCGGACCTTGGTCACCATCAGGTGTCGGGCGACGAAGCCGACCTCGCTGTGGGTGGGGTCGATGGTCCAGGTGCCGGAGGCCAGGGTGTTCAGGGTGGTGATGGCGGTCATCTCGTACTCCTCGGGGTGGTCGGGCGTGGAAGCCTTGGTAGTTGAATGCTCAACCAAAGCCAGAGCGACGGGCATTCCCCCGTCTCACGATGTGGGATGAACCGTGGACACCGCGGCGTCCCGGCCCCTCGAATCCCACCCGCGGACCGGGGCTGACGTGCGACGATGGGGCCATGGCAGGTGAGGAGGTGATGTGGCTCACCGAGGCCGAACAGGTCTGGTGGCGCGCCTACCTGCGGGCCAACCGTGAGCTCGACGTGGCGTTGGACCGCGACCTGCAGGCCGCCGGCATCTCGATCTCGGAGTACGAGCTGCTCTCGATGCTGTCCGAGGCACCGATGGGCCAGCTGCGGATGTCGGCCCTCGCCGGCCTCATCGTCCAGTCCCGCAGCCGGGTCACCCACACCGCCGCGCGCCTCGAGCGACGTGGCTGGGTTCGGCGCAGCCCGGCCCCGGACGACGGTCGCGGCGTGCTGCTGCGCCTCACCGACGAGGGGCGCGGGGCGATCACCGGGTTCGCCGTGGTGCACGTGACCAGCGTACGGCGCCACCTCGTCGACATCCTGACTCCCGAGCAGTTCGCTGCCCTCGGTGAGGCGATGCAGGCCGTGCGCGACGCCTACGCCGCCGACCCCACCACACCCGACGACAGCTGCTGACCCCACCCTCGACGCTCACCCTCGACGCTCACCCTCGACCGCACCCTCCGGCCGACCCCGCCGCCCCGGGCTCCCACGCCGGGCTGGGAGGATGGGTCGGTGACGCACCCGACGACGACCGCCGCGACCAGCCCCACCGACGCCCCGGCATCCGCTGCCCTCCTGGCCCGCGCCCGGGCGGTCACCCCCGGCGGGGTCAACTCGCCGGTGCGGGCCTTCCGAGCCGTCGGCGGCACCCCGAGGTTCATGGCGAGCGGCCGCGGGCCGTACCTCACCGACGTCGACGGCAAGCAGTACGTCGACCTGGTCTGCAGCTGGGGCCCGATGATCCTCGGCCACGCCCACCCGCAGGTGCTCGAGGCCGTGCGCGAGGCAGCCGGCCGGGGCTTCTCCTTCGGCACCCCGTCCGAGAACGAGGTGCTGCTCGCCGAGGAGATCGTCGCCCGCGTCGACCCGGTCGAGCAGGTGCGCCTGGTGAGCAGCGGCACCGAGGCGACGATGAGCGCCATCCGGCTGGCCCGCGGCTTCACCGGGCGCAGCCTGGTCGTGAAGTTCGCCGGGCACTACCACGGCCACGTCGACTCGCTGCTGGTCAGCGCGGGCTCCGGGGTCGCCACCCTCGCGCTGCCCGACTCGGCCGGCGTCCCCAAGGAGATGGCCGCCGAGACGCTGGTCATCCCCTACAACGACGTCGAGGCCCTCGAGGCCGTCTTCGCCGCGCGCGGCGCCGAGATCGCCTGCCTGATCACCGAGGCCGCGGCGGGCAACATGGGCGTCGTCCCGCCGGATGCCGGGTTCACCGAGGCGCTGCGCCGGGTCACCGCCGAGCACGGCGCGCTGCTGGTCTCCGACGAGGTGATGACCGGTTTCCGCGTCGGACCGGCCGGCTGGTGGGGCCACGAGGGCGTCGACGTCGCCCCCGACCTGCTGACGTTCGGCAAGGTGATGGGCGGCGGCTTCCCCGCCGCAGCCTTCGGCGGGCGCGCCGACGTCATGGCCCTGCTCGCCCCCGACGGCCCGGTCTACCAGGCCGGCACGCTCTCCGGTAACCCCGTCGCGACCGCCGCCGGCCTCGCCACGCTGAAGGCCTGCGACGACGCCCTCTACGCGCGCCTGGGTGAGGTGTCGAGCGCCATCACCGACGCGGCATCCGCCGCCTTGTCGCAGGCCGGTGTGCCGCACCGCATCCAGTGGGCCGGGTCGATGTTCTCCGTCTACTTCCGCGCCGGCGCCGTGCGCACCTACGACGACGCGCGCGACCAGGACACCGCAGCGTTCGGCCGGTTCTTCCACGCCATGCTGGATGCCGGGGTCTACCTCCCGCCGAGCGCGTTCGAGTCGTGGTTCGTCTCCGGCGCGCACGACGACGCCGCCGTCGAGCGGGTGCTCGCGGCCCTGCCCGCGGCCGCCCGCGCCGCCGCGGCAGGGCCCTCCCCGCGCTGAGCAGCGCCCCGCACCGAGGCTCACCGGGGCGGTGCCGGCCTCCTCGTCCGCGTGGGGCCGGTCTCGCCCTCGACCTCTGGCGCTCACGGTCGGGCCGCGGGATGCTTCAGGGGACACCTGAGCGTTCCGGGAGGTCCGATGAGCACGACGGCACACCACGACGACGGGGCCGCGACGGCCGCCGAGGCCGAGGCGCGGCGCGGAGCCTTCTCTGGCAGGCGCGTGTTCATCCTCGCTGCCATCGGGTCCGCCGTCGGCCTGGGCAACATCTGGCGGTTCCCCTACGTGGCGTACGACAACGGGGGAGGGGCGTTCATCCTGCCCTACCTCGTCGCCCTCCTGACCGCGGGAATCCCGTTCCTGCTCCTCGAGTACGCCCTGGGGCACAAGTTCCGGGGGTCCGCCCCGCTGTCCTTCGCCCGGCTCTCGCGACGCACCGAGGGGCTCGGCTGGTGGCAGGTCGGGATCTGCTTCATGATCGCTGTCTACTACGCCGCGGTCATCGCCTGGGCGCTCAGCTACACGTTCTTCTCGTTCTCCCAGGCGTGGGGGGACGACCCGGACGCCTACTTCTTCGGCGAGTTCCTCCAGGCCGGTGACCCCGGGGTCACGCTCGAGTTCGTGCCACGCGTGCTGCTTCCGCTCGTCGTCGTCTGGCTGGCGCTCATCGTCGTGATGGCGCTCGGGGTCAGCCGCGGCGTCGGCGCCACATCGGTCATCTTCATCCCCGTGCTCATCGTGGCCTTCGCGTTCCTCGTCATCCAGGCCCTCAGGTTGCCGGGTGCGGCGCAGGGGCTCGACGCGCTCTTCGCGCCGAACTGGTCGGCCCTGGGTGACCCGGCCGTGTGGGCCGCGGCCTACGGCCAGATCTTCTTCTCGCTGTCCATCGGCTTCGGCATCATGATCACGTACTCCTCGTACGTCCACCGCCGCACCGACATGTCCGGCTCGGCTCTCGTCGTCGGCCTGTCGAACTCCGGCTTCGAGCTGCTCGCCGGCATCGGCGTCTTCGCAGCGCTGGGCTTCATGGCGCAGGCCGCCGGGGTGGGCGTCGGTGACGTGGCGACGTCGGGGATCGGCCTGGCGTTCATCGCCTTCCCGACGATCGTCAACGAGGCCCCGGGAGGGGCGGTGATCGGGGTGCTGTTCTTCGCGTCGCTCGTCATGGCCGGCTTCACGTCGCTGGTCAGCGTGCTGGAGGTCGTCATCTCCGCGGTGCGCGACAAGTTCGAGACGAGCCGGCTGCGCGCGACGCTCGTCGTGACCGTGCCTTGTGCCCTGCTCAGCCTCGTCGGGTTCAGCACGACGAGCGGCATCTACGTCCTGGACATCCTCGACCACTTCATCAACCGCTTCGGCATCCTGCTCGTGGCGGTGGTCAGCATGGTCGTGGTCGCGTGGGGCGTGCGGGCCCTGCCCCGGCTCCGGGACCACCTCAACCGCGACGGGTCCGTGCCGATCCGGGGATGGTGGATCGTGCTCGTCTCCACGGTCACCCCCCTGGTCCTCGGGTTCATCCTGGTCCGCGAGTTCTGGGCCGTGCTGCAGGAGCCCTACGAGGGCTACCCGCAGTGGATGCTCGTCGTGTTCGGCTGGCTCGCGGCCGCCCTGGTGGGCGTGGCCGGCTTCCTCCTCGCCCGCGTGCCGTGGCGCCCCGAGACCAGCATGGACGTCGGGGACCCCCCCGATCCCGTCGAGCCGGACGCCACCACCGCAAGGAGCCCTCGATGACCACCCCCGCCATCGTCATGCTCGTCATCTCCGTCGTCGTGATCTGGGGCGGGCTGGTGCTCGCCCTCCTCCACCTCAGGCGGGCCGACCGGCACGACGCCGTCGAGCAGGAGATGCACCGCGACCTCTGAGACGCCCGGGCCGCGGGAGCGGTGCCTCAGCACCCAGCCGGGTTTGCGACAATCGGCGCATGACGTCGTCCCCCGACGCCGGTGGCCCCGCCCCCGGTGACCCGCAGCGCACCGTGGTGCACCTGCTGCGCCACGGCGAGGTGCACAACCCGCACCGCCTGCTCTACGGCCGGATGCCGGGCTACCACCTGTCCGCGCTCGGCCGCCGGATGGCCGACCTGGCCGCCGAGCACCTCGGCGACCACGACATCACCCACCTGGTCTCGAGCCCGCTCGAGCGCGCGCAGGAGACGGCCGCGCCCATCGCCGACGCCCACGGCCTCGAGGTCACCCTCGACCCGCGGGTCATCGAGGCCGAGAACGCCTTCGAGGGGCTGCCGGTCGCCGGGGGTGCCGGCATCCTCAAGCACCCGCGGCTGTACCCGAGGATGCTCAACCCGTTCCGGCCGTCGTGGGGAGAGCCCTACGCCGAGCTCGTCGAGCGGATGCGCCGGGCGATCGTCGACGCGCGCGCGGCCGCCCGGGGGCACGAGGCCGTCATCGTGACCCACCAGGCGCCGATCTGGATGATCCGGCTGGCCACCGAGGGCCGCCCGCTGTGGCACAACCCGGCCAAGCGCGACTGTGCCCTGGCCTCGCTGACCTCGCTGACCTTCCTCGGCGACGAGCTGCTCTCGCTCAGCTACAGCGAGCCGGCCGTGTCGCTGCTCGGCCAGGCCCAGCCCGGGGCGGGCGCATGACGGCTCGACCCACCGCGCGGTGGGCCGTCGGGGTCGCGGCGGCTGCGCTCCTCCTCGGCGCCACCGGGTGCACGCAGGACCCGGACTCCGTTGCGGCCCAGGCCAAGGCGGGAGACCAGAAGGGATACGTCTCGGGTGACGGCGCCGTCGAGAGCATCCCGGCGGACCAGCGCGGCGAACCCGTCGAGCTGACGGGCACCCTCCTCGACGGCTCCGCGTGGGACATCGCCTCGACCCGCGGAAAGGTCCTCGTGCTCAATGTCTGGGGCTCGTGGTGTGCGCCGTGCGTCGCCGAGGCCCCGGCCCTGCAGAAGACCTGGGAGGGGTTGCAGGCCGACAAGGCCCCGGTGGAGTTCATCGGCATCGACTTCCGTGAGGACCCGGCTCGCGGTGCCGCGTTCTCGGCGAAGGCGGGCATCACCTACCCGAGCCTGACCGACGAGTCCGGGGTCGCCATCCTGGCCCTGCAGGGAAAGGCACCCACCGTGCCGACCACGCTGGTGCTCGACACCGAGGGCCGGATCGCCGCCCGGGTCAACGGCCCGGTCTCGGCCACCACCCTGCGCGGCCTCGTCGACGACGTCGTCGCCCAGTCGTGACCGCTGCAGCCGGCGCCGCGGCCGTGGTCGCCGCGGGCGACCCCCGCGTCGCGGCCGTGGTCGCCGCGGGCGACACGGTCACCTCCGGCGCGCTGCCCCTCGCGGTGCTGGTGGCGGCCCTGGCCGGTCTCGTGTCGTTCGCGAGCCCGTGCGTGCTGCCCCTGGTGCCGGGCTTCCTCGGCTACGTCACCGGCCTGACCGGCGAGCCGCTGGCCGAGAAGTCACGCGGCCGGATGCTGACCGGGGCGCTGCTGTTCGTCATCGGCTTCACGGCCGTCTTCGTGCTCGGGTCGATCTTCGTGACCACCGCCGGGCGAGCGCTCATCGAGCACCGCACCGCCCTGATGCGCCTCGGTGGCGTCGTCGTCATCCTGATGGGGCTGGTCTTCCTCGGCGTCGGCGTCGGCGTCGGCGGTCAGCGCGAGGCGAGGATCTCCTGGCGCCCCCGGGCCGGCCTCGCCGGCGCGCCGGTGCTCGGTGCGGTCTTCGCGCTCGGCTGGGCGCCGTGCACCGGCCCGACCCTCGCCGCCGTGCTGGTCCTGGCGAGCACCACCGTGGACCCGCAGGTCGGCCGCAGCGTCGTGCTCGCGGTGGCCTACGGGCTCGGACTGGGCCTGCCCTTCATCCTCATCGCCGCCGGGCTCGACCGGGCCGGGCGCGCGTCGGGGTGGCTGCGTCGTCACCAGCGCACCATCCAGCGCGTCGGGGGAGTGATGCTCGTGCTCGTCGGCCTGCTCATGGTCACCGGGGTCTGGGAGGACCTGAACCGGTGGCTGCAGACCGAGCTCGTCGACACCTTCCAGGTGGCGGTGTGAGCGCCCGCACCGACGTCGCGCAGCCACGCCTGGGCCCGGTCGGCTGGCTGCGGTGGATGTGGCGCCAGCTGACGAGCATGCGCACCGCGCTGTTCCTGCTGCTGCTGCTCGCCATCGGCGCGATCCCGGGGTCGACCTTCCCGCAGCGCTCGATCGACCCCGCCCGCACGACGCAGTGGATCGTCGACCACCCGACCGCCGGGCCGGTGCTCGACCGACTGGGCTTCTTCGAGGTCTACGCCTCCCCGTGGTTCGCGGCGATCTACCTGCTGCTCTTCGTCTCGCTGATCGGCTGCGTGCTGCCGCGCACGAAGATCCTCTGGCACCAGGTGCGCTCGGCCCCGCCGCGCGCCCCGCGCCGCCTCGACCGGCTCGCCGCCTCCCGCGAGGAGACCGTCGACGGTGAGGTCGAGGAGGTGCGCGAACGGGTACGGGTCGCCCTGACCAAGCGGCGCTACCGGGTGCACGCGCACGACGACGAGACGCTGTCGGCCGAGAAGGGCTACCTGCGCGAGGCCGGCAACCTGGTCTTCCACGTCGCGCTCATCGGGGTGCTCGTCGGCGTGGCGTGGGGGCACCTCCTGGGGTGGAAGGGCGACGTCATCGTGCCGGTGGGCAAGACCTTCGCCAACACCCTGTCGCGCTACGACACCTTCAGCCCCGGGCCCTGGGTCGACGTCAACGACCTGTTGCCCTACACGATCACGCTCGACCGGCTCGACGCGACGTTCGAGACGGAGGCCAAGAGCCCGGGGCAGTTCGGGGCGCCGCGCGACTTCGAGGCGTTCACCACGTTCACCGACCCCGACGGCACCAGCGAGGCGCGCAGCATCCGGGTCAACGGCCCGCTCGAGACCGGCGGCGGCTCGGTCTTCCTCCTCGGCAACGGCTACGCCCCGGTCATCACCGTCCGCGACGCCGACGGCACGGTGATCTACTCCGACGCCACGCCGTTCCTGGCGCAGGACAACAACTACACCTCGGTCGGTGCGGTCAAGGTGCCCGGCGCGTCGCCGGAGCAGCTCGGCTTCGCCGGCTTCTTCCTCCCGACCGGCGTCATCGACGACCAGGGGCCGCACTCCGTCTTCCCCGACGCGCTCGACCCGCAGCTCGCGCTGACGGCGTTCGAGGGCGAGCTCTTCCCCAGCGGAAGGCCGCAGTCGGTGTACTCGCTCGACACCGGCGCGATGACGCCGGTGCCGGGCGAGGACGCCGACCAGCTGCGCATCCTGCTGCGCCCCGGCGAGACCTACGATCTTCCCGGCGGTCGCGGCTCGATCACCTTCGACCGGGTCGAGCGGTTCGCGGGCCTGTCGATCCGCACCGACCCGGGCAAGACGATGACGCTCGTGGCGGCCCTGCTCATGCTCGCCGGTCTGGTCGCCTCGCTGGGCATCCGTCGTCGAAGGGTGTTCGTGCGGGTTGGTCCCGGGGCCGAGCCGGGTCGTACTGTGGTGTCCGTCGGCGGCCTGGCCAAGGACGACGACGAAGGGATGCCCGACGAGATCGGCGCCGTCCTGACCGCACTCGAAGGAACCCGATGACCGACCAGACCCTCGCCCAGCTCTCCAACCTGGCGATCTACTCCGCCATGGTGGTGCTGACCCTGGCGATGCTCGCGGATGCCGTGTACCTCGCCCGCCTCGTGCCGGCGCGCGAGTCCGCGAAGGAGACCTCGCGCGAGCGCGAGCTGGTGGCCGCGGGTGGTGCGCCGGAGACCGAGGTGAGGCACCCGGCATCCGGTGCGGTCGACACCGCAGCGCCGGCGGGTCGTGACACGGAGCCGCTCGCGGCGCGTCGGGCGGCCGGCATCGGCTGGACGCTGACCCTGCTCGGCACCGTGCTCGTCGTCGCCGGGGTCGGGCTGCGGGCGCTCGAGGTGCACCGCTGGCCGCTGGGCAACATGTACGAGTTCGCGATCGTCGGGTCGATGTTCGTGCTGCTGGCCTACTGCGGCTGGTCGATGAAGCGCGACCTGCGATGGCTGGGCCTGTTCGTGGTCGTACCGGTGCTGCTCAACCTGGGGCTCGCCATCACCGTCTGGTACACCGACGCGTCCGAGCTGATGCCCTCGTTGCGCTCGGTCTGGCTGGCGATCCACGTTGCGGTGGCGACGCTCTCGGTGGCGGTCGTCACCATCGGCTTCTCACTCGGGGTCATGTACCTCATCCAGGACCGGCTCGAGGTGGCGCCCGAGCGTCCGCGCAGCTTCATGAGCCGGCTTCCCGACGCCCGCGCGCTGGAGCGGCTGACGTACGCCGTGCACATCGTCGCGTTCCCGCTGTGGACCTTCACCGTCATCGCCGGCGCGATCTGGGCGCGCCAGGCGTGGGGGTCGTACTGGAACTGGGACCCCAAGGAGGTGTGGAGCTTCGTCATCTGGGTGGTCTACGCCGCCTACCTCCACGCCCGCGCCACCACCGGCTGGAAGCGTCAGAACGCCGTGTGGATCGCCCTGGTCGGCTACGGCTGCATCATCCTCAACTTCGCCGTCGTGAACGTCTTCTTCGTCGGCCAGCACTCCTACTCGGGACTCTGATCGCACCGTGCTCCGCTACAGCCTGCTCCGACTGCTCGTCTTCCTCGGCTGCGTCAGCCTGCTGTGGCTGCTCGGCCTGCGTGGCCGTGAGGACCTCCTGCTCCTCGTGGTGGGCGCGGCGCTGCTCTCCGCCGTGATCTCCTACTTCGCCCTGCGGCGGTTCCGCGAGGACTACTCGGCGCAGCTCGCCCAGAAGATCGAGCACCGCTCGGCGGCCAAGCAGGGGGCCCCTCGCACGAAGTCCGGCGACGAGGTCGACGAGGACTCCGAGGTGTCGGGCGACGAGGGCACCTTCCGCTGACCCCTTGCGGGCTGGTGCTGCTCCTGTCCTGAGCCGATGGACCTTCAGTTCAGCGGGGAGGTGTGGTTCTGG
>Ga0105047_10005103_pt1 | contig 22687 bp, 15 predicted proteins | sample MAT04_FD_78384 | JGI IMG/M metagenome (GOLD analysis project Ga0105047, IMG submission 78384) | Freshwater microbial communities from Lake Fryxell liftoff mats and glacier meltwater in Antarctica - MAT-04 (megahit assembly) | ecosystem: Environmental > Aquatic > Freshwater > Ice > Liftoff... | reverse complement strand
TGACGCGACTGACGCGACTGACGCGACTGACGCGGTGCAGGCTGAAGGATCCGAAGCATGACCGCCACCACCGATCGATCCGACCCGCTGGCTTACCTCGACGAGCGGCCTGTGCCGGGCGCAGCCCGCGACTACCAGTTCCCGACCTTCGCGCGCTCGAGGCTGGACAATGGCATCACGCTCATCACCGCGCACCTGCCGGGCCGGCCGCTGCTGGTCGCGCACCTGCTGCTGGACGGTGCGGGATCGGGTGCGACCGGCGAGCCCGCTGACCAGGCTGGCGCCACGGTGCTCATGGCCCGGGCCATGACCGAGGGCACTGCCAACCACGACGCGGTGTCGCTCATCGAGGCATCCGAACGACTCGGCGCCGAGGTGTCCGCGGATGCCGGCTGGGACAGCTTCGCGGTCTCCGTGGACGTGCCCCGATCGCGTCTCGCGCCTGCGCTCGCACTCCTTGCGGAGGTGGCCCTCCAGCCGAGCTTCCCCGAGGATGAGGTCGAGCGACTCCGGGAAGAGCGCCTCAACGACCTGCTCCAGGCACGCGCCGAGCCGCGCCGCAGGGTCGAGCGCGCGTTCGCGGAGACGATCTATGCCGAGGATGCCGCCTATCGACGCTCGATGGGTGGCACGGAGGCGACCGTGCCAGGTCTCACCCGAGATGTGCTCGTTGCGCGTCATGCGTCGGTCATGCGGCCGTCCAAGGCGACCATGCTCATCGCTGGTGACCTGTCGGGCATCGCCGTCGAGGAACTCTTCGTGCGTGCGAGCCTGGGTGACTGGTCCGAGCCGACGGCCCCGGCCCCGGTCCGGGGTGTGGTCGACAGCGTGGTGCCGGGTGCTCGGCGGATCGTGGTGGTCGACCGACCCGGTTCGCCCCAGTCCGAACTGCGTATCGGGCACCTCGGGGTGCCCCGCCGGAACCCCGACTTCCACGCCATCTCGGTCCTCAACGCATTGCTGGGTGGCCTATTCGGCTCCCGCCTGAATGCGTTGCTGCGTGAGGAGAAGGGCTACACCTACGGTGTGCACTCCTCGTTCGACATGCGCGTCGGGTCGGGCCCGTTCGCCGTCCGGACCGCGGTCCAGACCGAGTTCACGGTGCCGTCCGTGGTCGAGACCCTGGGCGAACTGCAGCGCATCCGGGAAGGCCTCGTCACCCTGGACGAGCTGACCATCGCCCGGGACTACCTCGTGGGCGTGTTCCCGTTGCGCTACGAAACGTCCGGCCAGGTGGCCGGTGCCATCGCGGGCATGGTCGCCCATGGGCTGGCGGATGACGAGTTCGACCGTTACCGGCCGGCCATCGCGGCCATCACCGCGGAGCAGGTCCTGGCCGCCGCCCAGCGCCACATCCGGCCCGAGGAAGCATCCGTGGTCATCGTGGGCGACGCGGATGCCTTCGTGCCCGCGCTGCAGGCCGCCGGTATCGGCGATGTCCAGGTCGTGCGCGAGGAGGTCCCGGAGGACGCCGCGTGACCGCGGCCGGTCTAGATGACCCCATCCTGGTCTGGTCGGAGGCCATCCGGGAGTACGACTTCGGGCCGTCGCATCCGCTGACACCGAGGCGGTTCGGTCCCGGTATCGAGCTCTTGCGCGATGTCGGGGCGACCCGCATCGTGGCGCCACAGCCGGCTACGGACGAGCAGCTCGCGCGACTCCACTCGACGCGCTACATCCGCCAGGTCCGCTCGTTCTCGGCTGACCCGTGGCAGCCGCCGGCGATGGGCATCGGGCCCGGCGACTGCCCGCCGTTCCACGGCATCCACGAGGCCTCAGCGCTCGTCGCAGGTGGCTCCATCGGTGCCGTCGATCGGATCCTGGCGGGGGATGCGGTCCATGCCTTCAATCCTGGTGGTGGGCTGCATCACGCGATGGCGTCGCGAGCGTCCGGCTTCTGCATCTATAACGATGTCGCGCTCGCTGTCGCGGCCGCGAGGGATGCTGGGCATCGGGTGCTGTATGTCGACCTGGACGTGCATCACGGCGACGGCACCCAGGAGCTGTTCGCAGACGACCCGCAGGTGCTGACGCTGTCCATCCACGAGTCGGGGCGCACGCTGTTCCCGGGCACCGGCGATGCGGACGATGCCGGTGGACCTGGAGCCCGTGGCACGGCAGTCAACCTGCCGCTCGATGCCGACTCCGGCGATGCGAGCTGGTTGGCGGCAGTGGAGTCGGTGGTGCCGGCGCTCTCGGAGGCGTTCCGGCCGACCTTCCTGGTCAGCCAGCACGGCTGTGACAGCCACGTGTTCGACCCCCTGGCGCACCTGCGACTGACGACTGCCGCCTATGCCCGCGCGACGCGTCTGCTGGACGAGATCGCGCACACCTGGTGCGATGGCCGCTGGCTGGCCACCGGCGGCGGTGGCTACGACGCGTATCGGGTGGTGCCTCGTTCGTGGGCACTGGTCTGGTTGGCCCAGGCACACCGGGATGTGCCGGAGGTCGTGCCCGAGGCATGGCGGGCGCGGTGGTCTGCGGAGGCTGAGCAGCACGACCAGGCGCCACTGCCACTGACGTTCATCGACCCCGTCGGGCTGGCCGCGCCGGAGCCCGCCGGGGTAGGGGAGCGCAACGCGCGCATCGTGGCAGCCTCGCTCGCCCAGGCCAGGGATTCGCTGAGGCGCGGATGACCGCGGATGACCGCGGCGGAGCCGTGGACTGCGACTTGTGCACTCTGGTTTGGTCTGGTATGGTACGGAGGGACCCCCTTACCATCGTCCTGTGAGAGTGGCTCATCTGTGTCACGGTGGGCCAGTGAACCCCCTTGTTTTCCAGGCAGCACGGCTGCGTCCCCGACCCGTCATCATCGCGAGTACCCTCGCCCTGATGCTCGTCTCCTCCCTGTCCACGGCCGCCAGCGCGGCCACTACGATCACGGCTTCGGCCCGGACCACCGGCGAGTCGCAGGCGCTCGTCATCCTCAACCAGCTGCGTTCGGACGCGGGCTTGCGAGCCCTGCGGCTGGATGCGCGTGTCGCCACGGTCGCCCGCGATCGCTCCGACGATATGGCTGCCAATGACTATCTCGCCCACGACGGCCTGGATGGCACCACCGCTGCTGACATGCTGGACCAGGACAAGGTTGCCTGGTACCGCACGGGTGAGATCATCGCCAGGACCGAGGCACCGACCCTCGCGGTGGCCGCCGCACAGGCCATGGACATGTTCATGTCTTCACGCGCCCACAAGGCCATCGTGTTGAGCGCCCACTACAACTACGTGGGCATCGGTGTTGCACCCGTGGGCGCCAAGACCATCTGGACCATCGAATTCATCCACGGCCCCGATCGGACCCGCCCCAAGGGCGTCCTCACGAAGGCATCGAGTGCCTCCGGGTCGCACGCCGTCAAGCTCGCCTGGAGTGGCTCGGACCCTGTCCTTGCCACCCTGACCGCGGGCATCGCGAACTACGACGTCAGCTCCCGGGCCAAGGGTGGCACGTGGTCCACCATTCGCTCCCGGACGACCTCACGGTCGATGACCGTGTCCTACGCCAAGGGAACCGTCCGCCAGTTCCGGATCCGAACTCGGGATCGGGCGGGGAACGTGGGCGACTGGACCGCGGTCGTGACCGTGACGGTCCGCTAGCGCGCTTCGTTCGACTCCCGGCCGGCGAGGGCGCCCCGAGGCGCAAAACGAACGGACGTTCGGTTCGCGCCTCATCGACGTATACTGGTTCGTCCAGTGCCCAGACGAGTTCGCGCACCCCAGCCCACCCCCCCGATCGACCCGCTCGAGTCGTTCCGACCCGCGACCCGCGACTGGTTCGCGTCCTCGTTCGAGGCGCCGACCGCGGCACAGTCGCAGGGCTGGCCGGCCATCGCGGCGGGTGACCACACGCTCATCTGTGCCCCCACTGGCAGCGGCAAGACTCTCGCGGCGTTCCTGTGGTGTCTTGACCGGCTGATGGGTGACCCGGTGCCGGCCGAGCCGCTCGACCGGCTGCGGGTGCTGTACGTCTCGCCCCTCAAGGCGCTGGCCCATGATGTCGACCGGAACCTGCGTTCGCCCATGGCGGGCATCGCGCTGGCGGCCGCCGGCAGGGAAGCCCCGAGCACGTCCATCCGGGTCGGCATCCGGACAGGGGACACACCCGCCGATGAGCGACGCGCGTTCGGCAAGCGTCCACCGGACATCCTGGTCACGACCCCGGAGTCGCTGTACCTGATGCTCACCTCCGCGGCTCGCGAGACGCTGCGCTCGGTGGAGTGGGTCATCGTGGATGAGATCCACGCCATGGCGGGCACGAAGCGTGGCGCACACCTGGCGCTGTCGATGGAACGGCTGACGGCCATCACCAGGCGACCGCCGCAGCGCATCGGCCTGTCAGCCACGCAGCGGCCTCTGTCCGCGGTCGCCGCCTTCCTGGGTGGCCGGGATACGGGTGCCGACGGCGACGGCGTGGCTACTGCTCGTCCGGTGACCATCGTGGATGCGGGCGTGCGCAAGCCGCTGCTGCTCCAGGTGGTGGTGCCCGTGGACGACATGAGCCGGCTGGGCGAGCCCATCCCGCTGGAGGAGGCACCCGGCGGTCCGGCGGCTGCCGGCGAGCAGCGGACGAGCATCTGGCCGTCGGTGTATCCGCGCATCCTGGAGCTCATCCGGTCGCACCGCAGCACCATCGTGTTCGCGAACAGCCGACGGTTGGCGGAGCGACTGGCGCTCAAGCTCAACGAGCTCGCCGGGGAAGACCTGGTCCGGGCGCATCACGGATCACTCGCGCGGGAACAGCGGCTGATCATCGAGGAGATGCTCAAGGAGGGCCGCCTGCCGGCACTCGTGGCCACCAGCTCCCTCGAGCTGGGCATCGACATGGGCGCCGTGGACCTGGTCATCCAGGTGGAGTCGCCCTTGTCTGTAGCACGGGGATTGCAACGTATCGGTCGAGCGGGCCACCAGGTCGGTGAGCCGTCCAAGGGCGTCATCTTCCCCAAGTACCGCGGTGACTTGCTGGAATGCGCCGTCGTCACGCGCCTGATGCATGACGGCGCCATCGAACCAACGGTCGTGCCTCGCAACCCGCTCGATGTCCTCGCCCAGCAGATCGTCGCTGCGTGCGTGGAGCGACCGTGGACCGCGGACGAGCTCTACCGGCTGGTCCGCGGCGCGGAGAACTATGCGGAGCTGGGCCAGGAGTCGTTCGAGGCGGTCCTGGGCATGCTCGCAGGCCAGTACCCCAGCGACGAGTTCGCGGAACTCCGGCCGCGCGTCATCTGGGACCGCGCGGCGGGCACGGTGCGCACCCGGGGTGATGCCCGGACCGTTGCGGTGATCTCGGGTGGCACCATCCCCGACCGCGGCCTGTTCCCCGTCTTCCTCGCGGACGACGACGCGGCGGTGGCCGGTGCCGCTGGCCCCGGGACGCGGGCACGCGCGGCACGCGGCGGTGGTCGGCGGGTGGGTGAGCTGGACGAGGAGATGGTGTACGAGGCGCGGGAGGGCGAGGTCATCCTGCTGGGGGCGTCGGCGTGGCGCATCGAGTCCATCGGCCATGACCGGGTGCTGGTCTCGCCGGCGCCCGGGGAACCGGGCAAGGTGCCGTTCTGGAAAGGGGATGGTGTCGGCCGTCCGGTCGATCTGGGTCGTGCGCTGGGTGCCTTCACCCGCGAGATGGGTGACCTGACTGCCAGCGGCAGCCGCGGCCACGAACAAGCGATGACGTTGCTCCAGGAGCGCCACGACCTGGACGAGCTGGCCGCCCGCAACCTGTTGGCGTACCTGGACGAGGAGCGCGGCGCGACCGGCACCTTGCCGACCGACAGGACCATCGTGCTCCAGCGGTTCCGGGACGAGCTCGGTGACTGGCGGGTGTGCCTCCTGAGCCCCTTCGGGGCGCGCGTGCACGCACCCTGGGCGCTGGCCATCGAGGCCCGACTGCGGGAGCGGTTGGGGGTCGAGGTCCAACCCATCTGGTCCGACGACGGCATCGTGGTCCGGCTGCCATCCGCGGATGAAGGGATCGACTGGTCGGCTGGGGATGGCGCCCTGGACCTCGCGGGTGGCCGGGGTGCGACCCAGGCGGCGGAAGCGGCTGTGCTCATCGAGTCGGAGGACATCGAGGAGCTGGTCGTGGGCGCGGTCGGATCCTCCGCGCTGTTCTCCAGCCGCTTCCGGGAGAACGCGGCACGGGCGCTGTTGCTGCCGCGTCGTCGGCCGGGCAGCCGGACACCGCTGTGGCAGATGCGCCAACGTTCGGCGCAGTTGCTGGCCGTGGCCAGTCGGTACGGCTCGTTCCCGATCATCCTCGAGACGTATCGCGAGTGTCTCCAGGACGTGTTCGACCTGCCCGCCCTGCGGGAGGTGCTGGCGGCCATCGAGCGGCGTGAGGTCCGCGTCGTGAGTGTGGAGACACAGCGCGCCTCGCCGTTCGCGAGCTCACTGCTGTTCGACTACATCGCGGCGTACATGTACGAGGGCGACGCACCCTTGGTCGATCGGCGGGCACAGGCCCTGGCGCTCGACCGCGACCTGCTGCGGGAGTTGCTGGGTGCGGAGGAGCTGCGGGAGCTGCTCGACGCGGATGCCCTGGGCGAGCTGGAGCTGGAGCTCCAAGCGCTGACGCTGGAGCGCGCGGCTGGGTCGGCCGACCAGGTTCATGACCTGTTGCGCGGCCTGGGCGACCTGTCGACGGATGAGGTCGCCGCGCGCGTGCGAGGCATCGATGCTGCATCGCGCGGCCGCGCCGCGGGGGAGTGGCTGGGGGCACTGGCCGCGGACCGGCGCGCCGTGGAGGTGCGTATCGCTGGCGCCATCCGCTGGATCGCCACGGAGGACGCAGCGCGCTACCGCGATGCCGTCGGTGTGGTGCCGCCGCGGGGCGTGCCGGAGGCGTTCCTGGGCCAGACCCGGGATGCGCTCGGCGGCCTGTTGTCGCGCTATGCGCGCCGCCACGGACCGTTCCTGGCGGATGGCCCGGTCGCTCGATGGGGGCTGCCACTCGGCGTCGTGGAGACGGGTCTGGAGCGCCTGATGGGGGCCGGCGTCCTGGTGCGTGGCGAGTTCCGGCCGGGTGGTGTGGAGCGGGAGTGGTGCGACCCGGAGGTCCTCCGGATGCTCCGACGACGGTCCCTGGCCAAGTTGCGGCGAGAGGTCGAGGCGGTCGAGCCGCGCACCCTTGGCCGTTTCCTGCCGGCGTGGCAGGGGGTTGGCTCGACCCTTGGTGGTACGGACCGGCTGCTGGAGGTCATCGCGCAACTGGAAGGTCTGGCGCTGCCGGCGAGCGTCCTGGAACGGGACATCCTGCCCGCCCGTGTGGGGCGCTACGGAGCCCGGATGCTGGACGAGCTGCTGGCCTCGGGGGAGGTGGTCTGGCTGGGTGCCGGATCGCTGGGTCGCGACGACGGCCGAGTCCAGCTGTGGCGCGCGGATCGCCTGGGCTACGCGTTGTCGGCGGTGGCAGCTCCGACCTCCGCGGACTCCTGGATCGCGGCGGTGATCCTGGCGCATCTGCGCGACCGGGGTGCCTCGTTCTATCGGGAGCTCCTCGCGGCAGTGCTGCGGGCGACAGCTGCGTCAGATGCACATGCACCCACACAGCGGGAGTTGCTGGACACCCTCTGGGACCTCGTCTGGTCCGGCCGACTCACCAACGACACGTTCCTGCCCATCCGTGCCCTGCGCTGGCCACGTGCTGGTCGGGACCGCCCGGCGGCTCGTCCGCGGCTGGGGGCCACGGGTCGGATGGGGCCGCCCGAGGGCGCTGGTCGCTGGTCACTGGTGTCGGAGGCGATCGGGACCGCCATCGCCATCGCCGGTGGCGTGGCGCCCTCCGACACGGAGCGGCGACATGCGCTGGCACTGCGATTGCTCGACCGCAATGGGCTGCTCACACGTGACGGCGCAGCAGCGGAGGACGTACCCGGCGGCTTCGCCGCCATCTATCCCATCCTGCGCGAGATGGAGGACCGGGGGCGGATCCGACGGGGCTACTTCGTGGAGGGACTCGGCGGTGCCCAGTTCGCGCTGCCGGGAGCCCTGGACCGGCTACGGGCCGAGCGGTCAGCGCCAGGTGACAGCAGCGCCGGCACGTTCGGGATCCGGGATGTGCTGTTGCTGGCCGCCACGGACCCCGCCAACCCGTATGGTGTGACCCTGCCCTGGCCGAGCGGCGGGGCCGATGGTGCCCGCGCCTCGTTCCCGCGGGCTGCGGGCGCATACGTGGTGCTCGTGGACGGGGATCCGGTCGTGTACCTCGAGCGGGGTGGCAAGTCCATCCGGACGTTGCCCGCGTTCGCCGACACGGAGACCGCGGCGCTGGCGCTGCGCGCCCTGTCGGGTCTGGTCACCGATGGCAGGATGCGCTCACTCCAGATCGGCCGTATCGATGGCGAAGCGATCGGGTCGTCGCCGCACCGGGATGCCTTGTCCCATGCCGGCTTCGAGGCTGGCTACCGCGGCTTCGTGTTCGGCGGCACCCGGGGTGCCTGAGGGCGACACGCTCTTCCGGACCGCGGCGGTGCTGCGGGACGTGTTGCTGGGGCGGGTCGTACGCGCGGCTCGTGCCCGACCCGGTGGGGCGGCCCTGGGCAAGGTCGTGGGCATGCGCATCGACCGTGTGGACGCCCAGGGCAAGCACCTGCTCATCGGGTTTGACGGCGGCCTGACGCTCCACACCCACCTGCGGATGAACGGTTCATGGCACCGATACCGGCCTGGTGAGCGATGGCGCCGGACGCCGGCCCGCGCGGTGTGTGTCATCGAGGTGCCCGATGCCGTGGCGGTCTGTTTCGATGCGCCGGTGGTGGAGCTGCTCGACTCCCGGGCACTGGCCATCCATCCGGCGCTCGCGACCCTCGGTCCAGATCTGCTCGCATCCGCGCCGGACCTCGATGGGGCGCTGGTGCGGCTGGGGTCGGCAGCACGCCGTGACATGCCGGTGGGGGAGGCGCTGCTCGACCAACGAGCCCTTGCTGGTCTGGGCAACGTCTACCGCAGCGAGCTGTGCTTCATGGAGCGTGTCGATCCGTTCCTGCCCGTTGGCCGGGTCGACCCAGCCGTGCTGGAGCGATTGGTGGCCACAGGCGCCCGGCTGCTGCGGGCCAACAGCTCGGGGCCCCATCGGACGACGACGCCCGATGCCCTGGGAGCCCAGCCTGGTGTCGATGCGCCGGGGTCGGCGATCCGCCGCGCCGATGGCGACCGGCTGTGGGTCTATGGGCGGACCGGCCGCCCATGTCGCCGCTGCGGCACGCTCATCCGGAGCCTCGTGACGGGTGCGATGCCCCGCCGTGTGTGGTGGTGCCCAGCCTGTCAGCCAGCCGGTTCGGGCGGTATGGAGACCGCGACCGGCTCGGGCGCCGCGGCGGCAGGGGAGATGCCGAACATCGAGCGGATGTGAGCGCTGACCCACGTCATGGCTGCGTGCAGGGGCCGGTCGGCTGACCTGACCTCGCGCCACTGTTGCTGCGTGGCTGTGACGATCTCACGGGCGAGCGGGCGCCACTCGGCCGGCTGCAGGAGGCGCGGCCGCATCCAGATCCATGGCACGCAGGCCCACAACAGCAGCAGATAGTCCAGTCGGAATGGTCTCGGGAACGCGATGGCGGCCTGCATCTGGGCGACGGTCTGAGGCCACGTCGCGAGTGCCAGCAGCAGCGCGACAGCCATCCAGATGAGACCCCAGAGTCGGGCTCGCCCGGGCAGGATGAGCCACAGTGGTGCCGGGAACCACTTGAGGACCGTGGCCAGTGCCCACAGACCACCGCCCAGCCGAGGACCCACGAAGTGCGCCGCCCAGATGCCGAGGGCACACAGCAGCGTGATGTTACCGGTGTCCAGCGTGGCGGCGATGGGCGCAGCCAGGACGCACAACAGGACCGCCGTGGCCATGGGGTGCTGCTTGTATGCCCATGACGCGGACCACAGCAAGAGCAGCACGTTGACGCCACGCCACACGAACCAGGCCACATCCCAGGGTAGCAACGCCCAGGGCAGGAAGATGGGCACCGACCAGGGCGCGTACACATAGGGCAGGTATGGGGCAGGTGGCGCCATGGGGCTGCCGCCGTCGAGCCAGACACGGACACCGCCCCAATAGGCGCGGGCATCCGCGCCAGCGAGCTCGCCCCGGGCGACCAGGAACACGACCACGGCCGTGCCCGCAAGGCTGACCAGCAGGATCGCGAGCAGACGCCGCCGCTCCTGGAGGAAGTCGAACGTGCCGGGCGTGAGCTGCATCGCGGCCATGCTAGCGCGGCCGGGGCGGGAGTTCGGCCCGGCTCGGGCCGACCACCACCTCCGAGCTCGACACGCCCCTCGGCACGCTGGCCGTGGGCCACGGTCTTCGTCCAGGCCCTCACGAGACTCCGGGCGATCACGCTCCTCGCCTGACGACCAGCCAGCCGCTCAGCCGTCCCGGGACCTCGCGGCCGCATGTCCGGGCCGATCCGAACGACCCCGACGAGCCATCGGCAGCCGTCCTGCGAGCCCCCTTCAGGTGGTCCGGTGACCTCACGGACCAGCTCACGACCATCCGCGATCCCCATTCCGGCCGCCATCGGCGCTTCTACGGATGATGTCAACGATGCCGGCCCGAGCGGCACAGTCTGGCGCCTCCAGAACGTCCCTGGCGCTCCGATGGGCGCGATCCTGCACATCATCTGGTGAATCGTCAGCCTGCGGGACCCTGGGAGCCACGGACGAGCCCCTCACGGCCCGGCGCGGCCCCGAACCCTGTGGTCTCGCCCGTGAGCGTTCGCATCATCCGCAGAGGCGTCCGCCCGCGCCGCTCCGCTGCGCCGATGCGCCAGTGGCCGCTCGCTCGCCTGCTGTACCCACTCGCCGGGCCCGCCCGCCCGCCCGGTGGCAGGAAGCCGGGACCTGTATCCTTCCGCGAAGCACTGTTGGAGGGGCCGCAGACTCGTGGCTGAAGGGCACATCATGGTCATCGGGGGCGCCGAGGACAAGGTTCGCGAGCGCGTCATCCTGACCCGGTTCGTGGCCCTGGCCGGCGGTCCCGATGCGCGCATCGCGGTCATCAGTAGCGCCTCGTCGCTCGGTCCGCTCGCCGGCGAGATGTATCGCAAGGTATTCACGGAGCTGGGCGCCGCCGCTGTGTGGCCCATCCACGCCACCACTCGCGACCAGGCGAATGACGATCATGCCGCTCGCACGGTTCGCGATTCGACCGGCGTGTTCATGACTGGAGGCAACCAGCTGCGGCTGTCGTCCACCATCGGTGGCACGGCATTGGCGCAGGCCATCGCCGATCGACATCGCCATGGCTCCGTGGTCGCGGGCACCAGTGCCGGCGCCTCCGCGATGAGCAGCCACATGGTCGCCTTCGGGGCCAGCGGTGGGACGCCAAAGCAGCGGATGGTCCAGATGGCCGCGGGTCTGGGCATCCTGCCTGCCGTCATCGTCGACCAGCATTTCCAGCAGCGCAACCGACTCGGTCGGCTGCTGGCGACCATCGCCCAGAACCCGGCGCTGCTCGGTCTGGGCATCGATGAGGACACCTGCGGCGTGGTCTCGCCGGACATGGTCATGGAGGTCATCGGCCGGCGAAGCGTGACCATCGTGGACGGCCAGGCATCCGAGACGGACGCGTGGGAGGTGCGCGCGCATCGGCCGATCATGATCAGCAACGTGGTGCTGCATTCACTGCCCGTGGGCTATCGATTCGACCTTCGGCGACGGGTCCGCGTGGCGGCCCCGATGCTGCGCGCCCTGGAGAACGATGCGGTCGCGTCCAGCTGACCGAACCACACACCGACGCGACGGAGGACCGATGACCGAGGCACCGGGGACGGGGTCGACGCCGGCGGCTGAGCCGCTGCCACCGCTCGCGCCGACATTGCGCATCCTGGAGACACGCGTCCTTCGGGGACCCAACGTGTGGGTCAAGAAGCCGGTCATCCGGATGTCCGCGGACCTGGGTGTCCTGGAGCTATACCCGTCGAACACGATCCCGGGCTTCAACGAGGCCCTCATGGCGCTCCTGCCCACGATGGAGGAGCACGCCTGCTCGCTGGGTCGACGCGGTGGCTTCTTCAGCCGGCTCGCGGATGGCACCTGGATGGGCCACGTGGCGGAGCACATCGCGCTGGAGCTCCAATGCCTCGCCGGTACCGAGGTGCGTATCGGCAAGACCCGGTCGGCGGGCCAGACCGGCCGCTACGACATCATCTTCGAGTACCGCGAGGAACAGGTCGGCCTGGAGGCCGGGCGGATCGCCGTAGCACTGGTCAACTACCTCGTCGCTCCCGACGATTCCGAGATGTACCTGGACCTGCCCGCGGCCCTCGAGCGACTCATCCGCATCGCGGAGCGCTCCGCCTTCGGTCCATCCACCCAGGCCATCATCGATGAGGCGGTGTCGCGCGACATCCCCTGGATCCGACTCGATCGACACAGTCTGGTGCAGCTGGGCCAGGGCAAGTACCAGCAGCGCATCCGGGCCACGATGACCTCGCAGACATCGGCCATCGCGGTCGATATCGCGTCCGACAAGGCGCTCACCAACCAGCTGTTGTCGGCTGCCGGGCTGCCCGTGCCGCGTTCGGAAACGGTCGATCGCGAGGACGACGCCGTTGCCGCCGCGAAGGCCATCGGCTACCCCGTGGTGGTCAAGCCGCTCGACGGCAACCACGGCCGGGGTGTGTGCCTCGACCTGCGTTCGGAGGAGGACGTCCGCAAGGCGTTCCCCATCGCGCTGCGCGAGAGCCGGGGCGGCGATGTCGTGGTCGAGACCTACGTCCACGGCGCGGACCACAGGGCGCTCATCGTCGGTGGGCGGATGGTGGCCATCGCAGAGCGAGTGCCCGCGGGGGTCACCGCGGACGGCACGCACACCGTCCGGGAGCTCGTGGACATCGAGAACAACGATCCCCGGCGGGGCTTTGGCCATGAGAAGGTGCTCACGCGCATCAAGCTCGATGACGCGGCCCTGGAGCTCATCGAGAAGCAGGGATTCACGGTCGACTCCGTGCCCGATGCGGGGGTGCGGGTCCAGCTGGCCCTGACCGGCAACATGTCCACGGGCGGCACGTCCATCGACCGGACCATGGACACCCATCCCGAGAACATCGAGATCGCGGAGACGGCGGCGCAGGTGGTGGGCCTGGATATCGCGGGCATCGACATGGTCGTGCCCGACATCGGTGTGCCCATCCGGGAACAGGGCGGCGCCATCGTGGAGGTCAACGCCGCGCCTGGGTTCCGGATGCACACCAACCCGACCGAGGGCGAGCCGCAGTACGTGGCCAAGCCCGTCATCGACCTGCTGTTCCCGCTGGGCAGCGATGCCCGCATCCCGATCATCGGCGTGACCGGCACCAACGGCAAGACGACCACGGTGCGCATGATCGCGCACATCCTCAAGCTCATGGGTCGGCGTGTGGGCATGACCACCACGGACGGCATCGTCATCGACGGTCGACTGACCCGCAAGGGCGACATGTCCGGGCCTCGCTCGGCGCGCACCGTGCTCCAGAACCCGCTCGTGGACACTGCCGTGTTCGAGGTGGCGCGTGGTGGGCTGCTGCGGGAGGGCCTCGGCTACGATCGCACCGACGTCGCGGTCGTGACCAACGTGTCCGCCGACCACCTGGGGTTGCAGGGCGTGGATACGGTCGCCCAGCTGGCGACCATCAAGAGCGTCCTGGTTGACTCCGTGCCCCGCAACGGCACCGCCGTGCTCAACGCCGATGACCCACTGGTCGCGAAGATGGCGCGCCAGTCCGAGGGCCGCGTCATCTATTTCTCGATGCAGACGGAGAAGGGCGAGGACGGCTTCGACCGGGTCGACGGCCACTGTGGCCGGGGTGGCGCCGCGATGGTCATCCTGGACACGGATGACGGCGAGTTGTTGGCGCTGCGCCAAGGGCCCCGCACGATGCCCCTCATCCATTCGCACCTCATCCCCGCGACGCTCGACGGGCGTGCCCGGATGAACGTGGCGAACGCGCTGGCTGCCGCTGCCGCAGCGTGGGCGGCCGGGGCGCACCTGCACGACATCCGACAGGGGCTGCGCACCTTCAGCACGTCCTTCTTCCAGGCGCCCGGCCGCCTCAACGAGGTCGACGTGCGCGGCTTCAAGGTGGTCATCGACTACTGCCACAACGTGGACGGCATGCGCCGGCTGACGGAGTTCGTGGATCTGACGATGGCCGGTGATGGGCGGCGGGGCCGCCGCAGCACCAAGCCGGGCAAGACGGCCCCGGCCGAGCGGCACGGCACGGCCGTGGGGGTCATCGGCATCCCGGGTGACCGACGAGACCAGGACCAGCTGGACTACGGCGCGCAGGCAGCCCGCTCCTTCGATGAGATCATCGTCCGGGAGGATGTCAACCTGCGTGGCCGCAAGCCCGGAGAGAGCGCGGCGAACGTGCTGGAGGGTGTCCGCCGGGCGCGTGCCGAAGGGGCTCGCTGCAATCGGGCCGTGGCCATCCTCGACGAGCTGGAGGCCGCCGAAGCGGGCATGCGCCGGGCACATCCGGGTGACCTGGTGGTGATCTGTGCCGACGACTCGACGCAGGTCTACCGCGCCGCGATGGCATTCGACCGGGGCGCTGGCATCGCCATCACCGCACCCGACGAGCTGTTCGTCCCCGAAGGATAGGCGCCGTCAGCGAGGGGCCACGGCCACCGCCTCGGCCGCGGATACCGCCACGAAGCCCCGCTCGGCGAGCACCGCCGTGACCGCGCCGCGATCCTCGTGGCACATGACCACGAGCAGTCCCGGTAGCCCTGTGGCGGACAACCGGCCGGTGTCGTCGATCTCGCCGCTCACTGCGGTCCGCTCGTCCTCGTAGACCTGGGTCGTCCGGCCGCTGCCGCCACCCGCATCGATACCCGCCTTCAGCTCCCCGATGACCGACTCGCGGGTCCGGCCGCGCAGGTAGCGCTGCGTCTCCTTGATGACCACGCGGTCGGCGCGCTCTGCCACGAGACGCGCCACGCCCCGCAGCGTGTCGTCCGGCCGGTCGCCGGCCATGCCCACGATGACGTCCAGGGTGCGCGTGCCCGCACGGGCGGCGCGAGTACCGACCAGACCCTCGGCGACCGCGAGGACCGCCCCGATCCCCGCCTCGTTGTGGGCGAAGTCGACGATGACGACCGTGTCATCCCGGCGATACAGGTTGAGCCGCCCAGGTGCCTGCTCTGCGCTCGGCGAGAAGGTCCGCAGCCCCGTGGTGACCTGCTCGATGGTTGCGCCGAGTGCGCGCGCACCGGCCGCGGCCGCCAGGGCATTGGCGATGTTGTGCAGCGCCAGGCCATGGAGCGTGGCGGGCACATCGTTCACGGCTGCGATGGGAATCCGGCGCTCTCCTTCACACTCCATCAGCTGACTGTCCCGGAGCACGAAGGCCGTGCCGCCCGCCGCGAGGTGGCGCCGGACGCGCACGGATCCGGGCACCATCGAGAACAGCCAGACACGCGCCTGGACGCGTCGTGCGACTGCGGCCACCAGGTCGTCGTCCGCGTTGAGCACCACGACACCCTCCGGCCGCGTCATGCGGCAGATGACCGACTTGACCTCGGCCAGCTCGGGCAGGGTGTGGATGCCGTGGAGGTCCATGTGGTCGGAGCTGACATTCGTGAGCACGGACGCGTCGTTCGACTCGTAGCCAACGCCGCGCAGCATCATGCCGCCGCGCGCCGTCTCCAGGACCGCGACATCGACGCGCTCGTCGGTGAGCACTACATGTGCGCCGTACGGCCCGGTCAGGTCGCCCGACTCGGTCAGCCGCTCGTCGATGAGCACGCCGTCCGATGTGGTCGTGCCCACGTGGCGTCCGGCGCGCCGGAGGATGTGGCTGATCATCCGGGTCGTGGTCGTCTTGCCGTTGGTGCCACTGATGCTGATGGCCGGCACCCGGCGCTCGGTGTCCCGGATCCACTCCGGTGGCTGGGAGCTGGCCGCGCGTATCGCACGTAGCGACCGGGTCAGTGTCCGGGATCGACCCTTCCTGCCTGCCGTGCGGCGGGTCGCGGGAAGTGTGGTCGCCGGAACGAGGTCGAGGTCCACGAGTCGAAGGGCTGCCTCCGCGATGGCCTGCGCGCGGCCGTCCTGGCGCCACGGGTATGCCACGACCCAGATGCCCGGCTCGGACGTGCGGTGGATGGTCACTTGGATACGGGCGCGCCCGGGTGTCGTCGCGCGGCCCTCGCCCACCAGCCAGGCGTCGGCGCCGGATCGGTGGTGGAGGATGCCGACCCAGGCCGCAAGGTCAGCGACCGACCGGGGTGCTGCGGATCGAGGGACGGCGGCGCCCAGTCGGACGCGGGCATGCATGCCTGGCAGCCGTTGCCCGAACCAGGTGCGTCGGCGTCCCACGGCGACCTCGACCTTGACGGTCGGCTCGAGCCGATAGACGTTGGGGCCGTCCAGGAGCCGGATCTCGACGAGTCGCACGCGGCCGAGGATAGCCTGCCGAGGCATCGCGTGAGGACGGGCGTGACTTGGGGCGGCCGCTAGACTCGGGCGCATGGATCAGCTTGTCAGCCCGGCCGACCTCGATCGGCTTACCGTGCTCATGACCGCGCGACTGCCGGCGTACCTGGCGGACCTCCAGCGCCTCGTGGATATCGACTGCGGCTCGTACACCAAGGCCGGTGTGGATGAGGTCGGGCGGTGGGTCGCAGCGGCGTTCCGGGATCTCGGTGCGGATGTCCAGATCGAGCCCAACGAGCTGCACGGGGACACGCTGGTCGGCACCTTCGGCTCCCGGGTCACGACGACCGGCGGCGCGCTGTTGATGGTCGGCCACATGGATACCGTGTTCGATCCGGGCACGGTCGCCGAGCGGCCATTCCGGATCGCGGACGGCATCGCGACCGGTCCGGGCGTGTCGGACATGAAGGGTGGCCTGCTGGCGGGGCTGTACGCGCTGCGCATCCTGCGCGACTTCGGGCCACTGCCGTTCGAGCGCATCGTGTTCGTGGCCAATCCGGACGAGGAGATCGGGTCGCCCGTGAGCACGCCCGTGATCCTCGCCCACGCCGCGACCGTGGACGCGGCACTGGTCATGGAAGGTGCCCGCGCCAACGGCGACATCGTCAGCTCGCGCAAGGGCATCGCCGACTTCGAGCTACGCATCACGGGTCGTGCGGCGCACGCTGGCGTGGAACCCGAGAAGGGCCGCAGCGCAGTGCTGGAGGCCGCCCACAAGATCGTGGCACTCCACGCCCTGAATGGCCGCTGGCCGGGCGTGACCGTGAATGCCGGTGTCGTGCGCGGCGGTACGCGGCCGAACGTGGTGGCCGCAGAGACCATCATCCAGGTCGACCTGCGCTCGGTCGAGCGCGCGACGCTGGAGGAGGCCGAGGCCGCCATCCGGCGCATCGCGGCGTCGACCACAGTGCCCGACACGACCTGCGAGGTCGTGTTGATGGGTCGCTTCTGGCCGATGGAGAAGCTGGAGCGGTCAGGACGCCTGGTCGACCACGCGGTCTCGGTCGCGTCCGGGCTCGGCTTCACGCTGCGTGACGCGGCCACCGGGGGGGCGTCGGACGCCAATACCATCGCCGGTGTGGGCGTACCCGCGATCGACGGGTTGGGGCCTATCGGGGGCAACGATCATGCGCCGGCGGAGTACCTGGAGGTCGACTCCATCGTGCCTCGTACCGTCCTGCTCGCGGGCATCATCCTGGGTCTCGGTCGCGACCCGGTCGTCGGGGAGTGGGCCGCAGAGCGCCTCGCCCGGGGCTGATCGTTACTTGCCCGTCGAGCGGTGGCCAGCGCAGGGTGGATCGATGGTGCTCGATCCGGCGCATGGATCGACTCAGTGATCTCACGATCGGCCCCGCGCCCGGGCCGGGCTGGGTCCCCGGTCTGGTGTCGCCACGCGCTCCGGGGCGCCCAAGCCTGCCGTCCCGCCTCCGTGAGTCCGCTCGACGCATCAGCCCGCGGGCTCCTGGCCCGGTCCGTCGCCCAGCTCCCGCCTTTGCGCTTTCAGCGAACGAGGATGGCCCGGATCGTCCGGCCATGGCCCTCATGAGGGCGCCGCAGCCGTCCTGACGCCGACATCTGGGCACTGAACATGGCGATACTTCGCTTGACTCCGCAAGATCGTCGTCCTCGCCGCTGGAACGGGCCTGAAACTCGGCGCGGCGCGGCTGACCCATTCGCTGGTAGCGGAGATGTGTCGCTCGCCTGATGGTGGGCCGTGTCGCTGCGTGCTCGGGCGCCCACCTGAGACGTCGCGCCTCACCCATGAGTCCGTTCTGCGCATCACCCGCGCAGCGATAGCGGGAGCGACGCCGCAGCCGGCAGCCGGGAGGGACGCGGCGCTGGGCTCGCGCCGCAGACCGCAGCCGGCAGCCGGGAGGGACGCGGCGCTGGGCCGGCGTGCGTCCCGCTTGCGGGCCACGTTGATGCACCGAGCGGACTCAACGATGGCACCCGAAGCGCTGGGCTCGCGCCGCAGACCGCGGCCGGTACCCGAGACTTCGGGCAGGTGCTACCTGAGGTAGGTATCCCCGTGGGTGTCACACACGGCATACAGGGCGTGCCTTTCGCGGGCGTAGCCGGCGACGTGCAGTCGTCCGGAGAAGTCTTCCTTGGGGCAGACCCAGATCCACCAGCGGGCGGGAGCACCGTGGTCGGCGGGCTCTACGTCTCCCAGTGGCGAGGCTTCTGCGGCGACCTTGTCACGCAACCCGTCGAAGGCGCCGAATGCCCGCTCCACGGCCGCAGCGCGCGCGGCCTCCGTCTCGCTGCCACTGGGGTAGCTCTGGCTGATGTTCGAGCTCAACAGGGTCTCCGGGTGGTGGTGCGGCTGGTTCCAGGTTGCGCAGCTGGCGCGCGGATCGGCCAGCCACGGAGGTGGTGAGCGCGGCGCGACCGGCCGCTAGCAGTATACCGGCTACCATGCGCCCGGCAGCCCTTCCGAGCGTGGATCGGTCGCCGCCGCGAACGTCCGATCGTCTTCTTGCGCGCTGTCGTGGATGATCTCGATGGCATGGGCGTGACCCATCGCAGACGACCACGCATCGATGATGTGCGGCACATGACCCCGAGCGCGGAGTCCGTCCACGACCTCCGGGTGATAGCGCGACTCCAGGACCGTGAGTGATGCCGGCCCCATGTGCCTTGGGACATCGGCTGCCCAGCGCGGCGCCCCGACGGCCGTGGCCACGTCCACGCCGCCATCGACGATCGCGGACACGACCTGGGCGAAGACCTGGGGCTGGATCTCGCCGCCCATGGAGCCGTGGACCACCCACGGCCGACCGTCCCGCAACAGCATCCCGGGCGTGAGCGTGTGCAGCGTTCGCTTGCGTGGCGCCAGGGAGTTGGCGTGACCTTGCTGGAGGCGGAAGAAGGCCCCTCGGTTCTGGTACCCGATCCCGGTCGCTGGGTCGACCAGACCCGAGCCGAAGCCCGCGTAGTTGGATTCGATGAGGCTGACAGCGCCGCCGTCCCGGTCCGCGGTGCACAGGTAGACGGTACCGCCGCCGGCCGGCAGCGATGATGGCACGACCGCGCCGATGTGGTCAGGGTCGATCGATGCCGCCAGCGCACCTGCTCGCTGGCGGTCCAGGATCTGGTCGAGGGCACCTGGCTCCATGGCATCGATGTCCGTCAGCCACCGATCCCGGTCCGCGAGTGCGATGCGCGATGCCTCCAGGCCGAGGTGGACCCAACGGGCGTCCGCGACGCCCAGACCATCGAACGCACCCGGTGGCGGCGCATCGAAGTGGTCGAGGATGGCGAGTGTCTCGAGGGCCACCGCGCCACAGCTGTTGGGTGGGTGGGACATGGACGTCACACCCCGATAGGTGGTCGATATGGGTGACCCCCAGTCGGACCGATGCGCGGCAAGGTCCGCCCCGCGCACGGGGGAGCCCGCCTGTTCCAGGTAGCCGGCTGCCTGGACCGCGAGGGAACCGGTATAGAGGACGTCCGGCCCTTCTGCCGCAAGGATGGTCAGCGTCCGGCCCAGGGCCGGCAATCGGACCCTCTCGCCAAGTCGCCACGGACGTCCACCTGCTCGATACGAGAGCGCCCAATCGCTGGTGGTACCAAAGAGCGTGGCAGCGCGTTCGACGGCGAGGATCCAGCCGGCACTGGCGGGGAAGCCCGCCGCCAGCTCGATGGCGGGCGCCAGCAGGTCGGCCCACGCCAGGCGTCCGAACCGCTCGTGCGCCCGACCCCAGGAGTCGACGGCACCGGGTACGGTCACCGACCAGGGACCCCGCTCGGGCATCTGCGTGAGTCCGGCCGCCGCCGCCGCCGCGGGTGTCGCGCCAGCCGCCGACCGACCCGACCCGTTGAGTGCCACGACCTCGTTCGTGGCTGGGTCGGCGATGAGCCAGAACGCATCACCGCCGAGTCCGCACGAGTGGCCGGCCACGACCGCGAGTGCGGCGTTCGTGGCGATGGCCGCGTCCACGGCCGAACCGCCCTGGCGCAGGATGCCGATACCGGCCTGCGTGGCGAGGTGGTGCGGGCTGGCCACGGCTCCGTTGGCGCCACGGGCGAGAGGCACGGGCATCTGGGCCGGGGCACTGTCGATCATGCGTTGCAGGGTACGCTGCGTGCGTGTTCGCGACGCTCATCGGACCGTATCCCCAGATCGACGGCACGCCCCAGGAACGCTTGGTGGCGACCATCGCGGACCAGCTGGAGGCGGGGCTGGGCATGCTCACCGATGGGCACGTGCATGCCGTCAGGGGCAGGGACCCTACCGCGGTCGTGGGGGCGTGGCGTGCGGCGGATGCGGTCGGTCACCACTATGCGGCGGTGGCCGGCATCGAGCCGCCACTCATCAAGGCGTGCCTGCTGGGTCCGTGGACGACGGCGCGCGACGTACAGCGCCGGGCCAGGGATTGCGCCGCCGACCTGGTGCCGGTCATCGCCGCCCTGTTCGAGGCAGGCGTGCCCGTGGTCCAGCTCACGGAACCGGCCATCGGCACCATCGATCCGGCGGATCTCGACTCCCTCGAACTGCTGGAGGCGGCACTGGGCCTCGTGAGCGAGGACGCACAGGGTCATCTCAGCCTCGCGTTGGCAGGCGGACCGCCCACGGGGGTGCCGCACGAGCGCCTGTTCGCCTCGCCCTTCGCGAGCTACCTGTTCGACCTCATCAGTGCACCTGACGACTGGAATCTGTGTGTGCGCGCGCCGGGCGCAGGCGGACTCATCGTGGCTGTGGGGAACGCCCGCACACCCGACCCGGACACCGAGGCGGTGAGCGTCTGGGGCGCACGCTACGCGGCGTCACTCGGCGGACGGGGGTCAGGTCGGGTCGGGATCGCCATGTCGGCGGGCCTGGAGCTGCTCCCCCGTGAGGTGGCGAAAGCCAAGCTTGCGGCACTCGCGGAGGCCGGTCGTACGGCGGAGCTGTCCAACGAGGAGCTGGCGAAGGTCATCGACCCGCGGGCGGTGGATGCCCGATCCGCGGGCCTGGGTCGTTACGAGGCCAGGCGTCCCCGATCCTGACCCGGCTCCCAGCCGGGCGCTGCCACCTCCCAGCCCTCGAAACGGAACCCGGGCGACACCGTGCAACCGATCAGCGTCCAGTCGCCGGTGCTCCGGGCTGCCTGCCGATCGCCGACGGGCACGATCCCCTGTGGTCGCTCGCCGGCGCGCAGGTCGCTGCCCAGGACATGGATCGTGGCCGCTATCCGGCCGTCGCCGGGTGCCGTGTCGGCACGCCGCGTCTCGGCGTAGTGGCCGCCCTGCGGGTGAGGCGTCAGCCCCAGGATATCGATGATGGCCTTGGTGTCGAGCGGTTCGTTCACAGGCCGTAGCGTACGATCGGGAGGTGCCGCTGCCCACGCCGACCATGCCCGATGCCCTGCGTCCGAGCGCCGCGGCGTGCCTGCAGGACTGGGCGGCGCGGGTGGTCGCCGAGCGGGCGCAGACGGACCGCTGTCGCGAGGTCGCCGACCCTGGGGACTTCTACGCGCCGACGGCCCATCGCTTCCGGTTCGAGCCGGCGGTGCCACTGGACGCGGTAGGGCAGCTGCTGGAGTCGATGGCTCGGCCGCGCGATACCTGGCTGGACGTGGGCGCAGGTGGCGGTCGCTATGCGCTCGCCATCGCGCGCCTGACGCGTCGGGTCGTCGCGGTCGATCCGTCCCGCTCGATGCTGGACACGCTCCACGCCGGCGTGGTGGACTCGGCCCTCGACAACGTGACGGCCACCGAAGGGCGCTGGCCACCCACGGGGTGGGCGACCGACCCGGCGGTCCTGGCGCCCTTCCAGGCCGATGTCGCACTCATCGCCCACGTGGGCTACGACATCGAGGACATCGGGCCGTTCCTGGACGCCTTGGAGGCCGTCACTGCGCGCCGATGCGTCGCGGTCATGGGCGAGGGCGCCATGACCACCGTGGGGCGGCTGTATTGGGCGCCGATCCATGGCGAGCCGCGCGTGGCATTGCCGGCGCTGACGGAGCTACTCACGTTGCTCATCGCGCGCGGTCGCCTGCCAGAGGTGCGCCTGGTGGATCGGGAGCCGCCCGCATACGCCTCGTTCGAGGCGCTGCATGATCGGGCCCGTCGTCAGTTGTGGCTGCGTCCAGGTTCGACACGCGACGCTGAGCTGGAGCGACTGCTGCGCTCGGACGCTGTCGAGACGGACGGAGCATGGGGACTGCCGGAGGACACGGCCCGCATCGGTGTGGTGAGCTGGTCCCCCCTCGACTGAGCTGCCCCGGTGCGAATCGAGACGGGCCGCGGCACGTGGTGTCGTCGGCCCGTGTTCGTGGTTGGATGAGGAGGTGGAGG
>Ga0105047_10005102_pt1 | contig 22689 bp, 15 predicted proteins | sample MAT04_FD_78384 | JGI IMG/M metagenome (GOLD analysis project Ga0105047, IMG submission 78384) | Freshwater microbial communities from Lake Fryxell liftoff mats and glacier meltwater in Antarctica - MAT-04 (megahit assembly) | ecosystem: Environmental > Aquatic > Freshwater > Ice > Liftoff... | reverse complement strand
GCTACCCCGCCGACCTGCTCGACCCCGAGCTCGACCTCGAGGCCGACCTCGGCGTCGACACCGTCAAGCAGGCCGAGGTCTTCGCCGCCGTCCGCACCCAGTGGAACCTCGAGCGCGACGACACCCTCCAGCTGCGCGAGTTCCCCACCCTGAACCACGTCGCCGGCTGGGTCCGCGACAAGCTCGGTACGTCGATGGCCGCCGACTCGGCCCCGACACCCGACCCGGCGGACGCCGAGACCACCTCAGCCGACCAGGTAGGACCGCACACCGTGGCCGGCGACCTCGACGCGGTCGACGCGCTCCCCCGGCGCGTTCCCGTACCGTCGCTGCGCCCGGCCGCCGACCGGTGCCTGCCCACCGGCATCTCGCTCGCCGATGCCCGCATCGTCGTCATGCGCGACGAGGGCGGCGTCGGTGACGCGCTCGTCAAGCGCCTGCGCAAGGCCGGCGCCACGGCGCTGGTGCTCGACCCCGGCACGCCCACCGACGAGCTGCTCGCCCACCTCGCCGAGTGGACCGCAGACGGCCCGATCTCCGGCGTCTACTGGCTCGCGGCGCTCGACGACGAGGGCGACCTCGCGGCCTACGACCTGACCACCTGGCACGAGGCGCTCCGCCGCCGGGTCAAGGCGCTCTACGCGACGATGCGCCACCTGTGGGACGACGGTGCGTTCCTCGTGTCCGCGACCCGACTCGGGGGCTACCACGGCTACTCGGCCGCCGGCGCGACGTCGGCGCTCGGCGGCGCGGTGACCGGCTTCACCAAGTCCTACAAGAAGGAGCGGCCGGACGCGCTGGTCAAGGCGGTCGACCTGCCGGTGGACCGCAGGACCGCCGCCGTCGCCGACCTGCTCATCGAGGAGACCCTGCGCGACCCGGGATGCGTCGAGATCGGCCGGGTCGACGGTCGGCGCTTCGGCATCGCCCTGCTCGAGCAGCCGTTCCCGGCCCGCGGGGGCGACGGCGCCCCCGACTCCGACGGCGGGATGCCGCTGACGTCCGACTCCGTCGTGCTCGTCACGGGCGCGGCGGGCAGCATCGTCTCCGCGATCACCGCCGACCTTGCTGTCGCCTCGGGAGGAACCTTCCACCTGCTCGACCTCACGGCGGCGCCCGACGACGCCGACCCCGACATCACCGCGTTCCGCACGGACCCGACGTCGCTCAAGGGCACCATCGCGGCACGGCTGAAGGAACGCGGCGAGAAGCCGACCCCGGTGCTGATCGACCGCGAGCTCGCCCACATCGAGCGACTCGAGGCGGCCCTGACCTGCATCGAGGCGGTCGAGGCGGCCGGCGGCACGGCGCACTACTACTCGGTCGATCTCACCGACGCCGCCGCCGTCGGCTCGGTGATGGACCAGGTCCGCGAGCGCAGCGGGCGGGTCGACGTGCTGCTGCACGCCGCCGGCGTGGAGATCAGCCGGAACCTACCGGAGAAGGAGCCACGGGAGTTCGACCTGGTCTTCGACGTGAAGACCACCGGATGGTTCAACGTCTGGCAGGCCGCACGCACGATGGAGGTCGGCGCCGTCGTCGCGTTCTCGTCCGTCGCGGGCCGGTTCGGCAACAACGGCCAGACCGACTACGCTGCGGCGAACGACCTGCTCTGCAAGGTCGTCTCCTCCCTGCGGGCCAGCCGCCCGCAGACCCGGGGCCTGGCCCTGGACTGGACGGCGTGGGGTGGCATCGGCATGGCCACGCGCGGCTCGATCCCGAAGATCATGGAGATGGCGGGGGTGCAGGTACTCCCGCCGGAGGCCGGCGTCGCCTGGATCCGGCGCGAGCTCACGTCCTCGCCCTTCAGCGGCGAAGTGGTCGTTGCGGGCGCGCTCGGGATGATGGCGGCCGAGTACCACGAGACCGGCGGCATCGACGCCGACGCAGTCCGCGAGCAGCACCCGTTCGGACCCATGGTCGGCGAGCTCACGGTGTCGGTGCACGACGGAGTCGTCTCCCGGGTGACCCTCGACCCGGCCGAGCAGGGTTTCCTCTCCGACCACCGGATCGACGGCATCCCCGTCCTCCCCGGGGTCATGGGGATGGAGGCCTTCGCGGAGGTCGCCGGGCTGGCCGCCCCGGCCGGCTACCGGGTCAGTGGCGTCGAGGACGTGGGCTTCCTCGCGCCGGTGAAGTTCTACCGCGACGAGCCGCGGACCCTCACGGTCTCGGCCGTGACGGCACCGGACCCGCACGGTGGTGACGACCTGGTCGCCGACTGCACCCTCACCGCGGAACGCCTGCTGCCCGGGTCGAACGACCCCGTGCGCACCACGCACTTCACCGGCCGGGTGCGGCTCACGGCCGTCCCCGTCCAGGGGGAGCACAGTGACCTCGACCTCGCCCCGCACGAGCCGGTGGTCGACGCGGAGCAGGTCTACCGCTTCTACTTCCACGGCCCCGCCTACCAGGTCGTCGAGACGGCCTGGCGCGACGGGGACGGGGCGACGGCGCGCCTGCCCGAGTCCATGCCCGACGACCGAACGCCTGCCACCGCCCCGCTCACCCTGGCGCCACGGCTCGTGGAACTGTGCTTCCAGACCGCGGGCCTGTGGGAAGCCGCCCAGGAGGACCGGTTGGCCCTGCCCATGGGCGTCGGCCGGGTCTGCGTCCTGCTCGACCCCGCGACCGCCACCGGGCCGCTCGTGGCCCATTCTGTGGCGCACGACGGGCACGTCGACGCCCTGGTCGTCGACGACGAGGGCCGGGTCGTGGTGCGGCTCGACGGCTACACGACGGTGCCCTTGCCCGGCGGGGTCCCGGACGACGTGCGCGACCCACTGCAGGCCGCTTTCGGCTCCGGGACGCCGGCGTGAGAAGTGTGCGACGGCTCGCCGTCGTCGAGCGTGGCGAGCCCGCGCTGCGGGTCCTCGCCACGGCGGGCTCACTTCTCGACCCCGACGGCGGCGAGCGGCTGCGCACCATCTCGGTGAGCACCGTGTCGCGGGCCCGAGCCTGGTGGGCTCGCGAGGCCGGCGAGACCCTGGCCCTCACCCTGCCCGAGGACGGTGACGTGCCTGTCGCCGACCTCGTCGCCGCCCTCGTGGCGGCGCGGGCCGATGGGGTGTGGCTGGGTATGGTGCCCTGCACCGACCGGGCCGACCTCGCCGACGCCTGCACCGGTGCCGGCCTGGTCGTCCTCGGCCCGGATGCGGCCGCGATCCGTGCCCTCTGCACGCCGTCGGGGCTGGCCGAGGTCGCTTCCGCCGCCGACGTCCCTGTCCGGCCGGCCGGATCCTTCCCCGAAGGTCCCCGCCGGCTCGAGGTCGACGCCGTGCGCGACGCGCACGGCACGGTGTGGACCCTCGGGCTGCGTGAGGTGACCGTCGTGCGGGACAGCTGGGCGATCCTCGCGGAGATGCCTGCCACCGGCATACCCGACGGCGTCGTCGCGGCCATGGATGCTGCGGCGGTCTCGCTCCTGGAGCGCGCGGCGTTCCGGGGCGGTGCGGTCGTCCACTTCGCGCTCGAGCAGGACGGCTCCTTCGCCGTCACCCAGGTCGACACCGACGGCCGGGCCACCCACGTGGCGGCCGAGGAGCGCACCGGCGCCGGCATCCTCGGCATGCGCCTGCGTGCCGCCCTGGGGGACGCCCTCCCCCCGACAGCACCGCATGGCGAGGGCTGGACCGTCGCAGCGCGGTTGCTCGCCCATGACCCGGACCGCGGGTACGCCCCCACCGGCGGGCGCGTCGAGGCCATCTCGCTGCCCGTCGGGACCGGGGTCCGGGTCGACGCGGGCCTACGGGCCGGGGATGTCGTCGACGCCGACCTCGACCCCGTCCTGGCGACCTTCACGTCGTGGGGGCGCGACCGTGCCCAAGCCGTCCAGCGGCTCCGCCGGGCCCTGAAGCACACCAGCGTCGTGCTCTCGGGCGGGGCCACGAACCGCACCAGCCTGATCGCCATCCTCGGGTCGTCGACCGTGCTCGAGGGCCCGCCGCCGCCGCTCTGGTATGCGGCGCAGCGTGCCTCGGGGGACCTCGACCCCGACCCCGACCCGGTCGCCGTCATCATCGCCGCGATCGAGGTCTACGAGGCCGACCTGGCCCTGGCCCAGCGGTCGTTCCGCGCCAGCGCCGAGCGAGGCCGCCCCGAGCACCCGGAGCGCGTCGGCGTGGCCATCCACCTCGGATACCGCGGCGGTCGGCACCGCCTGCGCGTGGACCGGACCGGTCCGGACCGATACCGGGTGCACGGCGAGGCGCGGTTCGACGCCGTCGTGGACACCCAGAGCCCGTACGAGCGGCGGGTCCTCGTGGGCGGACGGACCCGACGCGTCCTCGCGGTGACCGATGACGAGGTGATCCGCCTCGAGATCGACGGCGTCGCCCACACCGTGACCCGGGAGGACGGTGTCGTCGTTCGCGCGCCGGCGCCGGCCCTGGTCAGCTCTCTGCTCGTGGCCGCCGGTGACCCGGTGACCGCCGGCCAGCCGGTCGCGACCCTCGAGTCGATGAAGATGGTGAGCACGCTCACCGCACCCCTCGACGGTCACGTGACCGCGGTGGTGGTGCTGCCCAACCAACAGGTCGAGCAAGGCGACCCGCTGCTACGCATCAAGTCCACCGAGGCGTCCCACCTGCTGCCGGACCCGCCCCGCGGCACCGAGAGCGCCAGCGTCGATCTCGCTGCCTTCGTCGTCGAGAACGAGGCGCCGCCGCCCGACGTCTTCGACGACCTCACGGCATACCTGCTCGGCTTCGACCTGGACCCCGCCGCCGTCAAGGACCTGCGCACCGCCTACCGGCACCGGGTCCAGGGCAACGACCCGGCCGACCACGACCTCCTCGCACGTGAGGACGCCTTCCTCGACCTGTTCGCGGACATCGGATCCCTCTACCGCCCACGCACCGAGGCGGAGGTGCTGGAGGACGCGGACGTGGCGGACCAGACCAGCACCCAGGAGTTCGTCCTGGAATACCTTCGGTGGCTCGACCCCGACCGGGGCGGCCTACCCGAGAAGTTCCGGCGGCGGCTCGGGCGAGTGCTCGCGAGGTACGGCGTCGAGGGCCCGCAGGACCGGGCCTTGTTGGAGCGGGCGACGTTCTGGCTGTTCCGCTCGTTCTCCCGGGTCCCCGAGCTCGCCGACCTCGTCAGCGAGGTGCTGGGACGCAGGCTGGAGTTCGCTGGGAAGCTGCTGACCAGGGCGACCGTGGCCGACCGGACCCGGCTGGAGCGGCTGGTCAGGGCGACCCAGGGGCGGCAGCCCGCGGTGGCCGACGCGGCCCGCGACGTGCTCTACCACTGGTTCGACGAGCCGGTCCTCAGCCGGGTCGCCGACGAGACCGAGGCGGAGATGCGCGGCCACCTCGCCGAGCTGGCCGCCGATCCGACCGGCCCCGAACGGGCCGACCGGATCAGCCGGCTCGTGCTGTGCCCCCAGCCCATGCGCTCGCTGTTGCTGGGCGCCTGGCTCGGGGCACAGACCGACGTGGCCACCAGCGGGACGGGGTTCCGCCGGGCGGTGCTCGAGACCTACCTGCGGCGGTTCTACCGGATGCGCGACCTGCACGGGCTGGACTTCGACACCCGCGACGGGATCGACCTGGTCTCCGCCCGCTACGAGCTCGACGACCTGCAGGTCCACGTCGTCGTCGGCTACCTGCCGCTGTCGGACCTCACGACGGTATCCCGCGTCATCGCGCGCCACCTCGCCGAGAACGCCGGCGACCGTGAGGTCGTCGTCGACCTCGTCACCTGGCACGAGGGCCCTCGACCCGACGTGGCGGTCGCGGCCGAGCAGGCGGCCGACCTGCTCGCCGAGTGCGCCTTCGGTCGGATCCTGCACCGCATCGACCTCACCATCACCTCCCTGGAGGGCGGGGGGCCGGATCGGGGCCGCACCCAGCACGTCACCTTCCGCTCGGATCCCGGCGGGGCCGGCTTCGTCGAGGACACCATCTACCGCAACCTCCACCCGATGCTCGGCAAGCGCCTCGACCTGTGGCGGCTGTCGAACTTCGAGCTCACCCGGCTCCCCTCCCCCGAGGACGTCTACGTCTTCGACGGCGTGGCCAAGGACAACTCTCGTGACCACCGGCTCTTCGCCCTGGTCGAGGTCCGTGACCTCACCCCGGTGCGGGCCCCCGACACCGGCCGCGTCACCTACCCGCGGCTCGGGCGGAGCGGCCTCGCGGCCCTCGCGTCGATGCGCAGCGCCATGGCCCGCTACCCCGCCCGCGAGCGGCCGGCCGCCAACCGGCTCGTCGTCTGGGTGCGACCGACGTGGAACGTTCCTCGCGAGGAGTGGTACGACCTCGCGATGGCCTACGAGGGCCTGGCCCGCGGCGCCAGCCTCGAGAAGGTCGTCCTGCACGTCACCGTCGCGGACACCGGCAGCGACGGTCGGCAGGTGTTCGCGGACCGGATCGTCGTCCTCGAGGGGCTCGGCGCCGGCGGGCCGACGATCCGGATGGAGGAGCCCGGGCCGAACCCGGTCCGGCCTCTCACGCCGTACGCGCAGAAGGTCCTCACCGCGGCCCGCTTCGGCAGCCCCTACCCCTACGAGATCATCCGGATGCTCACCCCGGCCGAGGGCGACGCCTCGCCCTTCCCCCCGGGGAGCTTCCAGGAGCTCGACCTCGGCGCCGGCGACGACCTCGTCCCCGTCGACCGGGAGCCGGGGGGCAACACCGCTCACGTCGTCGTCGGGCTGCTCACCAACCGCACCGGCGTACACCCCGACGGGATGACGCGGGTGGCCATCCTGTCGGACCCCACCCAGGGCCTGGGCAACCTCGCCGAGCCCGAGTGCCGGCGGATCAACGCCGCGCTCGCGCTCGCGCTCGAGCGCGGCATCCCGCTGGAGTGGTATGCGGTCTCGTCCGGTGCGCTCATCGCCCTGGACTCCGGTACGGAGAACATGGACTGGATATCGCTGACCCTTCGCCGGCTCATCGAGTACACCCAGGCCGGCGGTGAGGTGAACATCATCATCACCGGGATCACCGTCGGCGGGCAGCCGTACTGGAACGCCGAGGCGACGATGCTCATGCACACCAAGGGCATCCTCGTCATGACCCCGGCCAGCACGATGGTGCTCACCGGCAAGCAGGCGCTCGACTACTCCGGCGCGGTGTCCGCGGACGACAACCAGGGCATCGGCGGCTTCGACCGGATCATGGGGCCGAACGGACAGGCTCAGTACTGGGCGCCCAGCTTCCCGGAGGCGTGCTCGCTGCTGCTTCGGCACTACGACTTCACCTACGCCGTGCCGGGCGAGCGCTTCCCACGGCGCAGACCCACGGACGACCCGGTGGACCGCGACGTCCGCACCTCCCCGCACACGCGCCTGCCCGAGTCTGCGTTCACGACGGTGGGCGACGTCTTCGACCCCAACACCAACCCCGAGCGCAAGCTGCCGTTCGACATGCGGTCGGTGATGCGCGCCGTCGCCGACCGGGACGTCGACCCCCTCGAGCGATGGCGCCGGTGGCAGGACGCCGACACGGCGATCGTCTGGGACGCCACCGTCGGCGGCATCCCGGTGTGCATGATCGGCATCGAGTCGCACAAGGTGCGGCGCACCGGCTTCGTCCCCTCCTACGGGCCCCCGGCATGGACGTCGGGGACGCTGTTCCCGCAGGCCTCGCGCAAGATCGCCCGAGCCGTCAACGCAGTGAGCGGCAACCGCCCGCTCGTCGTCCTCGCCAACCTGTCGGGGTTCGACGGGTCGCCGGAGTCGATGCGCCAGTGGCAGCTCGAGTACGGCGCAGAGATCGGCCGGGCGGTGACGAACTTCGAGGGCCCCATCGTCTTCGTCGTCGTCTCGAGGTACCACGGCGGTGCGTTCGTCGTGTTCTCCAAGGCCCTGACCGAGACGATGGAGATCGCCGCGGTGGAGGGGTCGTTCGCCTCGGTGATCGGTGGCGCCCCCGCCGCGGCGACCGTGTTCGCGCGTGAGGTCAAACGCCGTGTCGAGCGCGACCCGGCGGTCGAGAGCGCCCGGGCGCAGGCTGCATCGGCAAGCGGCCCTGACGCGGCGGCGCTCCGGGCCCGGGCGGCCAGGGTCGTCGAGGAGGTGCGCTCGCAGAAGCTGCACGACGTCGCCGACGAGTTCGACGCCATGCACACCATCGAGCGCGCCCTGCGAGTGGGGTCGGTCGACCGCATCATCCCGGCCGCGACACTACGGCCGTACGTGGTCGACGCGCTCGAACGGGGCATGTCGCGCACGCCCGAGCGGGGCGTCGCGGCTACTCCCCCGGGGTGACGAGCGGTCTGTCGACCCAGCTGTGCACCGGCGTCGCCAGGGCCACGTCGGTGGCCCCCGGGAGCACGCTCGGGGGGTCGAGGTTCCCCTGGGCGGCGACGGTCAGGAGGTAGACCCCGTCGCGGCGCCACCACCCCGGCATGACCGGGCCGCCGCGCCGAATTGCGGTGAACCTCGCCCACCCGTCGGCGCGTGGGTCGGACGCCACGGTGATCTCCACCGAGCGAGTGTCAGCGCGCAGCCCCACGCGCAGCACCTTGAGCGCTGCCTCCTTGGCCGACCACACCAGGTTCGCCGCGGCGTCCCGGCCGAGCTGTGGGTCTGCCGCAGCCGGGCCCCTGACCCAGTCCTGCTCGGCTTGCGTCAGGAAGTCGGTCACGAACCCCTCGCTGCGTGGTTCGACGACCTCGAGGTCGATGCCCAACGCCGCGGCCACACCCGCGTCGGAGGCACCGATGACCGCCACGGCGCACCCTGCCCGGTCCGACAGCGAGATGTCCCACGGCGCCACCCCGCCCCCGATCGCGACGTAGGGGGCGCCGGACACCGCGTTGAGCAGCTCGATCCGGGCGAGCGCGGCCGGGTCGGTGTCCAGCCCGACCCGGGCGGCCACGGTGCGCTTACCCACCCACCGACGCAGCAGGTACTCGTTGCGCCGCTTGGTGAAACGCATGGCGTCGAGCCGAGCCCGCTCACGGGCCGACAACCACTGCAGTCCTTCGGGGAGGGCGTCCTCGTGGCCCGCCCACCAGTGCCGCTGCGCCGCCGGCTCCCCGGGGCGCCGTGGCCCGGATGCCGTACCCGCACCGGTGACGTCCACCGCACCATCGTAGTGATTCGCGAAAGGACGGCCAGTCCCGTGCCGGTGCCGGTGCCGGTGCCGGTGCCGGTGCCGGTGTCGGTGCCGGTGTCGGTGTCGGTGTCGGTGTCGGTGTCCAACCTCGGACAAGGGTTGATCCCGCGGCGCCCTACGGACGTATCGTGAGGCGATGAGCGAGAGTCCCCGCCCCACCACCGTCGGCGAGCTGCGCTCCTGCGGGCACGTCGCCCGGTCGGTGCGCGTCGAGATCCGCGACAACCTGCTCGCCGCCCTCGCGGCCGGCCACGACCCCTGGCCCGGGCTGCACGGCTTCGGTGGCAGCGTCATCCCCCAGCTCGAACGGGCCCTGTTGGCCGGCCACGACGTCGTGCTGCTCGGGGAGCGGGGGCAGGGCAAGACCCGGCTGCTGCGCAGCCTGGTCGGCCTGCTCGACCAGTGGTCGCCGGTGATCGCCGGGTCCGAGCTCGGCGAGCACCCGTTCGAGCCGATCACCGTCGAGTCGCGGCGCCGGGCCGCCGAGCTCGGCGAGAACCTGCCGGTCCAGTGGCGGCACCGCGACGAGCGGTATGCCGAGAAGCTCGCCACCCCTGACACCAGCGTCGCCGACCTGATCGGCGACGTCGACCCGATGCGGGTGGCCGAGGGCCGCCGACTCGGTGACCCGGAGACCATCCACTTCGGCCTCATCCCCCGCAGCCACCGGGGCATCGTCGCCATCAACGAGCTGCCCGACCTCGCCGAGCGCATCCAGGTGGCGATGCTCAACGTCATGGAGGAGCGCGACATCCAGATCCGCGGCTACGTGCTGCGCCTGCCGCTCGACGTGCTCGTCGTCGCGAGCGCCAACCCCGAGGACTACACCAACCGCGGCCGCATCATCACCCCGCTCAAGGACCGCTTCGGGGCCGAGATCCGCACGCACTACCCGCGCGAGCTCGACGACGAGGTGGCCGTCATCCGGCAGGAGGCCCACCTCGTCGCGATGGTGCCCGACGCGCTGGTCGAGATCGTGGCCCGGTTAACCCGGGCGCTGCGCTCCTCGCCCGCCGTCGACCAGCGCTCCGGTGTCTCGGCCCGGTTCGCCATCGCCGGAACCGAGACGGTGGCGGCGGCGGCACTGCACCGGGCGACGACACGGGGCGAGGAGCAGGCCGTGGCCCGGGTCGTCGACCTCGAGGCGGCGCTCGACGTGCTGCGCGGCAAGATCGAGTTCGAGTCGGGCGAGGAGGGGCGTGAGCGCGAGGTGCTCGCCCATCTGCTGCGCACCTCCACCGCCGAGGCCTGCCGCACGTGGCTCGGGGGCATCGACCTGCACCTGCTCGTCGACGCCATCGAGGGCGGCGCCCTGGTCACCACCGGTGAGCGCGTCAGCGCGCACGAGTTCCTCGAGGGCCTGCCGGTGCTGGGTGAGTCCGACGTCTACGACGCCGTCTGCGAGCGGCTCGCCGCGACCTCCGACGGCGAGCGGGCCAGCGCCGTCGAGCTGGCACTCGAGGGGCTCTACCTCGCCCGGCGCATCGCGAAGGACAGCGCCGACGGGGAGACGGTCTACAGGTGAGCGGGGGAAGCGGCTCGGGTCGCACGTCGCGGTACGCCCGGTATGCCGGGGGCCACGACCCGCTCGCGCCACCCGTCGACCTGCGCGAGGCGCTCGACGCCATCGGCGAGGAGGTCATGGCTGGGGTCTCGCCCGAGCGGGCGATGCGCGAGCTGCTGCGCCAGGGCACGGCATCCCGGGTCGGTCTCGACGAGCTGGCCCGCCAGGTGGCACAGCGCCGGCGCGAGCTGCTCCAGAAGCACCAGCTCGGCGGCACCCTCGACGAGATTCGCCAGCTGCTCGACGACGCGGTGCTCGCCGAGCGCAAGCAGCTGGCCCGCGACCTCGACGACGACGCGCGGTTCGCCGAGATGCGCATGGAGGGGCTGCCGCGGTCCCCGGCCGCTGCCGTCACCGAGCTCGCCGACTACGAGTGGCGCAGCAGCGACGCCCGCGGGAAGTACGAGCAGATCAAGGACCTCCTCGGCCGCGAGCTGCTCGACCAGCGCTTCGCCGGCATGAAGCAGGCGCTCGAGAACGCCACTCCCCAGGACCGCGAGCGGGTCGAGAAGATGCTGCGGGACCTCGGTGACCTGCTCGCCGCCCACGCCCGTGGTGACGACACGACCGAGCAGTTCCGCGACTTTCTGGACCAGCACGGCGAGTTCTTCCCCGAGGGTCCGCAGACCGTCGACGAGCTGATCGACTCCCTGGCGGCCCGGGCCGCGGCCGCCCAGCGGATGCTCGCGTCGATGACGCCAGAGCAGCGGGCCGAGCTGGCCGAGCTGTCGCAGCAGGCCTTCGGCTCGCCCGGTCTGATGGACCAGCTCGACCGGCTCGACGACCTGCTGCGCGGCCTGCGCCCGGGCGAGGACTGGGACGGCGCGGAGCAGTTCGGCGGGCAGCAGGGGCTCGGCCTCGGCGACGGCACCGGCGTGCTGCAGGACATCGCGCAGCTCGACGCGCTCTCCGACCAGCTCGCCCAGGCCCACCCCGGTGCGCGGCTCGACGACGTCGACCTCGACTCGCTGGCGCGCCAGCTCGGCGACGAGGCCGCCGTCGACGCCCGAGCGCTGGCCCGGCTCGAGAAGGCGCTGCGCGAGAGCGGCTACCTCACCCGCGCCACCGACGGCACCCTGCGCCTCTCGCCGCAGGCCATGCGTGAGCTCGGCAAGTCGCTGCTGCGCGACGTCGCCGGCCGGTTGTCGAACCGGTCGGGTGCGCGCGAGGTGCGGGCCGCCGGCGCGGCCGGGGAACCGAGCGGCGCCACTCGCCAGTGGGAGTTCGGCGACACCGAGGCGTGGGACGTCACCCGCACGATGACCAATGCGCTGACCCGCACCGCCGACGAGGGGACGGCAGCCCGCGACGGCATCCGGCTCGACATCCGCGACGTCGAGGTGGTCGAGACCGAGGCTCGCACTCGTGCCGCGGTGGCGCTGCTCGTCGACACGTCGTTCTCGATGGCGATGGACGGCCGCTGGGTGCCGATGAAGCGCACCGCGCTCGCGCTGCACCAGCTCATCTCGTCGCGCTTCCGCGGCGACTCCCTCGAGCTGATCGGGTTCGGTCGGCATGCCGAGGTGATGCAGATCGAGCAGCTCACCGCCCTGGACGCGATGTGGGCGAAGGGCACCAACCTGCACCACGCGCTGCTGCTGGCGAACCGCCACTTCCGGCGGCACCCCCACGAGCAGCCGGTGCTGCTCGTCGTGACCGACGGCGAGCCGACGTCGCACCTCGAGCCCGGTGGCGAGGTGTTCTTCGACTACCCGCCGCACCCGCGCACCATCGCGCTCGCCGTGCGCGAGCTGGATGCCGCGGCGCGGCTCGGCGCCCAGACCACCTTCTTCCGGCTCGGTGAGGATGCCGGGCTGGCGCGGTTCGTCGACTCGATGGCCCGGCGGGCCGGCGGCCGGGTCGTGGCGCCAGAGCTCGGCGACCTCGGCGCTGCCGTGGTCGGCTCGTACCTCGGGTCGCGTTCTTCTGCAACGCCGTTCGGTTCGTACCGTGACCTGTTCGGCACCCGAGGCTTCTGGGCCGAGTGACTCCGGCCAGCGGGCCGCGGGCTCTGGCGGCAAGGGGCCGGGGCCGGGGCCGCGGAGGCGGCTTGGCGCCGACGGCTCAGGCCGGGATGGAGAGGCCGTGCAGCCAGGCCTGCCAGGCCGGCTCCTCGCGCCGCACGTAGTCCGCCGCGTCGGGGGAGAACAGGTAGGCCCGCACGCCCGCGGTCGCCTTGCCGTCGCCCCAGTCGTGGGCGAAGACGCTGAGCATTCCGGGCACCGGTGCGGTGAGCCGGACCAGTGCCTGCCGCCGGCCGACCCGCGCGACCGTGCCGGTGGTGCCGCGCGCGGACTCGACGAGAGGACGCGATCCTCGTCAGGGTCGCGCCTCTGACACCCCCGACGGCAGCGCTACTCGCTCGAGGGGTGCCAGGCGCGCGGTAGGTCGCGGCCCTGACACCCCCAGGGCAGCGCTGATCGCTCGGCATCCTCACCGTAGGTCGGGACCGGGAGGTTCGACGACGATCGCCCGCCGACCCAGCGCGATGTTCTCGTCGTAGCCCCCCAGCACCAGCAGCCGGCCACCGAGCAGTCGGGTGACGGTGGCGAACGAGGCTCGCGAACCGAGGTCGGCGATGGTCCTGCTGGTCCCGTCGACGACGTCGAGCACCTCGACGCTGCTGCCACCGGCGGCGAAGAGCACGCGGCGGCCGTCGACCGCCAGTGCACCCCCCGGCAGCTTGTAGCGGCCCTCGCGCATCCGGGGACCCGGGGTGAAGGTGCCGGTCCGTGGGTCGAAGAGCTCCGTCGTCGCCAGCAGGGTCTCGTCGTCGGTGGTGCCGCCGGCGACGAGGACCCGGCCGTCGGGCAGGGGGACGGCGACGTGCTTGCGCCGTGGCGTCCCCATCGGGGCCACGTCGGTCCACGCGCCCTCGTCCGGGTCGAAGGTGGCCGCGCGCGCCGTTGCCCGCCCGGAAGCGACCTGCCCCCCGGTCACCAGGACCCGCCCGTCCTGCAGCGGGGTCGCCTCGAGGGCGTCCGCAGCCCAGGGCAGCGCAACACCCGGCTCGACGGCAGCGGTGAGCGGGTCGATGACCTCCAGGGCGCCGGTGTAGGTGCGCGGTGCCACCCATCCGCCGATCACGAGCACTCGTCCGTCCGCGAGCGCCACGCAGGCATGGCCGCCGCGGGGCGTGGAGAGGGGCTCGAGCGACCTCAGGTCCTGTGTGGCAGCGTCGAAGACCTCGACCGACCCCGACACACCGGCGTTCTCGCCGGGGAACCCGCCCACGACCAGCACGTCGCCGTTCGGCAGAGGGGCCGCGCAGTGGCTGGTGCGCGCGGTCGTCATCGGCGGCCCGGCCGAGGCGCTGCGGCCGTCCGCCGAGACCACGAAGGTGTCGGACGTCGCCCTCGAGCACCCGTCGACCACACAGCCACCCGCGACCAAGGTGCGTCCGTCCTCCAAGCGGGTGGCCGTGTGGGCCGCCCGGGCGCCCACCTCCTCCAGGCTCCGCACCCAAACGGACACCGACACCGATCGCGGCGCAGGTGCGGGAGCGGGCGCCGTGCACGCCGTCGTCACCAGCACGGCAGCCGACACCGCGCAGGCGACGGACAGGCCCACGGTCCCGCGGGCGGCTGCGAGCCTGCGGAGGGCGTCCACGCGGGCCGGCCCCACCTCAACGGACATCTGTCGACGATAGCCCTGGCTCCGTCAAGCCTGCGGCGTCGACGGCGTTTGCCTCATCCGCCGGGAGTTGGTTGGGTGGCCCGATGGCCTTCAACGGCAGGTGGACCCCACCGGGCACCGACCCCCGAGAGGCGCTCGCGCCCGGCGGGGGTGAACGGGCGGTGCTCGCCCAGTATCTCGACCACTACCGGCTCACCCTCGACCTCACGTGCGAAGGGCTGACCGCCGAGCAGCTGGCCACCCGTTCGGTGCCGCCCTCGACGATGTCGCTGCTCGGCCTGGTGCGGCACCTCGCTCGGGTCGAGCACTCCTGGTGGCGACGGGTGCTGGAAGGGCAGGCCGACCTCGATCGCCTCTACCGCACCGACGCCGACCCCGACCTCGACTTCGACTTCGACTTCAACGGCGCCGTCGCCGACGACGACGTGGTCGCGCACGCCTGGCGCACCTGGCGGGCCGAGGTCGACCACGCACGCGAGGTCTACCCGAGGCTCGACCTCGATGCCGTGGTCGACGTGCACGGCGACGACGTTGAGGTGCGCGACATCATCGTGCACCTGGTCGAGGAGTACGCCCGGCACCTGGGCCACGCCGACCTCCTGCGCGAGTGCCTCGACGGGCGCACCGGCCAGTAGCGACCTACTCCTGCAGAGCCGCTTCCTCGCGGGCGCAGGCGATCGTCGCGGCGAGATCGAGGCCGTACGTGGTGCCGCCCCGGGCCCCGTACTCCTGCAGGCGATCCGCCCCACGGTCGAGCAGCCGGTCGGCGCCGACGGTGTTACCGCGGGCCGCATGGGTCAGGCCGACGCACAGCTGCGCCAGGCCCTGCCAGAGGCCACGCTCCTCGTCGGGGCCGGCCTTCCAGCGGGCCTCGAGCACCTCGTGCGCGGCGAACGGCCTGCCCCCTCGAACCAGCCCACGGGCCACATCGAGGGTCTGCTGCGGGGGCAGCGCCACCTCCGGCACGGGTTCGACCCCGGCAGCCCCGTACGGCAGGGGGCGGCCGAGCGCGTCCCGCGGTCGCTGCTGGCGCGGCATCCCGGCCTCGTCACGGTCCCGGCCCGCGGTCACAGCGCCGCTCCGGCCGAGGGCGCCGCATCGAAGCGGCGGCGACTGGCGAGGGCCTCACGCAGCTCGTGGTCGGCATCCACCAGGGCACGCCGCACACCCGGCGTGAGGTCGTCGCGCTCGAGCACCCCGGCCGACGCGGCGGCAGTCGCCGCATCGACGAGCCGGGTCGGGTGGATGGCCGTGACGACCCTGGACAGCGCATCGTCGCCCATTCGCCCCGAGAGCCCGACGACCAGGTCGCCGACCCGGTCGACATAGGGGCGCACGAGGTCTGGGTCCGGGGTGACCCAGAACCCGTCGGCCAGCGCGAGGGCCGCGTAGTTCGACAGGTCGGTGTCGTCGCGCAGCCGGCACCAGGCCCACTCCTTGGCCGCAGCGGTCGGACGCACGGCCCGCACGCCGAGGGCCGCGAGCGCGCCTGCGAGAGAGCGGTCCGTTGCCTCTGTTCGGTCGATCTCGCTCTCGCCCAACGCATCGAGCGAGGCCAACCGCCGCAGGACCGCCCATCGGAAGTCGTCGTCGCCCTCGAGCACCCCGGGTACGCCGTCACCGGCGGCCCAGCGTCTCAGGCGGTCGGAGTCGGAGCCGCTGGCAGCCCAGACCCGAGCGGCGACGACGGCGAGGGCGTCGCCATCGGGCCCGCCCACCGCAACCGACCGTGTCAGCAGCTCGTCGGCGGCAGCCTCGACCCGCGCCAGCGCGGGCTCCTGCTCCGAGGGCGGCAGGAACATCGGTACGACCCGGCTCGTCATGACCAGCGCGGTGCGCGACAGCACTGCCGCCGAGGTCTCGCGGGGCCAGGCGGCGGCGAACACGTCGACAGCGGTGCGGGGGTCGACCTCGGCACGGCTGACCGCCCCCAGCAGCGCGACCCACAGCACCGCCCTGGCCTGCGCGTCGGGCACGTCGGCCAGGCGCGCCGGCAGCGCGGCGACGGTCCGCGGGTCGAGCGACACCTCCGCCCAGGTGAGGTCGCCGGCATTCGGCACGACGAGGGCGTCTGCGGGCAGGAAGTCGAACCCGGGTACTCGAGCGTGCTCCTCCTCGACGACGACGTCGACCCTGGCCAACTCGCGACCTCCGGCGAAGGCCGCGACGTCGAGCGTGTGCGGGCGGTCGGCAGAGTGCCCCGCCGGGGGGGTGCGGGTCAGCACGCCGTCGCGCAGCGCGAAACGGTCAGCGCCCGCCGTCTCGAGCCAGGCAGCGCTCCACTGCCCCAAGGACTGCCCGGACGCCGACTCCATCGCTGCCAGGAACGCGGCGAGGTCGCCGTTGCCGAACTCGTGGGCCCGCAGGTACTCGACCACGCCGGCCACGAACGCCTCGTCGCCGATGTGCGCGATGAGCTGGCGGATCACCGAGGCACCCTTGGCGTAGGAGATGCCGTCGAAGTTACCCAGGGCCGACAGGGCGTCGGGGGCCGGCGACCCCGCAACGGGGTGGGTGCTGGGAGCCCGCTCGGCGGCGTACCCCCACAGCTTGCGGATGACCCCGAACTCGACCCAGGCGTCGGGGAACTCGGTGACCTCGACGACGGTGCGGTAGGCCATGTACTCGGCGAACGACTCGTTGAGCCACAGGTCGTCCCACCAGGTCATCGTCACGAGGTCGCCGAACCACATGTGCGCCATCTCGTGCGCGATGGTGTTGCTGCGCGCGAGCACCTGGTCGGGAGTCGCGGCACCGCGGAAGACCATCGTGTCGCGGAGGGTCACACACCCCGGGTTCTCCATCGCCCCCGCGTTGAACTCGGGCACGAACACCTGGTGGTACTCCCCGAACGGGTACCGGATGCCGAACAGCCGGTGGTAGTGGTCGAAGCAGGCTCGGGTGGTCTCGAGCACATGCTCGGCCTGCTCTCGCAGGTGGGGCTCGAGCGAGCGCCGCGCGTGGACCCCGAGCGGGATGCCGTCGTGCTCGGCGCGCACCGAGGCCCACGGCCCGGCGCAGACCGTGACGAAGTAGGTCGCGAGGGGGGGCGTGGCGGCAAGCTCGGTGCGGCCGGGGGCCACCACGGTGGCACCACCGTTGCCGAGCACGGTCCACTCCGGCGGGGCGGTGACGGTGACGGAGTACGGCGCCTTGAGGTCGGGCTGGTCGAAGCAGGCGAACACGGTGGGGGCGGCGTCGAGGAAGAGGTGCCCGTAGACGTAGTCCTCGCCGTCGGCGGGGTCGGTGCTGCGGTGCAGGCCCTGCCCGTCGTGGCTGTAGGTCATCGTTGCGTCGACCTCGAGCACGTTCTCCACCGCGAGGTCGTGGAGCGCGAGCCGGCCGTCGACCACGGCTGCCGGTCCCAGCGAGCGGCCGTTGAACCTCACCGAGTGCAGTGCACGCGCACGCACGTCGACGAACGTCGAGGCCCCGGGCCGGCGGCAGGTGAAGCGGATCCTGGTACGCGATCCGAACACCTCCGCTCCCCGGTCGAGGTCGAGGTCGACCTCGACGGCGTCGACGGCGAGCAGGGCGGCACGGGTGGTGGCCTCGGTGCGGGTCAGGGACGGCATACCCACAGCCAACCAGAGCCACCTGCGCCACACTGGGCACAGCGACGCGCCGCCGGGCGGTCGACCGGACGAAGGAGCGGCAGTGAGCGGTCTGTCGATGGTCGTGATCGGCCTGGTGCTGGGTATGGCCGGCGGGTGGTCGATCCGCACCGTGCTGGCGGTGGTGGGGTTCGGTGCCGGATGGCTGCTGGCCAACGTCTTCGACGCCAGCCTCCTCGTGAGTGCCGTGGTCGCCGCCGTCGGCGCCCTGCTGGCCTGGGTGCTGGTGCGCCTCGCGGCCACCATCGTGTTCTTCGTCGTGGGTGCTCTCGTGGGAGTGCTTGTGGGGGCGCGGCTGTTCCGCCTGCTCGAGGGCGGCGACGGCAACCTGCTGCTCGCGATCGTGTTCATCCCCGCGATCGGCATCGCCGGAGGGTGGCTGGCCGAGAAGACGCGCGAGGCGTTCGTGGCGTGGGGCACGTCGATCGGCGGTGCGGCCCTCGTGCTCGCCGGCCTGGGTGTCCTGGTCACCTCGCTGTCCTGGCTGCGCGACCCGAGTGAGCCCTGGCAGGCGGTGCTCGGTGTGGTCGCCTGGGTCGCGCTGGCGGTGTTCTTCCGCCTCTCCCAACGCGCCGTGGGCAGCCGGGGCTAGCGATGGACCTGGTCGTGCCCCACACCGCCACGGTCGTACCGGGTCCGATCCGGATGCTGCGCGGCTTCGTCGCGGGCGTGCGCGCCGCCCTGGAAGGGGCCGCGATGGTCGACGGCCTCTCGCGCACCCGAGCCCTGCTCACGATCGCCTTCCCGCTGCCCGGCAGCATCGTCTTCCTCCTCTTCCGGGGGTGGATGAGCAGCGAGCTCGCCGGCGGGGCGGTCATGGGATGAGCCTCTCCGCGGACGTCGCGGCCACCCTCCAGCCCGGCTTCGCGGGCACCGAGGTGCCGGGCTGGCTCGTGCGCGCCGGCGCCGAGGGGCTGGTGTCGGTGTGTCTCTACGCCGACAACGTCACCGGGCCGCAGGGGCTGGCGACGCTGTGCCGCACCCTGAGCGACCGGATGCCGGGCGTGCTCCTCGCCGTCGACGAGGAGGGCGGCGACGTCACCCGTCTGCACTACCCCACCGGGTCGACCGCCGTCGGCAACGCCGTGCTCGGCCGGCTCGACGAGCCGGAGACGACCCGGGCGGTGGCGGCCGGCATCGGGCACGAGCTCGTCGCCTTGGGCATCGGGCTGGACCTCGCGCCCGACGTCGACGTCAACTCCTCGCCGGACAACCCGGTCATCGGCGTGCGCAGCTTCGGTGACGACCCCGCGCTCGTCGCCCGGCACTCGGCGGCCTGGGTCGAGGGGTTGCAGTCGACCGGGGTCGCGGCCTGCGCGAAGCACTTCCCCGGCCACGGCGACACGGTGGTCGACTCGCACCACGGCCTGCCCCGGGTCGACGCCGTCCTCGAGGTGCTGCAGGAGCGCGAGCTCGCGCCCTTCCGGGCTGCCGTCGCCGCGGGCGTCGCTTCCGTCATGACCTCCCACATCGTGGTGTCCGCACTCGACCCTCACCGCCCGGCCACGTTCTCGCGCACCGTGATCGGCGTGCTGCGCGACGACCTCGTCTTCGACGGGGTGGTCGTGAGCGATGCCCTCGACATGGCCGGTGCGAGCGCCGACACCGGCATCCCCGAGGCGGCGGTGCGCGCGCTGGTGGCCGGGGTCGACCTGCTCTGCCTCGGCTCGCGCACGTCGCAGGAGACCTACGCCGCCGTGCACGCTGCCGTGGTGGCCGCGGTGCTCTCAGGACGCCTGCCCGAGCCCCGCGTGGCCGAGGCTGCTGCCCGGGTGCGTGCCCTCGCCACGGCAACGACGCAGCGGATGCCGCGGCCCGGCATCCGCACCGAACCGACGCCGGCGACCCTCGCCGACGAGGCCGTCGTGCGCGCCTTCCGCGTCAGCGACGCGGCCCGCGCCTGGCTGACCGGTTCCGGATCCGTGGTCGTGGTGCAGGTGGGCAGCACGGCCAACCTCGCCGTGGGCGACGTCTCGTGGGGCCCGGCCGCTCTGGGCGCGGCCATCGCCGAGGCCGAGGTGCCCACTGGCGCCAGGGTCGCCGTCGTCGGTCGCGCCGTCGGTGCCGGCCACCCGGCGTGGGCGGTGGTCGAGCGGCTGCGCGCGGCCGGGCACGACGTCGTGCTCGTCGAGTGCGGGTGGCCCCGTGGCGGCGCCGACCTCGAGACCTTCGGCGGCTCCCACGCCGTGGCGCGCGCCGTGCTGGCCCTGCTCCGTGGTGAGGTGGGTCCGTGAGGCTCGGCATCGACATCGGCGGCACCAGAACCGCTGCACTCGTGCTCGACGACTCCGGTGGGGTCGTGGCGCGGGTCGCCGCACCATCCGGGCACGGCAACACCCAGGTGCTGGCGACACTCGTTGGGGTCGCCGACCGGGCCGGCGATGCCGCCCTGCTCCCGGGCGCGAGCGACCCGGTGGGGGTGGGCTCCTGATGGAGGTCTTCGTCTGCTCGTCTGCTGACGACGCCGCCCGGCGAGCGGCCCTGGCGGTGCTGGAGCGACTGCCGGAGCGGTCGGGTGGGCGGGCTCCGGTGCTCGGGCTCGCCACCGGGTCCTCACCACTCGGGCTCTACCGCGAGCTCGGCCGGGCCGTCGCGCGTGGCGAGGCCGACTTCTCCCGCGCCCACGGGTTCGCCCTCGACGAGTACGTCGGGCTGCCGCCCGGGCACCCCGAGGGCTACCGCCAGGTGCTGCTGCGCGAGGTGTGCGGCGTCATCGGCCTGGCCGCCGAGCGGCTCGCGGTGCCCGACGGCTCAGGCCACGACGTGCCGACCCTGATGGCGGCCGCCGCGGCCTACGAGGCGCGCATCCGCGAGGTCGGCGGCATCGACGTGCAGGTGCTCGGCATCGGAGCCAACGGGCACCTCGGCTTCAACGAGCCCGGGTCGGCGCTCTTCTCGCGCACCCGGGTCAAGCGCCTGTCGGACCGCACCCGCCGTGACAACGCGCGCTTCTTCTCCGGCATCGACGACGTGCCGACCCACTGCGTGACCCAGGGTCTCGGCACCATCCTCGAGGCCCGGCGGCTCGTGCTCGTCGCCACGGGCGACGCCAAGGCGGATGCGGTGGCGGCCGCCCTCGAGGGCCCGCTCACGGCATCCGTGCCGGCGTCGGTGTTGCAGTGGCACCCCGACACCGTCGCGTGTCTCGACGAGGCCGCAGCCGCTGCCCTTCGCAACCGTCCGTACTACGACGATGCCGCCAGCGGCTTGGGGCCCTGAGCTGACGCAGGAGGCGCCCATCACACGTGACATCCGGTGCCGCGACGCGGTGGCACACTCGACGGTAGGGACCACATCCCCAACCCCCCCGGGGGTGTTGGCCCAGCGTCCCGGGTCGAGGCCCTCGCGGCCTCCCCGGGGCGCGCCCCGCAGGCTGGGTCGCCGTGCGTCGGACTCAGGTCTCTGCCCGAGGGTCCGGTAGGACGTCGCGCCAGGAGTGCTGCGGCGCGTAGCCGAGGAGCTCGCGAGCCTTGTCGATGGAGTAGAAGGTCTCGTTGCGCCCCATCGGGCGACTCAGCGTCACCCCGTCGTAGAAGCGGCCCCGGATGTCATCGGCCGTCTCCGCGACGGACAGGTCCGCATTGGCGACGTTGAAGACCTCGTAGCCGAGGCCGTCGACCTCGAGGCAGCGCTGCACCATCGCGCTGAGGTCTCGGGTGTCGATGTAGGCGAAGATGTTGCGCCGCCGCAGTGACGGATCCGCGAGGAAGCGCGGGAACATCTCGGCGTACTCGTGCGGCTCGATGACGTTGTTGATCCGCAGGCCGTAGACGTCGGCACCGCTTCGGGCCTGGAAGGAGCGCGCCGTCACCTCGTTGGCCACCTTGGACATCGCGTAGGAGTCCTCGGGCACCGTCGGGTGGACCTCGTCGACCGGCAGGTACTGCGGGCGCCGCTCGCCCTGGGCGAAGCAGATGCCGTAGGTCGTCTCCGAGGATGCGAACACGATCTTGCGGACGCCCAGCCGGGTCGCGGCTTCGAGCACGTTGTACGTGCTGAGCACGTTGGTCGCGTAGGTCCTCGCGTCGGACGTGAGCAGGATCGCCGGCACTGCTGCGAAGTGCACGACCGCGTCGTAGGCCGGCTTCCTCGCCAGCTCCAGCTCCTCCATCCTGGCCAGCCCGGCCATCGCCGAGTAGGTCTCGCCGGCGTCGGTCAGGTCGACCCGCAGATCGGCGACGCCGGGGTGCCGCAACGGCGCGAGGTCGGCATTGGTGACCTGGTGCCCGTGCTCGGCCAGGTGCGTCGCGACGTGCCTGCCGGCCTTGCCGCTGCCCCCGGTGAAGAAGATGCGCATGGGTTGATCAAACCACCGTGAGCGCGCTGGCTGGTCCACGCCAGACGCGCAGACGCTCCGTGCGCCCAGGAGGTGAGCTCATTCACCCGCGGTGGGGGCGCCGATCATCACAGGGCGTTCAGCGCAGCGACGAGGTCGGGCATCTTCTCGAAAGCGCCCTCCTCGTCGACCCCGGCGAGGCCGACGATGACGTGCCCGGTGCCGATGGCGCCCAGAGCGCCGAACCGGTCCACGACCTGCTCGACGCTCTCCTGGGCGAGGTCCACCCGGCTGAGCACCGTCTTCTCGATGTCGGCGTAGTCCCTGCCGACGGTCTCGCAGTGCCCGCGCAGCACGTCGTACTTCGCCGACACCGCGTCCGGGCCCATGTCGAAGATGTTGCACGCGTCGGCGTACTGCGCCACCAACCGCAACGTCTTCTTCTCCCCGCCCCCGCCGATGAGAATGGGCGGGTGGGGCTCGGAAAGGGCGGCCGGGGAGTTCAGCGGCCGCTCCAGCCGGTAGTGC
>Ga0105047_10005101_pt1 | contig 22691 bp, 20 predicted proteins | sample MAT04_FD_78384 | JGI IMG/M metagenome (GOLD analysis project Ga0105047, IMG submission 78384) | Freshwater microbial communities from Lake Fryxell liftoff mats and glacier meltwater in Antarctica - MAT-04 (megahit assembly) | ecosystem: Environmental > Aquatic > Freshwater > Ice > Liftoff... | reverse complement strand
CAAGTTCGACGAAGCCGAGGCTATGATCCGCCGGGCCATCGAACTCGACCGCGATGAAAAGACCAAATCGGGAGACCCGGACGCGGAGAGCGGCAACTACCTCGATAGCCTCGGCTGGTTGCAATTCAAGCGCGGCCGGTTCGCCGAAGCGCGGAAGTCCCTGGAAGCCGCGACTCGGTTCGTGGAAGTCTCCGAGAACGGCGTCGTCTGGGATCACCTCGGCGACACCTACCTCCGACTCGACGAGAAGAAACTCGCCGCTGCCGCCTACGAGAAGGCGATTCAAATCTTCGCCGGTTCCCACGAAGGCCGGCAGAATGGCCGCATCGAAGATGCGAAGCGGAAACTGACTTTGGTGAAATAACGGATCGAAACCGATACTCGCGGAGCGAAACGCGACGTTCACCGCCCGCCTCCGCTTCCGAACCGACGGCTGGCGGAGCCGGACGCTTCGGAAAAGCGTAGGTTCGCGATGTGTCATTCCAGAACCCGTCGAGCATAATTGGGTTTACGGCATTCGATTTGCTTTAATTCCGAATCGCGGGCCTGTGCCCCGCACCCACCCCGATTCTCACCGGAGCCGCAGAATGTTGACCTCTCTGAGGGATGTCCTCCACGACCTCGTCCGCGACCTGTACAGCGCCGAAACGCAATTGATCAAGGCCCTGCCCAAGATGGCGAAGGCCGCGAGCGACGCGGGGTTGAAGGCCGCGATCACCGGCCACTTGGAAGAAACCCGCGAGCAAGCGGCCCGGCTCGAAAAAACCTGCGAATTGCTGGGGATCAAGCCGAAGGGCAAAACCTGCCAAGCCATGAAGGGCTTGCTAGAAGAAGGCGCGGAGGTGATGGCCGAAGAAGGTTCGCCAGCCGCGAAGGACGCCGCGATGATCGTTGCCGCGCAGAAAGTGGAACATTACGAGATCGCAGGGTACGGTGCCGCCCGCGTCTTCGCCACGGTGCTCGGGGAAACCGAAGTCGCGGCCCTGATGACCGAAACGCTCGAAGAAGAAAAAGCGGCCGACGCGAAATTGACCGGCATCGCCGAATCGACGGTCAATGACGAAGCCGACAAAGAAGGAAGTGACGATCCGGATGAACCGGAAGAAGACGAGGAAGACGCAGACGAAGAAGTTGAAGATGATGAGGACGAAGAAGAAGCGAAGGCCAAGCCGACCCCGGCGAAGATGGGCAAGAAGCCACCGGCCAAGGCGACCGCCGGTAAGCGGTGACCCGAGCCCCGATCCAAGGCCGACGCACCCTGGTGCGCCGGCCCGTTTTCGTTTCCGTTCCCAACTCCATCGTCCAAAAGAAGCATTTCCCCTTGCAGGTCGATCCCCGAATCGGACAATAGCGAATCACGATGCGGCTCGCGTTCGGCGGCAGGCTTTGGGTTCGTCCATGCGTTTGGTTTTGATCGGCGCGCCGGGTTCGGGCAAAGGGACGCAAGCCAGGCGACTGTGCGAGCGCCTCGGGCTGGTCTACATCGGCACCGGCGACATCCTCCGCGAAGCGATCCGCCTCGAAACGGCCGTGGGGCGGGAAGCCCGGCCCCTGATCGATGCCGGCCGGTTGGTGCCCGACACGATGGCCAACGATATGGTCGCGGATCTGTTCCGCGCCCGCCGGCCGGAAAAATTTGTGCTCGACGGCTATCCGCGCACGTATTCCCAAGCCATCGCGTTGGACGCGTTGCTCGCTCAGCAGTTTTTGAAGCTCGACGCCGTCGTCGATCTCGCCGTGGATGACGACGAAGTCGTCCGCCGCATCGGCGGGCGGCGTTGCTGTTCCAACGCAGCCTGCGGGGTCTGTTACAATCTTGCGTTTCAACCGACCGCGCGGCCGGGGATCTGCGACCGGTGCGGACACCCGTTGGTCGTGCGCCCCGACGACGGCGAAGTGACCGTTCGCACCCGGCTGGAAGAGTTCCACGCCAATACCGACGCGCTGGTCGAACACTATCGCCGGGCCGGTTTGCTGAAAGAGATTTCAGCCGTCGACCCCGCCGAGACGATCTACGCGAATATCTTGCGGCGCCTCCCGGAGCGGGGCTGATTCTCGGCCGGTCGGATCCAATAGTTGCTACCCCACGGATACCATGTTTCAACGGCACAACAACCGCCCGCCCGAATTGAAGTCGTCCCGCGAACTCATCTTGATGCGAGAGGCCGGCAAGCTCGTCGCCCGCGCGCACAAAATCTGCCGGGACATGGCCAAGCCCGGCGTGAAGACGATCGAGATCGACCGCGCCGTCGAAGCCTTCTTCGTCAAGCACCACGCGACGCCGCTCTTCAAAGGGTACCCCGGCAAAGTGCCGTTCCCATCCGTCACGTGCATGAGCCTCAACGAGCAGGTCGTTCACGGCATCCCGGGCGAGCGCGTGTTGAAAGACGGCGACCTGCTCAAGATCGACACCGCCTGCCGGTTGAACGGCTGGTGCGCCGACCGCGCGGTCACGCTGCCCATCGGCGTCGTCAAACCGGAGCGGCTGCGCCTGTTGAAAGTCGGCACCGAAGTGCTGCAGATGGCCATCGACGAACTGCCACGCCGCAAATGGTGGAGCGAAGTCGCCAGCCGGATGCAGAAGCACGCCGAGCAATCCGGGTTCAGCGTCGTGACCAATTACGTCGGCCACGGCATCGGCCGAGTGATGCACGAGAATCCGCAAGTGCCGAATTACGTATCGCGGGATACGCGCAAGCACGATTTCCGCATCGAACCCGGTTTGGTACTCGCCATCGAGCCGATGGTCAACATGGGCACATCGGAAGTCGTGACGCTGCGGGACCATTGGACGGTCGTGACGCGTGACGGCTTGGCCAGCGTCCACGTCGAACACACGTTGGCCATCACCGCCAATGGCATCGTGAACATCACGGCCGACGAAGGGGCCTTCGACGACGAGCTGCCGGTGGGGGTCGTGGTGCCGGTGTGAGCGTGCCATCGGATGAAACCCGGCCACCCTTTCCCCGGTATGGTTCCCACCTCCCGGGAGACTTGCCCATGCGATTCGCCCTCTTCGCGGTTTTGATCCTGCCCGTCTCGGCGTTCGCGGCGGAGTTACCGCTGAACTATTCGCAACACGTCGCGGCCATTCTTGATTCCCAAAGCGTGACCTGCCATCGCAGCGGCGAGATCGGGCCGTTTTCGATGGTGAACTACGAGGACGCGAAGAAGCGGGCCAAGCAAATCGCCACGGTCACGGGGGCGCTCACGATGCCGCCGTGGAAGCCGGGCGCGGGGCACGGGCAATTCCTCGACGAACGCAAATTGACGGCGGAGCAGATCGGCACGCTGAAAGCGTGGGCCGACGCGGGGGCCCCGGAGGGGGATGCGAAACTGCGGCCGAAGCCGCCGATGTTCAAAACGGGTTGGAAACTCGGCAAACCCGACCTCGTGATGAAAATGCCGGAGGCGTTCAAAATCTCCGCGGCGGGGCACGACATCTACCATCACTTCGTCTTCCCGATGGATTTGAAAAAGGACACCTACCTCGTCGGGGTGGAGTGCCGGCCGGGGAATCCGAAGGTCGCGCACCACGCCGTGGGAATCTTGGACCCGTCGGGCACCGCCCGGAAGCTCGAAAAGAAACACAAGGGTCCGGGCTACCCCGGCAACGGGCCGGGCTTTTTGCCCGCCGGCTTCACACCCGGTTACATCCCGGGCCAAACTCCGCGGTTTTTCAAAGAGGGCACCGCGATCACGTTGAAGCCCGGCACCGACTTCGTCTTGCAAATGCATTACCATCCGAGCGGGAAGGAGGAGACCGATCAAACCGAAATCGCCTTCTACTTCAGCCCGAAGCCGCCGACGAACATCCTCGTCGTGGTGGCGATGGCGTCGAACGAGATCGACATCCCCGCCGGGAAGGTCGGCTACGCCGCGAGCGACACCTACACCACGACCTGCGACTTCCTCGTCCAAGACATCTGGGCCCACATGCACCTGATCGGGAAGACGGTCAACGTCACGGCCGAGACGCCCGACGGCAAGACGCGGACGCTCTTGAAGATCTCGGAGTGGGACTTCAACTGGCAAGATACCTACAGCTACAAGAAGCCGTTTCGCCTGCCGAAGGGGACGAAAATCCGGGCGGATTTCTCGTGGGACAATTCGGGCGCCAATCCGCACAACCCATTCAGCCCCCCGAAGCGTATCCGCTTGGGCGAAGGGAGCGGCGACGAAATGTCCGGCCTCATTATCGGGGCCATCGCCGACAATTGGGTCGATGCCCTCGGCCATTGGGCCGCGACCATCGGCCACTACGCGGACGTCACGTTGAAGGGCGTGAAGTACGCGAAGTCGTTTCCGCCGTTTGATTCTCGCCGCGCCGCGCCGCCTAAGATGGCATCTGATGATCCGATTCCCTCGGGCGACGCGTGACCCCTCCGCATCCGACACCCACCGACCGGTACCGCGCCATCCGCAGCGCGACGGTCGAATTGTGCGCGCCGCTCGAAATCGAAGATTATCAACTCCAGTCGATGCCCGAGGCGAGCCCGCCGAAGTGGCACTTGGCCCATACGACGTGGTTCTTCGAGAGGTTCGTGCTCGCGGGGGTCGTGCCGGATTTCCGTCCGCATCACCCCGAGTTTGACTTCCTGTTCAACTCGTATTACGACTCCGTGGGCGAGCGCCATCCGCGCGGCGCCCGCGGGTTGTTGTCCCGCCCCACCGTGGCCGAGGTGCTGCGCTATCGGCGAGAAATCGACGAGCAGATGCTCGCCCTTGTAGATCGGCTGACGCCCGAGTTGGCGGGACTCGTCGAACTCGGTTTGAACCACGAGCAGCAGCATCAGGAATTGCTCCTGACCGATTTGAAACATGCTTTCGGTTTGAACCCGCTTCAACCCGCATACGCAGCCGGAGTGCCGGTCGAATCTTCCATCCCCTCGCCGTTGCGCTGGAAGTCGTTCCCCGCCGGGGTGCAGTCCCTCGGCCACGACGGCGTCGGGTTCGCCTTCGACAATGAACTCCCGCGCCACAGGATCTTCCTCGAAGCGTTCGAAATCGCCTCGCGGCTCGTCACGGCGGGGGAGTACCTCGCCTTCATCGACGACGGCGGTTACCGCCGGCCACAGTTCTGGCTTGCAGACGGTTGGGGCGAGTGCCTTCGCCACGGTTGGCAGGCCCCGCTGTATTGGTCGAAAAATCCCGGGGGATGGCGCGTATTTACACTCCGAGGAGCGGTGGAGCTAGACCCATATCGTCCCGTTTGCCATGTGAGCTTTTACGAAGCGGACGCCTTCGCCCGTTGGGCCGATGCCAGATTGCCGACGGAAGGGGAGTGGGAATCGGCGAGTTTTGGCCGGGAAGTTGCATGGAACTTTGCGGAATCCGCCGAGTTTCACCCCGTTGCGGATTCGGGCCATGGACAATACTTCGGCGACGCGTGGGAATGGACCGCGAGCCCGTACGTCGCGTACCCCGGCTATCGGCCGGCGTCCGGTGCCGTCGGCGAGTACAATGGAAAGTTCATGTGCAATCAAATGATCTTGAGGGGCGGATCGTGTGCGACTCCTACGGGTCACATCCGCCCGACGTACCGAAACTTCTTTCCGCCCGACGCCCGCTGGCAATTCTCCGGCCTCCGACTCGCACGGGATCTCGCATGACGAACCTCGCCGAAATATCCGTCGATATCGAACGCTTCCGAGACGATGTTTCGTCAGGGCTGTCGCGCTCGCAAAAACGCATCGCGGCGAAGTACTTCTACGACGCCGAGGGCTCGCGCCTGTTCGACCGCATTACCGAACTCGACGAGTACTACCCGACCCGCGTCGAACTCGGAATCATGGCGAGCCACGTCGACGAGATGGCGGAGCGCTGCGGGCCGAAGTGCCTCCTGATCGAACTCGGCGCGGGCAGTTTAACGAAAGTGCGCTTGCTACTCGACCGCCTCGACCGACCCGCCGGGTTCGTCCCTGTCGATGTATCGGGTGAACACTTGGAATCGGCCGCGGACCAGCTGAAGGCGGAGTACCCCGGACTCGCGGTTCACCCCGTCTGCGCCGACTTCACCACCGAGTTCGTGTTGCCGATCCGGTCGGCGCGCCGGGTCGTCTATTTCCCCGGTTCGACCCTCGGCAACTTCGAGCCCGCCGAAGCCGACGCTCTTATGCGGAAGGTCGCCAAACTCGTTGGCCCCGGCGGCGGCTTCTTGATGGGTGTTGACCTGCGTAAAGACCCGGCGATCCTCGATGCGGCCTACAACGACCGCCTCGGCGTGACCGCGTCGTTCAACCGGAATCTGCTCGTGCGCATCAACCGGGAACTCGGCGCCGATTTTGAACCCGAGAGTTTCAAACATCGTGCCTTCTACAATCGTGTGCGCTCCCGTATCGAGATGCACCTCGTCAGTACGCTCGACCAACGCGTCCGCATTGGGGAGGGCGAATTCGCCTTCCGGCGTGGGGAATCGATCCACACCGAGAACTCGTACAAATACGACCTCGGGGAACTTGGGAGCCGCGCGGCCGCGTGCGGACTCCGCACCGAAGCCGCTTGGACCGACCCGAATCGGTACTTCGGAATGCTGTTTTTGAGAGCCGAATCGTAGTTTCACCACCTGGAGCAACGCCATGCCGAAAGCCACTTGGAACGGGACCGTGATCGCCGAATCCGACGCGACCGTCGTCGTCGAAGGGAACCACTACTTCCCGATCGACTCGATCAAGAAGGAGTTCTTCCAGCCGAGCGCGAAGCAAACCGAGTGCAGCTGGAAGGGTACGGCCAGTTACTACACCGTCGAAGTCGACGGTAAGAAAAACGCCGACGCTGCTTGGTATTACCCGACGCCCAAAGACGCGGCCAAGAACATCGCGGGCCACGTGGCGTTCTGGAAAGGCGTCTCGGTGGCCTGATGTTCCATCTCGATGGCGCGACGAAACGGTTCGCCGGCCGCACCGCACTCGGCCCGATCACGCTCGCCACCCCCACCGGGAAAACGACGGTGCTGATCGGCCCGAGCGGTTGCGGTAAAAGCACGCTGTTGCGATTGTTGATCGGCTTGATCGAACCCGATGCCGGCGCGGTCTATTTCGACCAGGCGCCCGTTACTTCGGCGACGGCCCGGGCGATCCGCCTCCGGGTCGGGTATGTGCTACAAGACGGCGGGCTGTTTCCACACCTCAGCGCCCGCGGTAATGTTGCCTTACTCGCCCGCCACCTCCGTTGGCCGGCGGCGAAAATCGAGTCTCGCATTGGCGAACTTGCTACTCTCGCTCGCTTTCCTACCGACGCCTTGGATCGCTACCCGCAGCATTTGTCCGGCGGACAACGGCAACGCGTCGGTTTGATGCGAGCGTTGATGCTCGACCCGGATGCGCTACTGCTGGACGAACCGCTCGGCGCGCTCGATCCGCTGGTGCGTGCCGAGCTCCAAGACGACCTCCGCGAGATTTTCCGGACGCTCCGCAAAACGGTGGTGCTCGTCACGCACGACTTGGGTGAGGCGGCCTTCTTCGCCGACCGGATCGTCCTGTTGAAGGACGGGGCCATCGTCCAAGACGGAGCCCCAGCCGACCTCTGGCACCGGCCCGCCGACCCGTTCGTCACGCGCTTCGTGCAAGCCCAGCGTGGCCCGCAACTACCGGAGGCCGCATGAGTCGAACTTCGATCTTCGCCATTCTCCTGATCGGTGGCTGCTCGGAGCGTCCAGTCGAAAAGCCGACCGTGGTCATCGGCGCCAAGAAATTCACCGAGTCGTATTTGCTCGCCGAGATGGGCGCAAGTCTATGCCGCCAAGCCGGCGCCAACGCGGAGTCCAAAGACCTCGGCAGTACGCCGACGCTCTGGCTCGCTCTGACGCAAGGCGACATTGACGCCTACCCCGAGTACACCGGCACCATCACCCGTCAAATCCTGAAGGACAACCCGACCGACCTCGACGCGGCCTTGGCCGCCCACGGCGTGCGCATGAGCAAGCCCTTCGGTTTCCGGAACAACTACGCCCTCGGAATGCGGAAAGATGTCGCGGCGAGCCGGAACATCTCCAAGATTTCCGACCTCCGCAACCATGCGGATTTGCGGTGTGGATTCATCCCCGAATTCCGCGATCGACCGGACGGTTGGCCGGGCTTGAAACGGGTCTACGGTCTCCCCCAAGAAAACGTTCGGGAAATGAACCACACACTCGCCTATGCGGCCGTCGTGGACAAATCCTTGGATCTGACCGAGATCTACACTACCGACGGCGAGATCGTTCAACACGACCTGCTGGTGCTCCGAGACGACCTCGATTTCTTCCCGGCCTACCAAGCGATCTGGCTCTACCGGGCCGATCTCGAGCGGAGGTTGCCCAGCGCCGTCGCCCAACTCCGCCGGATGGAGGGTCGAATTGGCGAACCCGATATGCAGGCGATGAACACCGATGTTCAATTCCGGGACGAGACCGTCAACGGGGTGTCTGCCGCATTTCTGGCTTCGAAAGGGATCGATGCGGTTCCCACCGTCGATCCTTCGCTCGCCGAGCGAGTAGGCAGTACCACATCCGAACATCTCCAACTCGTAATTCCATCCTTGCTCGCGGCGATGCTGGTTGCGATCCCACTCGGCATCCTTGCTTCCAATCGCATGCGCCTCGGCCAAACGGTGTTGGCCACCACCGGCGTCTTGCAAACGATCCCTTCCCTCGCTCTGCTCCTATTCCTGATGCCACTGACCAAATGGCTCTTCGGCAGCGGCATCGGCGCCCCGACCGCGATTGCAGCGTTGTTCCTGTACAGTTTGTTACCGATCGTGCGGAACACCTACACCGGCTTGACGGGGATCGCCCCCGCGCTGCGTGAGTCGGCAGAAGCCCTCGGTCTCACGCGGTGGGCCATCTTGTGGCGGGTCGAATTGCCGTTGGCGGCACCGACCATCCTCGCGGGGGTCAAGACGGCCGCCGTCATCAATATCGGCACCGCGACTCTCGGCGGTTTCATCGGCGCCGGCGGTTACGGCCGGCCGATTCTGCGGGGCATCGACAAAAGCGATATCCCGATGATGCTGGAGGGGGCGATCCCCGCGGCGCTCATGGCAGTTTTGGCGGAAGCCGCCTTCGGCGCGGTGGAACGGTGGATCGGCCGCCGTCGGGGCTGACGGGTCCAAGCTGCGGATTTGGGATCACGTCAACTTTTTCTTCGCCACGGGTTGCGATTTCCACCTCCTGTGCAGCCAGAAATATTGCTCCGGATGCCGGCGGATCAACCGGGCCAGCGCATCGTGGTAGCGCTGGGTGATCGCCTTCACCGCGTCCGGTCGCGTTTGGTATTCCCGAGGATCGATGCTGTCTTCGCAAACGATCTCGTACCGCCCCAATCCCCGGCTCGGGTTCTCCGCGATCCGCGGCACGCCGATCACGATCATCTTCGCGTCGAATTGCATCGCCATCAGCGCGACCGCTTTATGCGCCGACGCGGGGCGGCCGAGGAACTCGACGAAGACGCCGCGCGGCCCGGCGTCTTGGTCGCCGAGCGTGGCGACCTTCGCGCCGGATTGCAAGACGGCGGAAAGTCGGTCGAAGTCGTCCTTCTTGGCAATGATGGTCTGCCCCGTCGCTTGGCGGAACTTCTTGAGGAACCGTTCGAGGTGGGGGTTATCGAGTACCCGGGCGATGGCGTAGGTCTTGAAACCGAGCCGGCCGAGGGCGAACCCGGCGAACTCCCAATTGCCGAAGTGCGCCGTCACGATCAACAGCGGACGGTCGGAGAGCAAGCCGTCGAGAATGAGATCGCCCCGCACGAGCGACGCCGAGGCGCGCCAGTTTTCGACGACCAACTTCCGAGGCAACAAGATGATTTCGATCAACAACAAACAGCAGTGCCGGTAGCAGCGGCGCACGAGGGCGTCGATCTCGGCCGGGGTTTTTTCCGGAAATGCGAAGCCGAGGTTCTCGGCGGCGACGCGGCGGTGCCGTTTGTCGACCCGGTGGGCGAACCGGGCCAGCAGTTCGGCGAAGCCGTGGGACACCGGCGCGGGCATCGCTTGGACGAGGCAGACGATCGACCGCACCAGCATCGCCACGAACCAATCGAGCCGCGGTTTTCGGGGTTTCAGCGCCATGCGGATGTTATACTGCTGGCGGTTCCTATTCCCGGCGAGCGGCACCGTGTGAGCGTGCCGTGTTGCCCAGCGGAACCACGGCACGCTCACGCGGTCGCACGACCAATTGTTTCTTGACTAGGCCGTGTTGAGTGAAGTCCAGCCACCAATCGTTCTCATTTCAGCCAGAGCGTGATCGCGGCGAACAGCACCATCCCCCGGTCGCCCGGTGGATGTTGTCCTGACAGACGACGGCAAAACGGCCATCGCCAAGAACATGCGGTCGTTCGAAGTCCTCGACCTAGCCACCGGCAAGGTGACACAAACCCTCGCCCTCCCGGCCGGTGGCGGGAAAGGCCGCAACGTCGGCGGGGCTATGAGCGCCACAGGATTGATCGCCTACGACGGCAAACTGTACGTCACCGATTCTCAGGCCGGCGTGATGGTGGCCAAGAAGGGTGACGGCAACAAGTACGAATGGGACGGTGAGCCGATGAAACTGACCGTGCCCGAAGTGAAGGGAGCGACGTACCCGACCGGGCTGGACGTGGACGGCTCCGCCCTGTGGGTGTGCTCCAGCCGCGGCAACGGGGATCGCGATAGGACTGGCGACACTGGTACTCTTGAGGCGCCGAGAGTCTGCGAGACCGCCGGGAAAACGAGAGAAAACGAGAGGCAACGTCCGTCACAACTCAAGAAGAAGTTCCTGGGGTAAGAAGAAGTTCCTAGGGCGGTGGAATCGGTTCACTCATCGGTTCACCTCTTTGCGTTTTTCGCAATTGGCATCGTATCACGAATGCCGGTCGTTTGTCGGGAGAGCAACGCCGTTTCCAGAAACTCGCACTCGGCCGAGCCGGACCCATCCGCCGACTGAGAAGAATACGCGGAATTCCGCAATTCGATGAGGGGTGAACCCCACCGATGGCGAGTTCCTGAAGACGGCGTCGTTCGTTCCGGGTTGTTGGTACGATGATCTGACTGCGTCGGGGAGCGGGACTTTGCACGACCGCGAGGGACAGCGCTGATGGACATCGACTCCCCGAACGCCTCGAACGGCTCGGTCACCCTGTGGTTGGAGCTGCTCAAAGGCGGTGACAAAGTCGCCGCACAACCGATTTGGAATGCGTACTTCGCCCGACTCGTTGCACTGGCCCGAACCCGATTGCGAGCGGCGCCAAAGGGGGCGGCCGACGAGGAAGACGTCGCCCTGTCGGCCTTCGACAGCTTCTGCCGCGGGACCGAGTTGGGCCGTTTCCCCCGGCTCGATGACCGCGACGATCTCTGGCGAATCCTCTTGGTGCTCACGACCCGCAAGGCCATCGGCCAAGTCCGCCACGTCGTCGCCGCTAAACGGGGCGGTGGCCGTGTCGCCTCATTGGACGACATTGAGGGACGGAGCGCCTTGTTGCCCGGTCGCGATCCGGCACCGGATGTCGTCGCGGAAGTCACGGAGGAGTGCGAGCGGCTCCTCAAACTGCTCGAACCCGGCCGACTCCGGGATGTGGCGGTCTGGAAGATGGAAGAATTCACCAATGCGGAGATCGCCGTGAAGCTCAGGCGCGCCACGGTGACGGTCGAGCGAAAGCTGGCGGCGATCCGGGAGATTTGGAATCGGGAGGAGCGAGCATGAACGCGGATGACGAGTTCGTTGGCCTGGATCCGGATCGATTGGCTGCGGGCTCGGAATGGGGCACGATGGAGCGCAACGCTCAGATCGACGCTCTCTGCGACAAGTTCGAAGACGCTTGCCAAGCTGGGCCATGTCCGACGGTCGCACAGTTTCTCCAGTCGGAAGAAATCGGAATCGACCCTGGCACGGTTTTTCTGACTTTGCTTCGCGAATTATTGAAACTGGAGGCCGTGTACGGGGTGCCTAGTCAACCTCCCAGTGACACTTCGGAGTCGCCCACACCAAACGCTGCGCCGGTCGACGGCGCGACGATCCCACGCTCCACCACTGCGCCGCTGTTCCCCGCGATACCCGGTTACGAGTTGTTGGACGAGATCGGGCGCGGGGGTATGGGGGTGGTTTACCGGGCGCGGCAGACAAACGCCGTACGCATCGTCGCGCTCAAATTGATCCGGTCCGGGGAGCACGCGTCGGCGGGAGAGTTGTCCCGATTCCGAACCGAGGCCGGGGCTGTGGCCCGGCTCCAGCATCCGCACGTCGTGCAAGTGTTCGAGGTGGGCGAGAGCGGCGGCCAGCCATTCTTCAGCATGGAATTTTGCCCGGGCGGCACCCTCGCGCAGCAACTGGCCGGCGGCCCGCTCCCGGCCCGCGACGCGGCGGCGCTAGTCGAGAAATTAGTGTTGGGGGTCTGTGCGGCCCACGTCATCCAAGTGTGGGATTCCGCGTCCGGCGAACTGCTGCCGAACGCGTCTAACACACATCCCGACGTGCGGCCGTGCGTCGTGAAGAGCGCGGAACCATCCTTTCCGGCGTCCGAGCCGACCGGGGAGGTGATCGCTACGTCGTCACCAGTGAATACAACCGTAAACGAGTCTGGAATATTCGGAGTGTCCAGGCGATCACACCCTCCTTCGGATTCGCCGTCGATTTTGCCGATTTCAATCCGGAAGGGAGCGCGGTCGTCACGACCAGTGGGCTCACCGCCCGCCTCTGGAACGCGCGGACGGGGCGCCCGCTAGCACCGGTGCTGCGCCACGAGTGGGCACCCGCCAAAAAATGGGACCGCGAGTTACTCGCCGGCTTCAGCCCGGTGGATGCCAGTTGTATACATGGGCGGCCGGGGCAATGGCTCAAGTCCGGGACGTCGGTCCGGACGAGCGCCCGACCGCCGACCTGATCGCACTCGCGCAACTGCTCAGCGGGCTCAGGATCGATGGCGGCGGTGCCGTTGTGCCCCTCACCATCGACGAACTCACTCGGTTATGGGACGACCTGAGGATCAAATATCCGGAGGAGTTCACAGTCACACCGGAGCAGGCCCGCGCGTGGCGTCGGCGCGAGATTCGCCATTGCTTGAACGAGGGCAACCTCGCAGCCGCGCAGAACCACTATTGGTCGCAGATCTCCGATGCCGTTCAAGTCACTGGCAAGTAACGGACGTCGATCCGGGAAGTTTGGAATCGGGAGGAGCACCATGCAAGCGGATGATGCTAGCACGCGGGATCGGATCTTGCGGGACGGTGAAGTGTGCGACCGATTCGAAGATGAGCTTCGAGCCGGCCGTCGACGCTTACCTCCGCGAGACGGGTTTTGATCCCGATACGGCCGGCCACCTCGTCTGCGAGTTGGATCGCCTCGCGGCGAACTCTCCTACGTCCTGTGAGATCGCCTTAGACTACCACGTCCATTGGAGTTGGAAGTTGACGCCCTGCACGAAGAAGTCGGTGTCGCGTAGTGGCAGGGCACTCGGGCGGACGAGCGGGTTCGCGGCCGGGCTCGGGTTCAGCGGGAAGTTCGGGATGCGCGTCACGTCCAAGGTCGTATCGATCTGGGCGCCCGGGCGGACGACGCTGTTGAGGTAGAGGAAGCTGTAGCCAACCCCGAGGCGGAGCCGCGGGGTCAGGTTCACGCCCAGCGTCACGCCGAGTTCCGGCAGCACGCCGAACTTTGTCTCCGAATAGCTCCCGATGTTCGCCCCCGGCAGCGCGAGCAAACCGCCCGCGGATTGGATCACGCCGTCCGTGGTCACGATGGTCTGGGCGCCGTTGATTTGCACTTGTTGGTAGACTTGGCCGAGCGCGACGCTGGCTTTGCCTTGGAGGTAAAAGCGGCCGCGCTGGATTTCCCCTTGGAAGCCGATGTTCAAGCCGTCGAAGTGGTTCTCGGTGCGGAAGCGATCGGTGACGACGCCGGCCAGCGCGTTGGGCACGCCGATCGAGGTCGGCGAATCCGGCGTCCGGGCGAACGTTTCGCTGATGTTCAGAGATTCGCTTAAACTGAACGTCTTGTAACCTACCAAGAAATCGAGTCGCGAGCAAGGCGTCGGGCACAGGAGCGCCCGTTTGAGATTGACCTCCGCGCCCCAGATGTACGTGTTGAAGTCGACGTGCGCCGAGCCGGTCGACAAGCCGGGAAAGGCGGTCAATTGCGAGAACGGTCGCCCGGTGTTAGCGCTCGTGAACGGCCGCGCGATCAGCGAATCGGTGTTGTTGTTGACGGCGTATTCGCCGGAGTTCCTTCCGAGGAAGAATAGGTTGCCGTCGATGCCCCAGTTCCGATTCGCGAACTGATACCCAGCGGTGAACCGACCGCCGTCCTGCTGCGTCTGACCGATGGCCTGATTTCCGAACAGCGGCCGGGTGTCCCCTTGGCCTAAGATGCCATTGAAAGCTGGGCTACTCGTGGTGAACAGCGTCGGCACCTTTTGGGCGCGGACGAACCAGAGCAGGTACTCCGCCCCGAGGCTCAAGCGTCCGCCGCTGACTTCTCCGGCCAGCGCGTCGCGGAAACGTCGGGGGAAGAGGGCGTGGCTATAGCCGCCGAGTCCGGGGCTTTCCAAACCGAGCGAATCGTAGATCGGGGCGCCGGCCGAGATGGGGGCGCCCGGCACGAAGGTCGAGTAGGCGGGATTGACCGTCAACGGCGGCGGAACCAAGTACCCTCCCGTGCTCGCCAACGGCACCGGCGGTCCGATCGGAATCGGTTGACCATTCTGATCGCGGTATTCCGTCACCATCGGGTTCGGGATCGGTTTCGGCGGTCCCAGCGGCGCCGCGCCGGGGGGGACACCGGTCGTCGGCGCCGGCTGCATTCGGAACAGTGGGCGGGACGGCGCGGGGACGGTGCGCGCGTCGGGGAATTGGCCGCGGGCCGTGGTGGGGGAGTCTTCGACCGGGCGCAGTTGACCGAGCGTAGCGGCCGGTGGCCCTTGGGCAACTGAGGGAGACGACGAGATCGCGAGAGCGAGCCCGACGCCAGCGGTACGAAGGCGCATGTGAAATCCTCCTGACCTGACGCGCCCCGGCGTGGTGAATGCACCGGATCGGAGACGGTCCTTGTCTTCTAAGAATGGAAATCGACCGCGCCCCGTTCGAAGATGCAAGCCAAGCGGATTGGGCGAACTCGGGAATTCGGAAAAGAGTGCCTGGTGGGAGCGATCTGCGGAAATTGACCGATGGGCCGACTCTGCGGGCCCGGTGGGCTGTGTTGAATTGGCAGATTATCCGGGTTCTGGGTCGATTCTACAACTTCAGATTAACTCCCTTCACCCCTCCCGCTCCCCCCGCCGATAATCTCGGTACGGAAAAGGATTTCCACCCGCGACGGGAAGAGGATGCCATGGTCGTTCGTCTGTTTAAATGCGTGCCCGCTGCCGCCCTCGGTTGTGCGGCCTTCACCGTGCTATCTACGGGAGCGTTGGCCTTTTTCCCACCGGTGCCTGTGGGCTCCGACGAAGTGAAGGTTTCGCCGGTTTCCCCGATCATTCCTGTATCTCCACCGGTGGTCGTGGTGCCTCCGGTGCCGCCGCCGGTTGTGATCCCCAAAGAAATCCCCAATCCGAAGACGCCCTGCGTGTGCCCCGTTCCCGTACGCCCGAGCGATGTCCCTGAACCGATGACCCTGATTTCGGGTCTCGTCGGTCTCGGCGTCTTGGCGACGGCCGCGGCGAAGCGGAAATGGGCCAAATCCAGTTCGAACGACGATTCTCAGCCAAAATAGACCGGAACCATCAGGTGCGACCCCCGACGCACCTGATTGTCGCGAACCGCGGATGCCGAATCGGAAATCCCCCTCCGATTCACCCGCGGTTCGCTCCTGTTCCCCCGACCAGAACGACCCGTCAAACCGGTTCCAATCTTCGCAATTCCGCCCGCAATCCGATCTCCCGCAGTTCCGCCGACGGTGCCGGATGCAACGCCCGGCGCGAATGCGCCTCGGGGTGAACACCGGGGATTGCGCTTTCGCGCCAACACTTGGCCACGGTGGGCGTTGAACCGGGTAGAGTTGGGATCACCGCACCGGGCTTCGTCCGGATGCGCGCCGGATTGGACCGGCGCGATTGTGCGGAAGGCTTCGTGCCGTTACACTCGGTTCGACTGGCTTTTCGGCAGAATCGGATAGCGGAACGCGGGTTCCCGACCTTACAATTGTCACTCATCCCGTTCTTTGTGTTCTGCGGTACGGGGCTATTGACCCCATCCGTCGAACCTACCCAGGAGCGCCCGGGCCTTGACCCTTGTCAAAAGCCTCAGGCTGCTGAGCGCGGTTCTCGGAGGCGCGGCCGTTTGCGCCGTCGTCGGGACCACCGTGTTCGGCGAGATTCGGCCCGGTTCCACTTCGGTTCCCGCCGCACCCGTCGCCGCCGCGACGCCCAAATTCGACGCCAACAGGGTGATCGACGAACTGGCCAAAACCAAATTCAGCGACAAACCGGTATTGGCTTACAAAAACCCCGCCGGCGAAACGATCTTCGCTTGGCAGGTCAAGCCGGTGCTCCCGGCGACCGCCGCTCGCCCCCGGGACATCCTCGTCCTCGTGGATACGTCGGCGAGCCAAGCCGGCGACCCGATGAAGCAAGCCGGGCTCATCATTGAGACCCTCGGCAAGAAACTCGGCGCCGACGACCGCCTCGACATCTGGACGCTCAACATCCATGGGAAAGAATTCACCCGCTCCCTGACGGCCGGCTTCAAGTCGCCAACGGACAAGGTCATCAACGAAACGGTGCTGCGCCTCGGCAATCTCGAATACGCCGCCGGGGCCATCGACCTAAAAGCGGGCCTCGAAACCGCGGTCAAATCGTTCGATCAAAAAGCCGGTCGCCAGCAGATCGTCCTCTTCCTCGGGGATGGCGAAAGCACCTCGGGGACGGCGATCACGGAAAAAGTCCGCGTCGAACTCGGTGAGAAGCTCGTCGATAAAAACGCCCAGTTCTTCGCCGTGCCATTAGGTCTCACGGTTTCCGCGAATAACCTCCACGGCCTCAGCATGTTGACCGGCGGCTGCGTGATCCGAGCCAAGGAAAACCTCGCGGGCACCACCGGCAGCACCGAATTCAACAAGCGGCTGACTGCCGCCTTCGACGTCCCCGTCCTCAAGGCCGACAAAACGACCTTCGGCATTGCCGGGATCGAATTACTTCCGAACCGCCTCCCGCCGCTCCGGGCCGACCGTAGCACGCTCGTGCTCGGCAAGCTCCCCGGCCCGGTGGCGAACCTGACGATGAAAATCGACGGCCGCATCGGCGACAAAAAGACCTCGGTCGATCTTGCCGAACGCTTCCCCGCCGCCAGCGGCGACCACTTTTTCTTGAGCGCGATGCTCGACCAGTGGATGTCAGCCGGCTCGAAAGACGCCCCCGTGATCCTCGCGGCCGACCGGGCTTTGGCCATGGCCGGAGAGCAGTTCCGCCTGTTCCGCGACGAATTCGTCGAACTCGGGATGAAGGCGATCTCCGCCGACCGCTTCGACCACGCCGAGAAACTGTTCCAAGCCGCCGTGAAGATCGACCCGTCGAATGCCGAAGCGATCGCCGGAACGAAAGTGGTCGCCCAGCTCCGCTCGGGCGCCACCACAAAGGAAAAACTGAAGGATCGCGTCAATAAGAACGAGAAGGTCGGCCGGGCGCTCATCTCGCTCCAAGAACCGGCCCCGGGCGCCGTGCCACCGCCGGCCTTGCCGCCCGCGGGCGGCATCCAACGGGCCCAAGCCGCCCGCGCCGCGGCGGATCAAGAAGCCCGCGCCATCGTCGAAGAGACGCTCAAGCAAGTCCGCGTGCTGAAATCGACCGATCCGGATCGCGCCGTTGAAGACCTCAAACGCCAACGCGAAACGGTCGTGCTCAACAGCGATCTCTCGGACGATGTCCGTCGTCGTTTGACCTCCGACCTCGAAGCGTCGATGCGGGACATCCAAGTACAGGGCGCCGAAATCAAACGCCGCCTCTCGGCCGAACGGGACCGCATCAGCCAAGCCCGTTACAAGTTGAATGAAAACGACCGCATTCTCTCGCAAGAAGAACAAACCAAAGCCCGCATCGACCGCTTCCGCGACTTGATGAGCCAAGCCCGATTCGAGCTGGCCTACCAAGAAGCCCAGGTGATGGCCCAAGAGCGCATCAGCCGCGGCCAACCGATCCCACCGGAAGTGACGGCGACCTACCGCATCGGCCAATCGGCGACGAACCTCCGCGAATTCACCGAACTGAAGCGGATTCGCGAAGACCGCTACCTCATGTGTATGCTCCAAGTCGAGAAGTCGTTCATCCCCTATCCAGACGAACCGCCGGTCCACTTCCCGCCGGCCTCGGTTTGGCGCGAGCTGACTGCCAACCGCCAAGAGAATTACACCACCGGCAACGTCGGCGGCGATTCGACGGCCCGCGTACGCATGAAGCGCGTGCGCTCGATCCTCGAAGGCCAGCGCGTGAATTTCCCGAACAGCCTCAAAGACACGCCGCTCCGGACGCTCAAAGAGCAGCTCGAAAAGCAGTTCGACATCAAGATTGTTGTCCGAGAAGACCTGTTCAAACTACAGGATCAAGCCGACGGCGAGATCATGGATCGCAAGTTCAAGCTCGACACGAACCTTTCGGGCGTGACGCTCGGCAGCTTCCTCGACGTCGCCTTGCTCGACATCAAAGCGTCGTACATCGTCCGGCCAGAATACATCGAGATCACGACCCTCGAACAGCGCCTCGAAGAGAAGGTGACCCTCGCGTTCGAAGTCGCCGACTTGGTGCTCGCGATCCCGTCCTCGGTCAACCCGCAGACCCTCCAGCAGAACTCGCAGTTCCAAGCGTCGCAACTGTCGATCTTCGGCGTCGGCCAAGCCCAGCAGTTCGGTAACGCCGGCTTCGGCGGCGGGTTCGGCGGGGGGGGGCAATTCGGGGGGGGCGGTGGCCTCGGGGCCGGGGGAGGCTTCGGCGGCGGGATCGGCATGCTCGGGATGGGCGGTGGCGGTATGCTCGGCATGGGCGGCGGGGCACTCGGCCAAGACGGCGGTAACAACTTCGGCCTCGGCGGCGGGGCCTTGGGCGCCACAGGTGGCCAGCTCGGCCAGTTCGGCAACCTCGGCGGCCAGTTCGGCATCCAAGGGAACGACCAGAGCATGTTCCTCACGGCCTTGATCCAAACCGTGGTCGCTCGCGGAGAATGGGACACCGTCGTCCCCGGCGTGCCCCCGCCCGCGGTCTCGCCTGATGGCGAATCCGCGCCGACGGTGCCCCCGGCCCAACTGAACTCCCTCGGCTTCTACCCGCCGGTTCGGGCCCTCGTCGTCCGGGGTGCGACCCGGTATCACCCGACGCAATCCTTCAAACTCCGTGTGCCGGGCGCCGTCGGCGGGGTCCAAGCTAACCCGCGCCTCGGCGACCCGAACGCACTCGGCCAAGTGAATGCCGAAGCCCCACGGGTCCTCAACCCGAACGAAGATCCGCGTGCCATGGTCAAAGCGGCCAAAGGCGACATGAAAAAAGTCTGGAACGATGCGCTCGGTAAACACATCGACGATCCGATGCTCGCCGTCAACGCCATCGACATCATGAACGAAGCCAAGGAATACGACCAAACGGCTGAAGTCTTGAAGGCGACGATCCGCCACGGGCGGGCCAACGCCAACTGGACCCATGAAGCTCTCGCGCTTGCCCTGCAATCGAGCAAGGCATCGCCGGCCGAAGTCGAACGGGCCTCGCTCTCGGGGATCGACCTCGATCCAACCAACGCCAAGGAGTACATCAAAGCCGCCAAGGCCGAGAGCGAACTCAAGAACAATGGCGCCGCGATCGAACTTTGCAAGCGGGCCGCGGCCCTCGAGCCGAACATGCCCGACGCGTACGCCAACGCCCTCGTCTATGTCGAACGCTCGAGCGACGTGGCCACCGACGTCGTCGGCTGGGCCACCGAAAACCTGATGAAGCGCGACTGGACCAACGACGGCGTCGATTACACCAAGCAAACCAAGGCCCGCATCGCCAAGATCGCCAAGAAACTGACCGACGCCGGCCGCAATGCCGACGCCGATGTCGTCAACAAAGGTTTGGCCGAATCGAAGGTCCGCGACCTCCTCGTGGAACTCCACTGGCAGGGCCAAGGCGACCTCGACCTGAGCGTCGCCGAACCGAGCGGATCGACCGCCTCAGCAACCTCCAAGCGCACCAGCGGCGGCGGCGTCCTGAAGTGCGACGTCCTCGAACAGGGCGATGACGACCGTTCCGAAAGCTACTCGGCCTCGGAAGCCTTCACCGGCACCTACAAAGTGACCGTGAAGACCAGCCTCGGTCGCGCGATCGGCAACAAGGCCCTCGTGAAGGTCACGAAATTCCCCGGCACGCCGAAGGAATCGTTCGAAATCTTTGCCATCGACATGAACGATCCCAAGCCGCTCGAATTCAAACTCGACGGCGGGAGCCGCAAAGACTTGGCCAACGTCCCGGCCGAAGATTCGGAAGCCCGCTTGGTGACGACCGCCGCGCCGAAGTCGTATGTCCCCTCGGGCGTCGGCGGCGGGGCCGGCCTCGCCAGCCCGGATCTCACAGTCTTCACCGGCGGCAACGCCGGAGCCAACATGCCGCTCGTCACCCCGTCCGTGGAAACCAAGTTCGACAGCATCTCGCCGTCGCTACCTGGGATCCGCGTGGTCGGCAAAGTGTCGAGCGACCGCAGCATGCTGGAATACACGGCCAGCACGGTGTTCACCGGCCCGGCCGTGGACATCCCGACGCCGAAAGTGAATCTGCTCCCCGGGTCGGACCGCAGCAAATAATCGGAGTGGTTCTCGCAATCACCCTTGAGCCCGGCCCATCCGAATGGGGCCGGGCTTTTTCGTTCCGCTCGTCAAGCTTCGAGCGTCGGAGGCGCGACCATCTTCGCCACAATTTCTCGGAGTTCGTCTTCCTCGATGCGTTCGATGGCTTCCGCCGCCGGCACCCACTCGCGGCGGCGCTGGTTTTTCTCGGGCCATTCGGCACGCTCGGTCGTCACCGTCATCCGGTAGACCGCGACCTCGTGAATCATCTCGTTCTTTTCGTAGCGGAAGTGGCCCAGCGGTTCCGGTTCGACGCGGCCGAGGAGCCCGGCTTCTTCCCAAGCTTCGGCCAGCGCGGCGTCTTTGGGCGACTGGTGGGCTTCGATCTGCCCTTTGGGGATCACCCAGCGCCGGCCGCTGCGCGACGTCACCATGCAAATCCGGCCGTCGCGGAGAGCCAGTACGGCCGCTTGTTGAATCGTTCCGGGCATGGGCGGGCTGTACTCCGTGCCTTGCGAATCGTGGTAGAGTATGATGTAGCTCCCGGGCGGGGCCGCGGCCGGTACGCCCCGTCGCTTTTCCCGAACCCGACCCGCGAAAAACCCATGATCCGATCCGAAATCTCGGTCCGTTCGGCGATGCAAAAAGATCCGGTCTTGGTGCCCCCCGAGCGCACCGTTCGCGAAATCCTCGACCTGATGAACACCCGCCGAATCGGCTCCGTGCTCGTCGTCGACCCGACCGACCGGCTCTTGGGAATCTTCACCGAGCGCGATTTGCTCCGCCGCGTCGCCGTAGCCGAATCCATCAAATGGCGGGACCTGCCCGTCTCGGACTGGATGACCGCCACGCCGTATTCCATCGACCCCGAAATGGGCTGGGACCGGGCCATCGAAACGATGCAGCGGTTGAAGATCCGCCATCTCCCCGTGCTGGAAGACGGCCGCGTTGTCGGTATGGTGTCCACGCGCATCCTCATGGCCCACCGTGCCGAATACTTCAACGAGCGGGTCGACGACCGTACCAAGGAACTCCGGCAATCGAACGACGCCCTCATGGCGCGCGACTCGGAACTATTGCACAACCTCCGCGCCGCCGGGCGACTGCAGACGAAACTGCTGTTGCCCGCCACGCCCCCCGATTGGCCCGAATTGAAGTGGGCCTTCCACTACGCGGCCCTCGACCACCTCGGCGGAGACTACTACGACTTCGCCTCTCCCGACGGCGATCACCTCGGCATCCTCATCGCCGACGCTAGCGGCCACAGCGTCGCCGCCGCGATGGTCGCCGTCATGGCCCACTTCGCCTTCGGCACCGTCGCCCACGGTACCATCAGCCCCGGCCAAGTCCTTTCGGAGATGAACCGCCGGCTGATGGAAGTCGCCGAGGAGCGATTCGTCACCGCGTTCTACGGTGTACTCAACCGCCGGACGCGCGTCCTGCGCTACTCGAACGCCGGGCACCCTTACCCCGTCTGGTTCCGGGCGGGCACCGGCGCCGTGAAGGAAATAGCAGCCCAAGGGTTCCTGCTCGGTATCATGCCGGACGAAGTCTACAGCGAGCGCGAAGTGACCCTCGAACCGGGGGACGTCATCGCCTTCCACACCGACGGCCTCGTGGAAGCCCGAAACGAAATCGGCGAACAATACGGGCCCGAGCGCCTCATGGACTGCATGTCCCGGGCCGCCGGTAAAAGCGCCACCGCATTGCGCGACGAAATCTTAGCCGACCAACGCGCCTTCTCCAGCGAGGTCCCCCTGTCCGACGATTTGACCTTGGTGATCTGCCGGGTGGAGTAGAGATTCCCGGTTTCGCCCGGCATGCGGAGCCTGTACGATCATCTGACAAAACTCGTGGTGAGGCAGCCATGAAAATCCGCTGGCAGGATTACATCGAAGAACGCAAGGAAATCATGGCCGGCAAGCCGACGTTCCGAGGAACGCGGCTGACCGTCCAGTTCATCCTGAGGCAGCTCAGTGCGGACATGAGCCATGCGGAATTGCTCGATCAGTAT